>Ga0157374_10002548_pt1 | contig 15366 bp, 15 predicted proteins | sample M25metaG_FD_115308 | JGI IMG/M metagenome (GOLD analysis project Ga0157374, IMG submission 115308) | Miscanthus rhizosphere microbial communities from Kellogg Biological Station, Michigan, USA - M2-5 metaG | ecosystem: Host-associated > Plants > Roots > Rhizosphere > Soil | place: USA: Michigan...
AGTTTTTTTCGGAACGCGGCATGCCGGCGCCTCAGGGGATCGCCCCACCGGCGGCAGCAGCAAGCGCAGCCCAACCGGCCGCGCCCGTTCCGCAATTTAAAAAATCGGTCGCCAAAAAACTGGGACCGGGCTCGACGGTGGAACACACCAAATGGGGCCGTGGCACGGTCCTGCGCCTGGAAGGTTCAGGCGAAGATACAAAAGTAACTGTGAGTTTTCCCGGATACGGGTTGAAGAAATTAATCGCGAAATACGCAGGGATCAAGGTGGAATGAACACAAAAAAAGTTACCGACAAAGACGAACGCAAGAAACTGAAACGCGCCGCCCGCAAGAAAGCCGCTCCCAAGCCCAAGCGCGCCGCCGACGTAGCCCGCGGTTCGCAAAAACGCAAAGTAAAGAAGATGGTTAAGGGCCAGCGTAAGCGCTAGGTAACTAGCGTCCGCCCCGCCGGCCGCATGTCCACTCTCTTTCGTACCAAGAGCATCGCGGCATTAATCGCGGCCAGCGACCACCCGTCTCATCGCCTAAAAAAATCCCTGGGGCTAGGCAGCCTGATAGCCCTGGGGATCGGCGTAGTCGTCGGCTCCGGCATCTTCACCCTAACCGGCACCGCCGCCGCCGGACTCAAGTTCGACGTCCCCTCCATCCTCAAAGCCCCGGTTCTCGATCTACTCATCGGCGGCCAACACGCCATTGGCACCTTCGGACGCCCGGGCGCCGGACCCGCCATTTCCATCTCGTTCCTCCTAGTCGCCCTAGCCTGCAGCTTCGCAGCGTTGTGCTACGCGGAACTAGCGTCCATGATCCCCGTTTCCGGCAGCGCCTACACGTACGCCTATGCTACGCTAGGCGAAATTTTCGCCTGGATCATCGGCTGGGACCTCATTCTCGAATACGCCGTGGGCAACATGGCCGTAGCCGTAGGCTTCGGCGCCTACCTGAACGATTTGCTTGACAATGTCTTCGGCTTCCACCTTCCGGCCGAGCTGACCCAACCAATTTTCGTCGGAGGCAAAGCCACCGGAGCCTGGTTCAACCTGCCGTCGTTCCTAATGGTGATGCTGCTAACCTGGCTGCTAGTCCGCGGCGTCCGCGAATCCGCAAGAGCCAACACCATCATCGTAGTCATCAAAGTGGGAGCCATCCTTCTATTCATCTTCGGCGCAGCCCGCAGTGTAGACACCCACAACTGGCATCCCTTCATGCCCAACGGCTACTCCGGAGTTCTAACCGGCGCCGCCATCGTTTTTTTCAGCTACATCGGCTTCGACGCACTCTCCACCGCGGCCGAGGAATGCCACACCCCGCAGCGCGATCTCCCTCGAGGAATCATGTTCACGCTAGTCATCTGCGCGATCCTCTACGCCGCCGTAGCGTTGGTTCTCACCGGCATCGTCCATTGGGATACACTCAACAACGACGCCCCCGTAGCCAACGCCCTCAAAGCCGTAGGACTCAACCGCCTCCGCTTCGTAGTCACCGTCGGCGCACTCCTCGGCATGTTAAGCGGAGTCCTAGTCTCCCAATACGGCCAGTCCCGCATCCTCTTCGCCATGTCGCGCGACCGCCTGCTCCCCGGCATCTTCTCTCGCGTCCACCCCACTTTCAAGACCCCCGACATCAGCACCTGGATCGCCGGCATCGCCGTCGCAATCCCCGCCGGCGTGTGGGACATCGGCACCTTCGCCGACCTCACCAACATCGGCACCCTATTCGCCTTCATCGTAGTCTCCGCCGGCGTGATCCTCCTCCGCCGCTCGCAGCCTGATCACGCGCGCTCTTTCCGCGTGCCGTGGGTCCCGTTCCTCCCGTTGTTATCCATCCTCTGTTGCCTTCTGCTCATGCTGAGTCTGCCGCTCGAAACCTGGATCCGCTTCGTTATCTGGCTGGCAATCGGTCTCGCCATCTACTTCGCCTACAGCCGCAAGCGAGTCTCCGAAGATTTCATTCAATCCTAAATCCAATCGTCCGTTTGCGTTTTCTTTCCGGCTCCATCAACCGTCTCACCATCGTGTACACCGCCGCGAGCTGTTGCCCGTGCTGCCGCTGCTGCCTCTCCAGATCAATCATCTTATGCGCTAAATCCTTATGACTAGCCAGCATCTCGCGCAGTTTCACAAACGCCCGCACCACCAAAATATTCATCTGCACCGAGCGTTCGCTCTTCAGCACCGACGACAACATCACCACTCCATGCTCGGTAAACACGAGCGGAAGATAACGTCTTCCCCCGCGCCCCGCCTCTTCCAGCGTCAATCGAAACATAAAATCATCTGGAAACCTCCACAAATTCCGTTGCACCGCCGATTCAAAACCTTGGTCTCCACCTGATACAGTTTCGCCGGATCCGCGTCGGTCATCACCTTCTGCCCGCGAACCAAATAAATTCACCTCAACCGCAACCGGCGTCCGCCGCACCACTGCCTTCGTTTGTGTAGCCATGGTTATTAGTCCGTTCACGCGCCTAAAATTTCCACTTGACTTTTAGGCGAACAAAAGGCGAAAATAGCCTTGTGGCACCCTTGGTCGGCATCGCGCGCCTAGCGGCCCAAAGCCCTTCCCTAGAAGCCAAGCGCCGCACCGAATACTTCGAACTCCCGACCCGCAAGTACATATCGCGCTGCACCAGCCCCCGTATGCCCTTTCGCTGGATGATCAATCCCTATCGTGGCTGCGAATTCGGCTGCAAGTATTGCTATGCCCGCTACACCCACGAATTCATGGAACTCCGTGAGTCGGAAGACTTCGAAAAGAAAATCTTCGTCAAACATTTCGATGACGCAGCGTTCCGGTCGGAATTGCGCGCGCTCCCCACGGGAGAAACCATCGCAATCGGCACCGCCACTGACCCCTATCAACCCGCCGAGCGAAAATACCGCCTGACCCGCACGATCCTGGAACTGCTCTCCCAGACCGCCGGATACCGCATCGGCCTGGTGACAAAATCCGATCTGGTGAGCCGTGACATCGATCTATTTCGGGAAATCAGCCGCCGCAATCATCTCACTTTAGTCATCACTATCACCACGCTCGACCGTGAACTCGCACGCCTGCTCGAGCCGCTCGCACCCCGCCCCGACCTGCGCTTGAACGCCGTCCGCAAGCTGAGTGCCGCCGGCCTTCGCGTGGCCGTCAACCTGGCGCCGATCATGCCGCTGATTAACGATGGCGAACCGAGCCTGGATGCAGTCGCCAAGTCCGCCGCCCGCGCCGGCGCTGTGCAACTCGGAGGCAATGTCGTCTACCTCAAAGAGTGTGCGCAAAAAGTCTTCTTTCCGTTTTTGCGCGAACACTTTCCATCCTATCTACGCCGCTACCAGGAACGCTTCGAGCGAGGTGCCTTTCTAAAAGGCGCTTACCCCGAGATGATTCGCGAACGCCTGTACCGCATCCGCCGGCGCTATGGTTTAGATGAGCGCAAACTAGAACCCGATCCGGAGCTCTGGCCGCAGGATCCACAAATGACGTTATTCTCATGAAGTGAGTGACGAAAGTTACATGCGGATGGCACTGAGCCTGGCCCAGGAAGCCGAGCTCGCCGGCGAAGTTCCCGTCGGCGCGGTGCTGGTATTGGATGACCAGGTGATCGGCCGCGGACGCAACTCCCCCATCGAGCGCAGCGACCCCACCGCCCATGCAGAAATCCGGGCTCTCCGCGAAGCCTGCGCCTTCACCGGCAATTACCGTTTGGAGCGCGCAACCCTTTACGCCACGCTAGAACCCTGCGTCATGTGCGCCGGCGCCTTAGTCGCCGCACGCGTCGAACGCCTCGTATTCGGTGCGCGCGATCTGCGTTTCGGCGGCGTACGCAGCAAATTTCGACTAGCCGACGCCGAAGTATTGAATCATCGCCTCGTCATTGAGGAAGGCGTATTAGGTGCGGAATGCGCGGAACTGATGCGAAAGTTCTTTGCAGAACGGCGCCAGTAAACTACGCCGCCCGTCGAATCGGCTGCGGGAATCGCAGGTGCTGCGGACGCAGCGGAATGTCGCGGCATTCCGGGGCTTTCACGCGGCCCGCCACAAACCGCGAAGGACCATTAAAGTAATCGTCCAACGGGAACAACGGATACGGCTGCAGCTCCCGGAAGACCCGCCCCAGCTTCTGCTCGATACGATAAACCGCGTGAAAGAAATTGCCTCGGCTCATACTCAACTTACGAGCGCACAAAGTCCAATCTGCTCCCAGTAGAAAATGATAACGGAATAATCTATGTTCTGCTTCAGTAAGGCTACGGCGCGATACTAAACAAAAATCCGCCATATATTCTTCGTGTTTTCGCCCAAATGACATGGGGCGATGACTCCCCGAGGGCGGCTCCACGGAGATATGGCTCACATGCCGCTCCTCCTCCGCGCAACGCATGAAACGGTCGTAGCAGATGCGAAACATAGCGCGCAGGACGCAGTTGCAGGGCGTCCATCCACCGGTATTTCTAAGCCGCAGTCCACACCCGTGGCATTGCGTGCAATTGTGCATGGCGAGCGCCAGTGTTTCTGAGCGGTTCCATTCCATTGCTAGTCACTTCCTCTCGCTTGTTGTGCTTGGGACGGTGCGGTCGCGCTACCCTTGACCGCATAGGTATAGTACGGTGGGCCCTATATTAAGTCAAATCCTATTTGCAGAAAGTGTTCTAATTACGGGTAGTTTTAGCCGCTACTTCCCGATAAATGGCAAGTACTTGTTGCGCGGTTGACTCCCAATGAAAACGCTGTGCCTGCACACGCCCCGCCTCCTTCAACCACTCGCGCCGTACGTCATTGAGCAGGACTTCGCGCAAGCCGCGCTCGATGTCGAAGACATTGTCCGGGCTCACCAGTTCCGCTGCCTCACCCACCGCCTCCACCAGCGAGGGCAGATCGGAAGCGACCACCGGAGTCCCACAGGCCATGGCTTCGAGAGGCGCCAGGCCGAAACCTTCATACAGCGTTGGGAACGCGAAGGTTTCCGCGGCACAATAGAAAACCCGCAACGTTTCGATCGGAACGAAACCCAGAAAGCGCACTGCGGATTCAATACGCGAGTGGGCCACTGCGCGGCGCACCGCCGGATTCTTCGAAAGTTCGTCGCCGATAATCACCAGTCTCAGATCGTGATACACCGGATGATTTTCCAGTTTATGCCGCAGCACAGCAAACGCCTCTACCAGCCGCGGGACATTCTTGTGCACGCGCACAGTTCCCGCATAAAGGATGTATGGGTAGCTGATCGAGTAGCGATCCAGGATCTGCCGCCGCTGCTCTGGGTCATCCCGCACCGTGGTGAACGCCGGGTCCGGAGCGCTGTAAATGGTCGACAAGCGTTCGTCAGATATGCGCAAAACACCTTGTAGATCGCGACGGGTAGCATGCGAGACCGCAATCACGCGGGCCGCCCGAATCACTCCGCGCCGGTAGCGCTCCTGATGCACGGTATAGCGAAAGTCGCGCTTTGACGGAAACAACAGCGAGCTCATGTCGTGGATGGTCACCACATACGGACGCGGCATCCACCACGCCACTGAATTCAACGGAATATGATACAAAGACGCATTTAACGACTTCAGAAATCGTGGAAAATAGAAGTTGTGTTTCAACCCCCGGTCGCTAAGAGGGAAAGGGGCGATGCGGAAATTCGGCCCCAAACCCGCGAGTTCGCCGGCGTCGTTGGGATGCGCCACCAGCGTGTATTGGTTCTCCGAATCCAGCGCCGATAGTGCTCGCGTGATGTTGCGAATATAGGTGCCGATTCCAAAATCGCGAACGCGCCGTGCGTCGATGACGATATGGAGCGGCATCCCGGTCAGCGGGCCGCTGCCGCCGTCAGTTTCCAGGCGTACAACGGGAATTGTTCAGTGAGCGCCGAGACGCGCCGCCGTACTTCGGACAACACGTTTTCGTCCGCCACATTTTCCAGAACACGTATGATCAGCGCCGCCACTTCCCGCATCTCGGCTTCGCCAAAACCACGCGTCGTGACTGCAGGGCTCCCAAACCGCATGCCGCTGGGATTCAGAGGCGGATTGACGTCAAACGGAATCGCGTTCTTGTTGGCAGTGATGTAGGCGCGATCCAGCGCCGCTTCGGCTTCCTTACCGCGCACTCCCTTGGCGAATACATCCACCAGCAGCAGGTGCGTGTCCGTGCCACCGGAAACCACGCGGAACCCGGCGGCGCTCAGTTCACTCGCCAGCGTCTTCGCGTTCGCCAGCACCCGCTTGCTATAGGCCACAAACTCCGGCGTCATCGCGTCCTTGTAGCAGATGGCCTTGGCCGCGATGATGTGCATCAACGGACCGCCCTGCGCTCCCGGAAAAACGGCCTTGTCGATCGCCGCGCCGAACTTTTCCTTCGCCAGAATCATCCCGCTCCGTGGACCACGCAAAGTCTTATGCGTAGTAGAAGTGACGATGTCCGCCCACTCGCATGGATTGGGATGCAGCCCGGCCGCAACCAGCCCCGAAAAATGCGCCATGTCGGTCATAAAAAGAGCCCCCGACGCATCCGCAATCTCGCGAAAGCGCGCGAAGTCAATGATGCGCGGATAAGCGCTGCCCCCCGCCACGATCAGCTTGGGATGATGCTCCATCGCCAGCCGCGCCAGCTCGTCGTAATCGATCTGCTCGCCTTCCTTCTTCACGCCATACGGCACAATCTTATACAACTTCCCCGAAAAATTGAGCGGATGCCCGTGCGTCAAGTGGCCGCCGTGCGCCAGATTCATCCCCAAGATGGTGTCGCCCGGATTGAGCACACTCGCGTAAGCCGCCTGATTCGCCTGCGAGCCCGAATGCGGCTGCACGTTGGCATATTCCGCGTGAAACAACTTCTTGGCGCGATCCCGAGCCAGGTTCTCCACCTCATCCACGAACTCGCAGCCGCCGTAATAGCGCTTCCCCGGATAACCCTCGGCGTACTTGTTCGTCAGCGTGCTGCCAGCCGCCTCCAGAATCGCTTCGGAGGTGAAATTCTCGCTGGCGATCAGCTCCAGACGCGAGCTCTGGCGCTCGGTCTCCTTATGAATCAGCTCGAAAATCTCCGGGTCGACTTGCGCTAACGGACGCGCCAGGCGCTTCTGTTCGTCGTACTGTTCAGTGACGGGTTGGGTCATGTTTTACTCCCGCTTCTCATCTTCATGGAGTCGCTTGATTTTACCACTGGTGCGCTTGTGTCACACTGAAATTCACAACCATGAGAGAACGAATTCGGTCCACAACGATCCTATGCGTACGCCGCGACGGCAAAGTAGTGATGGCCGGCGACGGGCAGGTCACGCTGGGCTCCGAGGTCCTGAAGTCCTCCGCCAAGAAGCTGCGGCGCCTGTATAACAGCAAGATTTTAGCCGGGTTCGCCGGAGCCACGGCCGATGCTTTCGCGCTGTTCACGCGCTTTGAAACCAAGCTCGAGCAGTTCAACGGCAACCTGTCGCGTTCAGTAGTAGAAATGGCGAAGGACTGGCGCACGGACCGCATGTTGCGCCACCTCGAAGCGCTCCTGTTGGTGGCCGATCCCACCAATACTTTCATCCTGAGCGGCAATGGCGACGTCATCGATCCCGACGAGAATATCGCGGCCATAGGCTCCGGCGGCGCGTACGCCAAAGCCGCCGCGACGGCGTTGATGGAGAACACCACGCTCTCCGCGCGCGAGATCACCGAAAAGGCCATGACCATCGCCGGCAAGATCTGCATTTACACTAACGACAGTGTGCATTACGAGGAGTTAGGCTGAGGGGCCCGCCTGCTATCGCGCGCTGCTGTTTTTTGGCACCGAACCGCGACCGCAGGGAGTGGATCTCTCCAGGTATGCCAAACTGGAAGTCTGAACACAATGATGCAGCAATCCACCCGCAGGGGCCGTAGCCAATGGTAATCTATCTCCCGGCCCAGACTTCCGAAGATTCTCCGCTGCTGGACGAACTGACGCCGCGCGAGATCGTCCGCGAGTTGGATAAGTACGTCATCGGCCAAGGCGACGCCAAGAAAGCCGTCGCCATCGCTCTGCGCAACCGCATCCGCCGCCAAAAACTCGACCCCGAAATGGCGGAAGAAGTGATGCCCAAAAACATCCTTATGATTGGGCCGACGGGCGTGGGCAAAACGGAATTGGCGCGCCGCCTGGCCAAGCTAGCCAACTCGCCTTTCTTAAAAGTGGAAGCCAGCAAATTCACCGAAGTCGGCTACGTAGGCCGCGACGTCGAATCGATGATCCGCGACCTGGCCGAGATCTCGATCGACATGGTGCGCGAAGAGCGCCTCAACGAAATCGGCGAGCGCGCCGAACGCAACGCCGAAGAGCGCTTGCTGGATCTGTTGATGCCTCCACCGGCGGAAACGGCCGAAGCGCCCGAGAGCATCGACCGCACCCGCGAAAAACTGCGCGAGAAGCTGCGTGCTGGCAAACTCGACGACCGCATGGTGGAAGTCGACGTCAAAGAGCGCGGCCCAACGTTTGAAGTGTCCACGCTAGGCGGCATGGAAGAAATGGACATCAACCTCAAAGATGTCCTCCCGGGCTTGTTCGGCGGCCGCACCCGCAAACGCAAGATGCGCGTCGGCGAAGCCATGGATTACCTGGTCCAGGAAGAAGAACAGAAGCTGGTCGACATGGACCAAGTGACGCGCATCGCCATCGAGCGCGTCGAACGCAGCGGCATCATTTTCTTGGATGAGGTGGACAAGATCGCCGGCCGCGAAGGCGGCCACGGCCCCGACGTCAGCCGCGAAGGCGTGCAGCGCGACATCCTTCCCATCGTCGAAGGCACCACCGTCAACACGCGCTACGGCTTCGTGCGCACCGATCACATCCTGTTCATCGCCGCCGGCGCATTTCACGTGTCGAAGCCCAGCGATCTGATCCCCGAGTTGCAAGGCCGCTTCCCCATACGCGTCGAGTTGAAGTCGCTGAACGAGGCCGACTTCATCCGCATTCTCAAAGAGCCCAAGAACGCGCTGATCAAGCAGTATCAGGCGCTGCTCGACACCGAAGGCATCAAGCTGGTGTTCACCGAAGACGCCATCGCGGAAATCGCCGCCTTCGCCACGCGCGTAAATGAATCGATGGAAAACATCGGAGCCCGCCGCCTGCACACGATCCTCGAAAAACTCCTGGAAGAAGTTTCCTTCGATGGCCCCGACCTGAAAAAGAAGAACGTAAAGGTGGACGCGGTTTACGTTCGCAAACAACTGGCCGATATCGTCAAGGATCAGGATTTGAGCCGCTACATTCTGTGACCCGCGCCCTCGCTCTGCTTGGCATTCTGTGGCTGACCGGTTGCGCGTATGTGGGCGCTCCCAAGCCGCCCGCGCTTGATATCCCCACGCGCATAACCGACCTGCGTGCCGCCGAGTACGGCGACAAAATCGTAGTCGAGTTCACCATCGGGATGGATACCACCGATGGTCTGAAGCTCACCGAAGTGAAGGCTGTCGAAGCACGCGTGGCCTTAGGCCCCGCGTCGCAAATCGTGCCGCTGCGAGCGAAGCCGCCCGGCCCCGTCGACTACGACTTCCCGGCGCGCGACTGGGTAGGCAAAAACGTCGTAGTGACGGTTCGCGCCACCGGACCCAAAGGGAAGGCGTCCGAGTGGTCGAACCCAGTTTCGCTAACCATCGGCACGCCGCTCACAACCCCGGAAAATCTGCAAGCCGTTTCCGATCCGCAAGGTGTGCGCTTAACCTGGCTGGGCCCAGCGAACGGCCATTACCGCATCTTCCGCGGCGCCGGCGAGATGATGCCGCAGCGGCTAGCCGAATCTGACAAGCCCGAGTACGTCGACACTACCGTCGACTTTGGTTCTCCCTACCGTTATTTCGTGCAGGCGCTGGTGGGAGAACTGCAACAGAGTGAAGTATCCGCCACCATTGCCGTTATGCCAACCGACACCTTCCCACCCGCGGTTCCAGTGGGATTGATGGCCGTCGCCGGTGTGAACTCCATCGAGTTAGTCTGGCAGCGCAACACCGAAGACGATTTCGCGGGCTATCACGTGTACCGCTCAACCAACGGTGGCGCGCCCGAGCGCATCGCCGGGCCCATCGATGCCCCGACCTTCAGCGATCGCACTGTCGAGATAGGCAAGAAGTACAGCTACACGGTGACCGCGAGTGATCGCAACGGTAACGAGAGTGCGCGTTCCGCCGCGGCCGAAGCCGTCGCGCAATAGTTATTTCGCTTTCCGACGTTTGACCAGCCGCTTGCGCCAGCGCCGGGCGATGCTAGGCGGCGCGAAAGCCTGATCCAGCAACTCCGCCTGCTCGCGCGCATGCACTTTCGGCGAACCGGGAGCCGTCGACGCGCTCTCCGGACGTCCGGCGTATCCCAACGCGCGCGCCTCGTTGGCCATGATGCGCTGCAGACGAGTGCGCATGAAGATCCACGCGCCCATGTTGCGCGGCTCCTCTTGCACCCACACCACGCCGCTCGCCGAAGAATAGCGCTCGATCACGGCGCGGAGCTCGGCTTCCGGGAAAGGATACAGTTGCTCGACGCGCACGATAGCAGTGTGCGCCGCGGTTTCATCGGTGGCTTTGCGAGCTTCCCGTGCCGCCAGCACTTCGTAATAAACTTTGCCGCTGCACAGGAGGATCTTGCGAATCGACTTGGGATCGGACACCGTTTGATCGTCCAGCACCGGTTGAAACGCACCCTTAGTGAAATCCTCAACCGTCGAGATCACCTGTGGATGCCGCAGCAAGCTCTTCGGCGACATCACGATCAGAGGCTTGCGCAAACCGCGCCGGTCCGGCCCACCGCGCATCTGGCGCCGCAGCAGATGGAAGTATTGCGCCGGAGTCGTGCAGTTCGCCACTTGCAGATTGTTTTCGGCGCTTAGTTGCAGGAAGCGTTCCAGGCGCGCGCTCGAATGCTCCGGCCCGCCGCCTTCCTGCCCGTGCGGCAGCAGCAGAACCAGCCCGCTCGGCTGGCCCCATTTGGATTCCGCCGACGCCACGAACTGATCAATCATGATTTGCGCGCCGTTGACGAAATCGCCATACTGCGCTTCCCAAACCACCAGACTCAGCGGATCGGCGACGCTATAGCCGAACTCAAAACCCATCACCGCGTATTCGCTGAGCGGGCTGTTATAGACTTCGAACTTCGCCAGCCCCGGCACCAACTGCAACAGGGGGTTGTAGACTGCACCGCTTTCGTAGTCGTGATATGTCACATGGCGCTGGCTGAAGGTGCCGCGACCCGCGTCCTGTCCGCTCAAACGCACCGACGTTCCTTCCAGCATCAAGCTGCCGAAGGCCAGCGTCTCCGCCAGCGCCCAGTCGATCGAGTTCTCGCGCAGCGCCGCCGCACGCTTCTCCACCATGCGCGCCAGTTTCGGATGAACCGTGAAGCCGGTGGGAAATTCCGTGATGGTTAAGATCACCTGTTCCAGCGCCAACAAGCTAGCGCCCGTCGGCGGCAGATCCTGCGGCATTGAGCCGGGAGCGATGGGGCTCAGTTCCAGCAGCTCCCATTCTTCCTTGCTCTTCTGCGTCTGATCGTAAATGTCGTAGAGGTACTTTTTCTGCGCTTCCTGCCCGGCAGTGATTTCCTCCGCGGTAAGCACGCCCTCTTTTTGCAGCCGCGCGCCATACAACGCCGCCACCGATTTGTGTTCCTTCAGCTGGCGATACAGAACCGGCTGCGTGTAGCTGGCATCGTCGCCCTCGTTGTGCCCATGCTTGCGCCAGCAGAGCATATCGATCACCACGTCGCGATGGAAGCGCTGCCGAAAATCGTAAGCCGTCCGGGCGGCGCGGATGCAAGCCTCCGGGTCGTCCCCATTCACGTGCAAGACGGGAGCCTTCACCATCAGCGCAACATCGGAACAATAGTTGGTAGAGCGCGATTCGCGCGGATCGGTTGTGAAACCGATCTGGTTGTTGATCACTAGATGCATGCTTCCGCCAGTGTTATAACCCTCCACCTGCGACAAGTTCAGCGTCTCCGCTACAATGCCCTGCCCCGACATGGCAGCGTCGCCGTGAATCAGCACCGGAATGACGCGTTCGCGCGCGGCGTCCCTTAAACGATCCTGCTTGGGACGCACGATGCCTTCGACGACAGGGTTCACCGCTTCCAGATGACTGGGGTTCGCAGCCACCGAAACGCGGATGGCGTTGCCGCCCGGTTGCTGCCGCCGGTTGCTGGCGCCCAGGTGATATTTAACGTCTCCGGAGCCTTCGAAATCTTCTTCGGAAAGTTCTCCGTCGAATTCCGAGAACACTTGCGCGATTCCCTTGCCGATCACGTTGGCCAGCACCGTAAGGCGTCCGCGATGCGCCATGCCGATGACGCACTCATCGACGTTGTTGGACGCCGCGCGATCCAGGACTTCGTCGAGAATGGCGATGGTGGATTCCCCGCCTTCCAGCGAAAATCGTTTGTGCCCCTTGAAGCGGTTCTCCAGGAACGATTCGAACCCTTCGGCGTGAGCCACGCTCATGAACGCGCGCCGCTTGGCTTCTGCATCCAGAGTCCAGGTTTGCTCCAAGTGCCCGATAAACCACTGGCGCTCCGCGGGATTCTCGCAATGCATGAACTCGACGCCCATCTTGCCGGCGTAGCCCAGCCGCAGGCGCTCCAGCAAATCGCGTAGCGTCGTCACGCCGAACGAATCGGCTTGGAAGCTGCGATCCAGATCCCATATCGTGAGCCCGTGCGCGGACGGTTCCAGGTCCGTATGCGGCGGCCGCGGAACGCCCAGCGGATCGATGTCGGCAGCCAGGTGCCCACGTTCCCGCCAGGCTTGGATCAAACGCGCTACCGCCGCTTGCTTGACGGGATCGGTATTGAGCGCAGGCGCCGCGGCCTTTTCCGACTCCCAGCGAACCGGCTGCGATGTAATGCCGAGATCGGCGTAGATCCGCTCGTAAAACGCCTCTTCGCCTTCGAGCAGCGCCTGCATCTGCGCCAGAAACAATCCCGACTCAGCGCCCTGAATCACCCGGTGATCGTAGGTGCAAGTCACCGTCATCACTTTGCTCAAGCCCATCGACGTGCGCACGTCTTCGGCAACGCCGCGAAACTCCGGCGGATAGTCAATCGCGCCCGTGGCAATGATCGCGCCCTGTCCCGGCATCAGTCGCGGGACCGAGCCCACCGTACCCACGGTCCCCGGATTGGTGAGCGAAATTGTCGTGCCTTCAAAGTCGGCGACGGCCAACTTGTTGCCACGCGCGCGCGTCACGATGTCGTCATACGCCGCTAAGAACTGTGCGAAGCTCATCGACTCCGCCTTCTTGATCGACGGAACTTTGAGCGAGCGCGCCCCGTCCTTACCCGCGACGTCGACAGCCAGCCCGATATTCACATGCCCGCGGCGAACGCGCAGCGACTCACCGCCACTGCTCGAAAACGCATCGTTCAGCGCCGGAACTTTTTCGATAGAGCGCACGATGGCCCACGCCACCAGGTGAGTGTAAGAAAGTTTGCTCAGCCCCTGCTGCGCCCGCTGCGCGTTGATCGCCCGCCGGTTCTCATCCATCACCTTGACTGGGAGCACGCGCAAACTAGTCGCCGTGGGGACGGTTAAACTCGCCGCCATGTTCTCCGCGATCTTCAGCGCAGGACCGCGCAGCGGCAACGCCTGATCGTCCTGACCCAACGCGACGGGAGCAATCGCCGGAGCCGCCAGCGCACGCGGCTCACGCGGTTCGTCAACTATTGGTTCGATGGTGATGGTAGTACCGTTCGCTGCGAGGCCGTCGGTTTCGAAAACCTGTTTCCAGCCAGCGTCCACGGTTTGGCGGTCATAAATGTACTGATGATACAGCTCGTCTTCGAGCCAACTGTTCACACTTGGAGCGGTGGGTTCAGACATCTGGGTTTGTAATTACCATAATAACTGATGATCAAGGCGCTCATCTTCTCCGATATTCACAACGACAGACCCACGCTGGAGCGTCTGATGGCCATCCAAGCCGACGCCTACTTCGCCGCCGGCGACCTGGTGAGCTGGGCCCGCGGACTCGACAAAATGGGTGAAGTGATGAAGCCTCGTAGCGAGCGCGTCTACGTCCTGCCCGGCAATCACGAATCGGCCAGCAACATCGCGAAATTCTGCGAGCGTTTTGGCTTCGTCGATTTCCACGGAGCCACTGCCGAGATCGGAGGCGTCCGCTTCGCCGGCCTAGGTTACTCGACCGTGACGCCGTTCGACACCCCGGGCGAATATGGCGAAGATGAAATCGCCGAGCGCTTGGAAAAATTCGCCACCTGGAAACCGCAAGTGCTGGTGTGCCACTCCCCGCCGTTAGACACCCCGCTCGACCGCATCAAAGAAGGTCTCCACGGCGGCAGTCGCGCCGTACGCGAGTTCATCGGGCAACACCAACCCGCGCACTTCTTCTGCGGGCACATTCACGAAGCGGAAGGTGTGGTGATCCAGATGGGCGCAACGCGAGCGATGAATGTGGGGAAGAAGGGATATCTGCTGGAGATCTAGCGAACATTTCGAGTCTGTCGATTATTCCTCAGGCGAGTTCCGAGTTTGTCCTATGCCACCGTGCTAGCTTTTTTGCGTTACGCTTAAATCATGGGCGCGACGCGCAGTCCGGCGACTACAGGGCTTCCCGAGCAGTCCTTCCAACTTGAACACCCTAGTTCCGAAGCGATCTGGAAGCGCGCCGTCGAAGTCTTCGGCAATGAGAACCTGGCACAGAAGTGGATGGACACGCCCTTACCCATTCTCGGCCAATCCACTCCTGAACAGTTTTCCTCCTCGGGCGATGCTGCGAAGCAGCGAGAGATCCTCACGATCCTGGGCCGGATCGACTACGGGATGTTCAGTTAACGGATGCGAATCTTCCGGCTGCATCGCCGGCAACGAGCGCCTTCCGACTACAGCGGGTCTTTGCGTTTCGCCGGCCGCTGGAATCCAGCGGGAACACCAATCCTCTACGCCTCGACCGCTCTGTCACTGGCATGTCTTGAACTGCTGGTCCATCTGAGCCCCGATCAGATCCCATTGGACTACGTCTATACCGCCGCTGAAATTCCACTGGATCCGGCTCCGCATGACTTTCGCGGCACTCTGCGGGACTCCGAAGCGACTAGGCGCTACGGGCACGCGTGGGTAACTTCGCAAAATTCTCTGGCGATCTATGTTCCGTCCGTAATCATCCCTGTCGAATCCAATGTGCTGGTAAATCCCGTTCACGCCGCGTTTTCAGGCGTGACGTGGGATCCCCCTATACCGTTTGAATTCGATCCGCGACTGCTACGGGGTTCGGATGCGGCTCTTTAATCGCCGCAGCGGCCTTCTCATACACGAGCACTGCAAAGAACAGCAGCATCGATGCGGATGAGACCACCGCCCAAGGTTTATCCGCGAGCGCAAACAAGAACGGCAATGGAGTCGCCATCAGCGCAGCCGCGACTTTCGAAG
>Ga0157374_10002549_pt1 | contig 15363 bp, 16 predicted proteins | sample M25metaG_FD_115308 | JGI IMG/M metagenome (GOLD analysis project Ga0157374, IMG submission 115308) | Miscanthus rhizosphere microbial communities from Kellogg Biological Station, Michigan, USA - M2-5 metaG | ecosystem: Host-associated > Plants > Roots > Rhizosphere > Soil | place: USA: Michigan...
ATCGCAGCCAAAGCCGCCAGGCGAAGCGCACCCGCAAACAAAGAAGTCTCAGTACGTCGCCGACATCTGCTCGGCCGACATGACTTCCGGCAAACGAAAATCGGCTACTCTCATCTGCGCCCTTATCCGCTCTTGCCGCCGAAACTGCCTGAAAACGACCGGCGATCCCGGGCAAATCACCCGCGGATGGGAATTGGCTTGCATGACCCAGACATTCGAGAAGTTCAGCGGAGTTGACCAGACCGAAGTAATTCCCAACTGTGCCGAAGCCGTGTCGAGATCCCCGGCCCAGGCACTCCCGATCATCGCGTCGCCTGTTTTACTCCCCGGATTCGCGCATGAGTCAACAACCCAGGGTGCCGTCACGTAAGTAAGCAGTGGTTGGCGCATCGCAGATCGGCAAGTAATCGCCGAGTATTCTCGCCTCTTCGCGTACCAAGACCATGGAGTGCACAATCCAAATCCATCCACTGCGAAATCTCTGTCCGGCAGCGCGACCGTCCGCTGCAGTGTTTGCTTCGCACTCACAAGCGCGAACTCGACATTCAAGCCAATCGAAGCACTCTTCCACTGCTCGTACACTCTGCGTGGCATGAAAAAGTGGAACGACGACGCGTTCGAACCCGGGAGAAAATACGCGCTCTCAAATTTTTGCCAATGCGATTGCCATCGCTTTCCATCCGGGCCTTCCATCGTCACTCGCAGCGCTTCCGGCACCACCGCATGGTCAGATTGCAAAACCGAAGAAGTGATTGGAACTGAAACTTCCAGTTCATCCTTATCTCGCGCGTCGCGCGACAATGGCTGGCGCAGCCCCTCGGCCGCATACGAAATCTCGATCACCTCAGCAGAGCCGCCACGCTGCGACGGGAAGAACCTGTCCATCACCGCCCTGTCCGGATCTGCCCAACTCATGCCCCACAACAAGAGCAGCGCTCCGCCGAATGCGATCCACCCAGCCCTGAGCCGGCGTCTCGCATACATCATCCAGACAGCCGCCGCACATCCGCCGAGCAGAATAACGAACCCGATCTCTCCGCTGATCAAGTCCGGCGTCCATCCCGACCCTTCACTGGGAAAATATGCTGCAATCACGCTCACGACGATGAATATCACGACAAAACCAAGCAGCACGAGCATCAGCCGCGCAAACCCTCGAGTAAGCACCGACAACGACACCGCCGGAAGTATGAGAAATACTGTCACCAACAGCAGGTTGAGACACAGAGGCCCCGCATAAGCAATGGGATGAAATCCCGCTTCGATCAGCAGCGCGCATTGCGCCACCGCGAAGGGCAGATACAGAAACGCCGCCAGGAATATCGTTTTCGCCGCCAGCAGCTTCGGCCATTCATACGGCCTCGTCAGCCAGAACTGCGTGTCCCCCACCAGCCGCTCGCAATGCACCACCCGTGCGATCAACACAAGCCAGCTGACCGGAACCAGCACCACCAGGCAGGCAGCCAGAAAACCTCGTCCTCCTTCACCCATTGTGAAACTTACAGAGAACGTCTCTGCCACCATGCTGTTGTGCTGCCAGGTCACCGGGTAAAGCAGCACGAACATTGCCAGAAGGAGCACACTGATCGCGATCTCTGGCCAGAATCGTCGCGCGTCCTTCACGAAAATCGCAGCAACCTGTTTCACGCGTCCACCCCTTCCAGCTTCTTCCCCGCGGATGAGGCCGTCGCTCGCCCCCGGCCATTCTTGGCGATCGCCAGAAAAATCGAGCGCAGCGTCATCGGATCAACATTGACTTCGTGCGCCCCCGAGAATACCGATGCGATGTCCTTTTGGCTCTGTACCGGAACAAAACGGCTCTCGACAAATCTCACCACGGAGTCCGAAGCTTCCACTTGCAGCCACGAGGCGGGAATGACCGCGGGAACCGAGCCCGGCTTGTTCAGCGTCACCGTGATCTCGCGAAAACGTCCCGCCAGCGATGCCATCTCTTCCTGAAACAGAAGCCGCCCATTTTCGAGAAATCCCACGTGACTCGAGAAGCTCTCAATCTCCGCCAGGTCGTGTGACGAAAGAAAAATCGTTGTCTCCTCCGCACGATCCAGTAATCCCTCAATCAATTCATCGCGCACCAGCGGATCGAGCCCTGAGAACGGCTCATCCAGCACCAAAAGAGTAGGACGATACGCAAGCGAACTGGCCAGTGCCGCCTTCACCCGGACACCGCGCGACAGATGCTTCAATTTCCGGTCCAGCGGCAAATCGAATTGACTTACCAGTTGCGCTTCCAGTTCGACATCCCAGCCCGGATAGAAACTGCGGTAGTACCGCAGCAACTCACCTACTGTCATCCAATCCGGCATCTCCTGGTTTTCAGATACATAACCAATCCGCTGAAATGCCTCGCCCCTCAGCCTCGTCGAATCCAGGCCCTGTATCTCAGCTGTCCCCGCCGTCGGGCCGAAGATGTTCATGAGCACTTTGATCAGGCTTGTCTTTCCCGCTCCGTTAGGGCCCACCAGCGCATAAATCGATCCCGCCGGAACCTCGATGTTCACGCTGTCCAGCGCCACAGACCGTCCGAACCTCTTGGTCAAAGTTCTGGTAACAATGGCAAAGCTCATGATTTCTTTTTGCCCCCGTCCTGACTTGACACTCTCACCGGTTCCAGCCGCTCCCAGTGCGCGGCGAAGGAGTTGAGCATTTCTTCGAGCCCAATTCCCAGCCGTTTTGCCTCCACCACCAAACCTTCCATCTCACGTCCCAGCAGCTGCGTCCGCTCTTCTTTGCTTGAATCCGGAATCTCTGCCACCACCGTGCCAATCCCCGGCCGGCTCTCAAGCAGCCCCTCGCTCAGCAGGTGTGTCACGATTTTGTGGGCCGTGTTGGGATTGATCTTCAACTCACGGCTAAGCGTTCGCACCGACGGGTACGCATCGCCCGGCTTGAGTTGTCCGGCAATCATCGCCTTCTTCGACGCATAGACCACCTGCTCGAACAATGACGCGCCAGATCGAAAACTTACTCGAAACGGAATCACACCTGTACTATAACAGCTAGTACACCAACGGAACAGAAAATTCCAGGAGTCTGATCCCGGACCAGAACTGCGACTCGCAGTCAGCCGAATCCAAAGAGAGTAGCTGGGAGCCCCAAGCAAGCAGCTCGAAGCTAGCACCTGGCACGAGAGCAGCCCCGTAAACCCTAATCCCATCTACTACATACAAAAAGCATTCTCCGCCATCAACCGCGCCGCTCACAAACGGTCCGCGGGTAACTCCTTCACCCCAACCTCGCTGTGCTACGCTTCACACAATCTGTGGCCAATTTCGAAAAAGCACCAGTTGAGGTCCAGGAGATCCTTTCCAAACCCATCCAGCAGCTGGGTTTGAAGCTGGAGGGCTCCCCCCTTGAACGATTCGTCCAGCAGCTCTACCAGGAGCTGGAAGCAAAGGGCCTGAAAAAATTCCGCCCAAAATGCTATCTCACCGACGAGTGGGGCTGCCCCAACATGGAGCCCGTTATCGGAATTCCCTTCTACCTCGCCGACCCAAAGCTCCAGCGCCTCGAGTCGGCAATGAACGACATCGAAGACGCGCGGCAGATCATGATGTACCTCCGCCACGAAGCCGGCCACGCACTCAACTACGCCTATGCGCTTTATAAGACGGAAGAATGGCGCAACAACTTTGGTCCCTTCCGCCGCCCCTACCGCGACAACTACAAGCCGGTTCCCTTTTCTCGCCAGTTCGTGCGCCACATGGAAGGCTGGTACGCGCAGAAACATCCTGACGAAGACTTCGCCGAAACCTTTGCCGTCTGGCTCACGCCTCGCTCCAACTGGCGTCAGCGCTACAAAGGTTGGGGCGCGATAAAAAAACTTCTCTATATGGATCGCATCGGTCGCAAGGTTGGCGATCTCGATCCTGTCGTTGCGCATGGCGACACCGACATCACCGTCGATGAAATGTCCGTCACAGTGGGTGAGTTCTACGAGCGCGCACTCGATCAGCAACTCAGTCCCGGCGATCTTCCGCTCGACACCGATCTGCGCGACATCTTCGGCGTCTCGCGGCGTCGCAGAAAAAATGTTCGCCCTGCCGTCGATCTGCTCCGCGAAAATCGCAAGGCGCTCATCGACAAAGTGAACTATTGGACTGGCGTGCAGCGGCCGCTTGTGAAAAAACTAGTCGAAACTCTGGAAACAAAAGTGAGTGAACTCGGCCTGCGTGCCGACATAAAATGTGAAAGGGAATATTTGACGGAAGTCACCGCGTACGTAACCGCGCTGGCGATGAACTACATCACTCGAGGCAAATTCATCCAGCCTTGACTGACGGCTTCAGATGAACGAGAAAGATGTTGAGGCAACATGGCAAACCTGAAAGTTACGATCTTGCACGATGTCTGGGAAGAGGGCCCGCCTGAGCCGGAACCAGAGCCGGTCAAGACACCGCGCGGCAAAAACGGCAAGCGCGCCAAGAAGAAAAAAGACCCGATGCACGATCGGGAAGAAATCTTCGAGGCGCTTACAAAGCTAGGTCACGAGCCTTCCTACTACGTGCTCGACGGTAAAAATCAATCGCTCCTCGCGCTTGCGAAATCCGGCGCCGATCTCATCGTGAATCTCACTGAGTCCTATGCCGGCGACGACAAGATGGATAAGAACATCGCCTCTTATCTCGAATTGATCCACATTCCCTACACCGGCGGCGGCCCCCATGCGCTCTTGCTTGCGCAGGACAAATCCATCGCTAAAAAGATCTTCGACTTTCACAAGATCAAGACGCCCGACTTCGCCACTTCCTACAAAGGTCGTACCGATCACTCGCACGACATTGAATTCCCGCTCATCGTAAAGCCGGTCTCTGAAGATGGATCCATTGGCATCGACAACGGTTCTGTCGTCGAAAGCGTCAAGGAGCTGATGGAGCGGATCCATTACATTCACGAGGAATTCGACAGCCCCGCGCTCATCGAGGAGTACATCGAAGGCCGCGAGATCTACGTCTCCATTCTCGGCAACGATAACGCCGAAGTTCTTCCGCTGATCGAGCTCGATCTGTCCAAGTTGCCCAAAGGAACTCCGCGCATCGCCGGGCAGGACGTCAAATTCGACCACGACACGGAAGCTTATAAAGTGACAAAATCTGCGCCGGCGGAAGACCTCAGCGAAGAGATCACCAAGAAGCTCCAGGACACAGCGCTCGCTGCCTATCGTGCTCTCAAGCTGCGCGACTACGGTCGCATCGACATGCGCCTGAACAAGAAAGGCGAGGTTTATGTGATCGAAGCGAACCCGAATCCCTGGCTCTCCAGCGCTGCAGAATTCGCCATGGCGGCCAAGAAAGCCGGTTACTCGTACACCGACATGATCGACAAGATCATCGAACTCGCTCGCGCACGTTCGATTTAACCGGCTCGCCAGTTCATGCTGCCGATCGTGACGGCGCCCGTCTCGAGCATCTGAGCTTTCAAGGCGTCTGTTGGAACATGCTCCTCATTGCCCGAGAGCAACCATCTCCGGCAGCGTGCATTGGAAAATGGGAATCAACGTTTGAGATTGGATGAATCGACCGTCGATGAGCGAATCAGACCATCATCATTCACTCGATGCTCTCCTGTCGAAGGCGATGCAGTCGAACGCGTCGGACATCATTCTCGTCGCAGGTTCGCCGGCTACGTTTCGCGTACTCGGCGCTCTTCGACTCGATACGGAACCCGCACTGTCCGAAGGCGATATTCGGAACATTCTGCTGCCGCTGCTCACAACCGCGCAGACACAGCAGCTGCAAGCGCTCAAGTGTCTCGATCTCTGCCTTGTCAATGAAGGCGTGGGGCGCATTCGGGCCAATCTCCACTTCCAGCGCGGGACGCTGGCAGCGGCGATCCGGCTGCTGCCTGCCGAGATTCCGACGTTCAAATCGCTCAACCTGCCCGAGCAGATCGCTACGCTCGCGGAACGCCGCCAGGGACTGATTCTTCTTACGGGCGCAACAGGCTGCGGAAAGTCATCGACAATGGCTGCGTTGGTGAACCAGATCAACTCCAGCCGCCAGGATCACATCATCACCATCGAAGATCCGGTCGAGTTCGAGCATCCCAATCGGCAATCCCTTGTCGAGCAGATCGAGCTCGGCATGGATACGAACAGCTTCGCTGAGGCAGTTCGCTCCGTTCTGCGACAAGATCCGGACGTGATTCTCATCGGAGAAGTCCGCGACGGCGAAACGATGGCCGCCGCGATGACTGCAGCCGAGACGGGTCACCTCGTGCTGACGTCGATGCACACCAACGATGCGGCTCAGAGTATTGGCCGCATCCTTGATATTTTTCCTTCCAACTTTCAGGCGCAGGTGCGCCGGCAGCTTTCTCTGGCTCTGCTGGCTGTCATTCATCAACGCCTGTTGCCGGCGGCGAATGGCGTTGACCGGTATCCTGCGGTCGAGATTCTCATCGCGACGAGCGGAATCCGCAACCTGATCCGGCGCGGAGACGATCATCAATTGCGTGCGGTGATTGAGACGGGAAGGTCGGAAGGGATGTTGACGATTGAGCAGTCGCTAGCAGAACTCGTTCGCCTTGGGCGCATCACAGCGGAGACGGCTCTTGCAAACTGCAATCACCCGGAAGACCTGCGCCGACATATGGGTCATTGAGGGAACTGCAGAAGACGTGACTGGTTTAGCTGACAGCCGTCGCGCGGTTCAGGCTCTCGTGCTCGGCAATGCGCGCGCGGAGATAGTCGATCAACTCTACCTTGGCCGGGATCATCGGGCCCGGCTCGTTCTGCAACGTGTGGAGAGCTTCGCGGAAAACCTCGAGGAGAGGACGGTATTGATAGCCCATGCGGGGAAAGTCCTTGAGCAGCTGGAGTTGTGGGTGAGCAGATTCCATGATGCCAGCTGGCAGGCGTGAGGGCTATAGCAAGTTTGTGGTAACGATTCCAAGAAGTAGTTTTTTGTACATAATTCGGGAGGGTTGGGTTGTGAAGGGAGCTTTTAGCGTTTGGCGGCATGTATCTGCTAGCGCCCTGAAACCTAGCTTTCCCGCAATTTTTTGTACCGGATAGATATGAAGAGGTTTATGGCTACCTGCCCCAGTACGAAGCGGCAATTCGATCGTGGAGTTTATCTAGGAGAGTTGAAGGATTCGGCTTCCTTGCGCACAAATTGTTTAGGAGCCTTGTGTTCAGATTACTGGCGGCTAATCCATTGAGAGGCTCAGCTGGTGGCGAACATCAGCGCCGCGGACCCAGAAGATGACATCGGTGGCGATGTTGGCGGCGTGGTCGGCGATGCGCTCGAGGCTGCGTGAGACCATCATGCCGTTCATGGCCTGCTGGGTGTATTGCGGCTTGTCCTGGATGAGTTTGAGCAGGTCGGCCTGGGCTGCGCGGTTCATGCGGTCGATCTCGTCATCCATTTCGCGAACCGAGTCCGCGATGCGAGCGTCTCCCTCGAGTAGCGACAGAATCGCTGTCCGGATCATGCGGCCTGCAACCTCAGCCATTGCAGAAAAATCGACGGGAAGCTCGACGTTCTCGGTCTTCATGATGTCGCGCGTACGGCGCGAAATGCCGAGGGACTGGTCACCGATGCGCTCGAGGTCGCCATTGATTTTGATGACCGCGAGGATGAAACGCAGGTCGATGGCCATGGGCTGCTCTTTGGCGAGAAGTTCGTAGGCCATTTCGTCCAGTTCGCGCTGGGCCGTATTGATTGCGGTCTCGTTCTGCTTAACATAGAGACAGAGCGTCTGATCCCTCTGGATGTAGGAATCGATCGCGGCATCGACTCCCTGCTGGGCCAGGGCGGCCATGGCAAGGAGCTTGTCTTTCAATTCGGCGAGCTGCTGCTGAAAGTGAATACGAGGCAAAAGGGTCCCTTCCCTACCATTGATTGTGCATCAAGCTGTGTTACGGTACGACGAATTTCGGTTGAGGCATCTCATTCGGCATGGTTTGCAGGGGCTGATGCCCCGAGCGACGGTTGGGTTTAATGGCCGGCCGGAGCCCCTGGCTGTTGTTATAAGACCTTGTCAGGTGCCCAGGAGCGAGGCACCGGGGCGCCCCAAATCTCTCGTTAATGAGCTTCCTCATTAGCTTCTGCTTCAACTCCCCCCGGTTCCCGGTGGCTTAGGCTATCCAATATGGACAAGTCAAGGGTGGCGGGGATGATTTCGATTGATCCTGCCGAGCACCAGCAGCGTGAGATCTACAAACTGATGACGGGAATTATTGTGCCGCGGCCGATCGCGCTGGTTTCGACTGTGGATGCGGAGGGCACCGCAAACCTTGCGCCTTTCAGCTTCTTTGCGGGCGTAGGATCGGCTCCGCCGACGGTGCTGTTCTGCCCTGTGCTGCGGGCCGGCCACGGAGCGGATGCAGCGGCAAATTCCGGGGGAGGACGCAAGGACACGCTGCGCAACGTGGAGGCCACGCGCGAGTTTGTCATCAACGTGGTGAGCGAAGATATTTCCGAACAGGCAAACGCCACTGCGGCGGAGGTGGGGCCGGAGGTGGACGAATTTGATCTCTCTGCGCTGACGCCGTTAGCGAGCGAGGTGGTGAAAGCGCCGCGGGTGGCGGAGTCGCCTGCGCAGATGGAGTGCAGGCTGCTGCAGGTGATCTACACAGGAGACAAGCCCGCGAGCGGAGTGATTGTGCTCGGAGAGGTGATCCGTTTCCACGTGCGTAAAGATCTGTTTGAGAACTTTCGCGTGGATCCGGTTGGGTTGGATGCAGTTGGGCGCATGGCGGGAAATACCTGGGTGAGAACGCGCGATCGGATCGAGCTGATCCGGCCAACGTAGCGCGGGCCGGCGTTGTCAGAACGGGGATATACTTGTGCCGGGAGTTGGCGGGGCTCGGCGCGGCGACAAGCCAAAGATCAGAATCTGCTGCGCGAACGCGGAAAGGAGGGTTGGCTCACATGCACATCTACGAACCGATTCTTCCCTTCAGACATATTCATATTTCTGCCGGACTAGTATGGCGGATCCTGCTGCTGATTGCGCTCCTGCTGGCGGTTCCCTTTCTGGCGAGTTGCCGGCATCATGACCAGCAGATTGTGGCAGCGTCGGGCGCTGCGCTGACACTGTCGAGCGAGAGCCTGCGGGATGGCGCGGTCCCCAAGGAGTTCACCTGCGATGGTGAGGATAAATCTCCTGCGCTGACCTGGACCCATCCGCCGGAGAGCGCAAAGAGTCTGGCGCTTACCGTAACGGATCCCGACGCGCCGGACGGAACGTTCACGCACTGGGTTCTGTATAACCTGCCTTCAAACATCAATGGATTGCCCGAAGGTGTTCCGAAACAGGGCCAACTGGCCCACGGCGGTCGCCAAGGCAAGAGTGATTTCGGCCAGGTAGGCTACGGCGGGCCGTGTCCTCCGGCGGGAAAGCCTCACCGCTACGTTTTCACGCTCTATGCCTTGGACAACGAGATCGATGTCGATGCCGGGGCGCCGCGTGATCATGTGGAAGCAGCGATGCGGGGACACATCGTGGCGCAGGGCGAACTGACGGCGCGGTATGGAAGGTAAGAGACGTCCGGGCAGTTGATGGACGACAGTCTGGCACCCGCCGGATCACGCGTTCGCAGGGATGCGTAGTTTCAAGGCATCTTGTCTACACTGCTCAGTCCGCCGCCATGTCTTTGCCTTTAACCTCATGTCCCAATGACGCGAGCAGCGCCAGTGACAGCGCGACGATGATCACTGTAATCGCAAGCACGTGCGGGTAACTGCCCCACTTCTCAGCGGCGAGGGCCTGGGCTTTGGCGTTCCAGGATGTGACCAAGCCGCCGAGTTGATAGGCGAGGCCCGGAGCGGTGGCGCGGACGGGTGCCGGAGTGAGTTCGGCGAGATACGCGGGGACAACTCCCCATGCGCCCTGCACCATGAACTGCATCACAACCGCTCCGATGGCGAGGGTTGTGGCTGTGTGACCGTAGGCCCAGGCGGGGATGGCGAGCAGCGAGAGTAGCGCTGCGGCGATGATGGCGCGCTTGCGTCCCCAGCGCTCAGAAAGCGTGCCGAAGACGAAACCGCCTGCGATTTGCGCGAAGCCGTAGATGACGCCGATGGTGCCGACGAGTTGCGGGGAGAGCTTCATCTGGACTTCGAGGAAGGTAGGGTAGACATCCTGCGTGCCGTGGGAGAAAGACATGAACGCGGTCATGAGCAGGATGAGGAAGAGGAAAGTGGGCAGGAAGGATTTAAGGGCGGCGAGTTTTTGCGAGAAGGATTCGGGCTCGAGGCTGGCGCGGCGCTTTTGCGCTGAGGCAAGCCACACGGGAGATTCCTGGACGCGGGCCTGTACGTAGAAAACAAGCAATGCAGGGGATGCGCCGAGGATGAAGAGGCCGCGCCATCCGATCATGTGGAAGAAGAGCGCGAAAGCGGCGGAGGCGAGGATGGATCCAAACGCGTAGCCTTCCTGGAGGATTCCGGAGAAGGTGCCGCGGCCTTCAGTGGGGAGACTCTCCAATGCGAGGGCCGCGCCGACTCCCCATTCGCCGCCCATTGCGATTCCGAAAAGAGCGCGCAAAACGAGCAACATGCTGAGCGAGGGGGCAAAGGCGCAGGCGAGTTCGATGACGGAAAAGCTGAGGATGTTAAACATCAGGACGGGGCGGCGGCCGTAACGGTCGGCGAGAAGGCCGAAGAGGAGCGCGCCGACAGGCCGGAAGGCCTGGGTGAGGAAGACGGCACTGAGAACGTCGGAGGGTCTGACGTGGAAGTCGGCGGAGATGGCTTTGACGCAGAAGATGAGGAGGAAGAAATCGAGACTGTCGAGGGTCCAGCCGAGGAAGGCGGCGACGAAAGTATGCCGCTGGGATGAGCTAAGACGCCTGAAGTCGTGGACGAAGGACATGAGCCGGAGAATAACAGACTGTCACTTCTTGATTGACAGGTGCGACGAGGGGCGGGGAAGATATTTGTTGAAACGAATAATCTCGGTTGCACATCCAAGAAATACACCACCTGCTGCGGCTTCCCGGCGCTCGCGTACTTTCAGAGCGCCCGTCTTCGATACGAACCCTCTGTTGTTGAAGATGCAACATCGGCAATGACTCCGGATCCGGCGCATGGCAGCACGGTTCCGATGAAAGGACACACACATGAAACGATTGGTATTGGCATTAGGAGTTCTGGCTATGACGGTCCCAATGTCGGCGCAGACTTCCACCTGGGCTCCGGACAAGGCGCATAGCGAGGTCGATTTCTCGATTCTGCATATGAGCCTTTCGAAAGTGCATGGACGATTCGGGGTCTCCGACGGACAGATCACCTGGAACGAGGCGGACATCACGAAGTCGAGCGTGAAGATGACCATTGATGTGGCGTCTGTGGATACGGGCGTGGCACCACGCGACAACGATCTGAAGAGCGCGAACCTGTTTGACACAGCGCAATTCCCTACCGCGACTTTTGTGAGCACCAGCGTGGCGAAGGCGGACAAGGGACTGACGGTGCAAGGGAATTTGACGCTGCACGGCGTGACGAAACCGGTGACGCTGCAAGTGGAAGGACCGACGGGTCCCGCTCAGGGCATGGGCGGCAAGATGCATGCAGGGTTTTCTGCGACAACCACGATCAGCCGTACCGCATTTGGTATCGGAGCGAAGATGCCGTCGGCGGTGGTGGGCGATGATGTGCAGTTGAGCATCGAGCTGGATGCTGTGAAGCAATAGAAGATGATGGCTCGTGCGCGAGTGCGAGCCGCCATTTTCTATACCAGATCGGGTTCAGGGGGAAATGGATGGCGGGCTTGAAGCATGAAATCGCACAACAGCGGCCCTTCGCCAGCGTGGAGGAAGAGGCTCTGCTGAATGTGTTGAGGACTTCAGACTGCCTGCAGCGGGCGTTTGTGCGGAGAACGCGACACTGGGGGATCACTCCGACGCAGTACAACGTACTGCGGATTTTACGGGGAGCGCAACCGCAGGGGCTGACGTGCTCGGCGATCGGCGAGCGGATGATCACAACCGTACCGGATATTACGCGGCTGCTGGCGCGGATGAAGGCGCAGAAGTTCATTCGGCAGCAGCGCGACAAGAAAGACCGGCGCGTGGTGTGGACCCAGATCAGCGCTTCAGGGATGGAGCTGCTGAGCAAAGTTGATCCGGAGATTACGCAGATTCCAGGCGAGCTGCTGGGTCATCTGGATCGCAAGGAGCTGGGTGAATTTGTGCGGCTTCTCGAGTTAGCGCGCAAGAACTGTGTAGATACCCAGACGCCAGTGAGTTGCGAGGGAGAGACCTGCGAAGTGAAATGACGTAATTCGCGAACAGAAAGTATCCCAGTGGTCCTCCAGGTCCGAACACACGGACATGGGGCACTTGGATTTCCTTCGAAGTGACTTCCTTGAAACCCGGGCTCCAAAAAACATTCGGCGCCGCCCGTGGGCAGCGCCGATTTTATCTGAAGATGGCGTGAGAACTTAGCGACTGACGATCTTCTGGGCTACAACGACTTCGTCCGCGTCGGACTTGATGATCTTGTTGTGGAGGCAGTAGAGTGCGAGTTCGAGCCGGTCGGATACGCCGAGCTTGTCGTAGATCTTACGAAGGTAGTTCTTGATGACCTGCTCGGTGGTGCCAAGCTGGAACGCGATTTCCTTGTTTCTCTTCCCCTGGGTGATGCAGGTGATAATCGCGGTCTCCTTTGGCGAGAGACGGGGCTGGGTCCGTGGGCTGACAAGAGCGGCAGCCTGGGCGCGATAGGCTTCGATGACCCAGTTTACGGCCTGGTTGTCGATCCAGGTTTCCCCGGTGGCGATGCGACGAACGCAGCGCACCAGCAAGTCGGGAGAGATTGATCGCGAGATAATGCCGCGAACGCCGCGCCGATAGAGTTCTACGGTTTGCGCTTCGTCGCTTCCGAGAGCCTGTACGATCAGCTTAACGTCGGGGGCAACACGAAGCAGTTCGGGGATAGCATTCGGCTGACCTGTAAGGAGTCCGCCCTCAAGCAGAACAACATCGGCTGGATGACGTTCGAGAGAGGAACGGAGATTGTCCAGGGAGTCAGCCTGAGCTACGACGCGGACGTCGTCTTCGAGCGCAAAGATTTTGCGAATTCCGACACGGTAGATTGCCTGGGAGTCCGCAAGAACGATGCGGATTGTTCCTGGCTTTACTGGTGCGTCCAGAACTTCGCCGTCATTTGTTTCGTCAAGAATTTCCATAAGTGGCCGCTACACAGCCGTCACTCAAGGCCGCTTTACTGCTCCACGAATTGATACTCATCGATGGTGGCAGCAGCCTGATAATGACTTTGGCTTAAGGAGCAGCGTACCACACGTCCTCGACAGTGAACTAACACATCCTGGGGAGTGCCCAGCACACTTCCGGGCATCCTCAAATGGAAGTCGAGCTCGTCGCCCACATCGAGTGGACCGCTCAGTTCGAGCAGCACTCCGTTGGCTGAAACGTTGCGCGTAACAGCAGGAGTTTCGTGAGCTTTGTCCTCGGATAATTCAACCGGAAGAGAAAGCGGAAAGCGAACTGCGCAGCGTACTTCTTTCAGAAAAGTGCCACGCCCTGCTGCTTCCTGATCTTCGGGAGGCGTCGTCTTGGATATCTCCATCATGCGATTTCCTTTTCCGCTTTTTCTACCACTGCTGAATGTATACATCTTTCCCAGCAGAACCTAGAGCACGAAAGTTTAAAAGAAGTAATCGGATAGGTAACTCTGCCGGGGGAGGCGGCATCCGGAGCAAATCAGAGAAAACCACGGGACTGTGCTTCGCAATCATACATAAAAAGCCGCCGAGCCTCCTACCCACTCCTGGTTTTTGTTGTGATCGACCCCCATCATCTTGCCTCGTCCCAGGCGAACCAGGGAAAGCGCAGGGGTAAGATCTCCCCCATCCGGCCACATATACAGGATACGGATCTCGGCCTGGGTGAGCCCGAAGGGAGTCTCTATGGTGGGCTCGAAGTGCATCCTTTGCTGCAGGATGTACGCGTTCCGCTCCCCGGCAGGGATGGCTTCGAGACGGGCGCGCGCGGGGGAGAATTCGATTCCCTTACCGGCAAAGGAGAACAGGGGTTTCAACAGCAGGCTGTCATAGGTGGGTTTGGAGTGGCCAGCTTGGTTCCACAGGACGTGCATGGAAGTGGGCAGCTTGCCAGCTGGTCCATCGAGAAACTGGTCGACAAAACAGGCGGGCGGGACCTCAGGGAAGCGGCCTGAATCGGAGAGAAACGGGATGGAATATTTACTAATAAGGAAATACCAATTCGGATGCCCGGCCCACTCCGCATCCCACGGGCGTGTCAGGTCAAAGGGAAGATTGACCTTACGAGAAATCAGCTCGTCTGCGATAGCACGGTTATAGATGCGACGGATGGGGATCCGCCGGTTGGATTGATCGCGGTAGTAGAGCTTGTTCCCTTCCGGCTCCACCGAACTGATGTCAATCACGGCGATGCCAAGACGGCGGCGAGTCAACTCAAAGTCGGGGAAGGTCTTTTGATGGAGCGGGTCAACCTCAGTGAGGACCACGTTTTCGGGATCGTGATTTCCGACGACGGTCTGGCAAAGAAGCTCCCAATAGGAGCGCTCGTTCAAGCCCCCCAGGAAGATACCCAGCGAGGGTGACAGCCCGAAGACCTCGCTGTAAGCCCTGCACAGCTCCAATTGATAAGCGAAAACAGAAGGAAATGCCTGAATCTCCACCAGGCGAGGGACAAGAGCGCCCGAATCGTCCCGAATCAAGGCAAAGTCTGCCGTGAGGAAATGCGGGTGGGTGGTCTGGCCGGCGACGTCATACCCTGCCGGGATCGCGCGCCGTGCACCGGCCAGGTATTCCGAGTCGGCCATCAGTTGATGCGCCATAGAGGCGCCCAGACCAGCCATTTCATCGAGAAGGGACTTGGAGACGAAGATCGGTGTTTCCGCGACGCGGAACTGAATTGGACCAGAACAGCGCTGCGCAAGCACCTGCTGAAGCTGTGCGTAGGCGGAACCTGTGAATTTGGCGTTGAATGCTGCGCGCAGTTCGGGAATCAAAGCGGGAACCTCGGGTGGTAACTGCCAGAAACCAAGAGATGGTGAGAATTGTACTCAACGCGAGGAGGCTTCGCGTCAAGTGGGTAACGTGACGTTCTAGGCAGCGTTTCACGCCATTTCCCATATTCTGGTATAAGGAAACGTTATCTTAACTTTTTTTAGAGTAACTTCAGTACTTTTGTTGTATCAGGCATCCTTCTTTCAGTTAGTCTTCCTGTAGATTTCTGTTCTTTCCAGTTGAGGAATATCCAATGCGCCCATGGTTGAAAGTTTCCTGCGTGGCTTTTGGTTCGGCTCTTGCTCTGTCCGCGGTTAGCGCGGTAGCAGCGCCTTCCACGCATCCTGTTGCAAACTCAGCTATTCCTACTATTGTTTCGCC
>Ga0157374_10002553_pt1 | contig 15359 bp, 12 predicted proteins | sample M25metaG_FD_115308 | JGI IMG/M metagenome (GOLD analysis project Ga0157374, IMG submission 115308) | Miscanthus rhizosphere microbial communities from Kellogg Biological Station, Michigan, USA - M2-5 metaG | ecosystem: Host-associated > Plants > Roots > Rhizosphere > Soil | place: USA: Michigan...
CACCGTGTGTTTGGGCTGCCCGTGCACGTTCCGCATGTGAGCCGAAGGCGTCTGTGGTTCTTTGTTCCTTACGCGTTGCTCTCGGGACTCTACAGCTACCTGTTGCTTTATGCAGTTGCCCGGTTTTCGGGCAACGTGTTTCGCAACTACAACCCGGAGTGGGCCTTTGTCCCGACCATCGTGGTTGCGTTGCTAATCTTCAAATCCCGCATCCGGAAGCTTGGTATTTTCATGAAAAACGTTTATCAGGACAAACGGGAGCGCTTGGGCGGCATACTGACCCCACGCCGGTTGATGGCTGCCGGCCTGGTTGTGTTGGTGGTGTTGTTGTTACCCGTCTGGCGAGAGCATGTTGACGCGCGCTTCATTCTGGAGCCAGTCCATAAGGCCATCATCCGCGCCGAAGTGCCCGGCACGGTCGCGGAGGTACTGGTTCACGAAGGCGATACGATAGCGTCGGATGCGCCGATTGTGCGCCTGCGCAATCTCGATCTCGAATCGCAAGCGGGCAACGCAGACGCCGAGTTTCGCATGGCCGCCGCGCGCGCGAATGAAGCGCAGATGCACTACGGCAATGTGGGCGCCACCGAACAGGACCGGCAACAGTTGCTGGAACGTAAGCGTTTGCTGGAGCAGCAAGTCGGACACCTCGATGTGCGAAGCACCTTGGCAGGTACCGTGATGAGTGTCCGACCGGCAAATCTGACCGGATCGCGCCTGTTAGCGGGAGCGGAAATCGCGGAAGTGGCAGATGTATCGGCCATGCAAGCGAGGTTGTACGTTCCTGACTCGGAGATGCGCGACGTGCGCGTGGGGCAAACGGTTCGCCTGCGGTCCGACTCTGCGTTCTCGTCGATGAGTGGCACAGTGGTCGGTGTCGCACCGGCGTCCTCGGAGATGGAAGGGGGGCTTGCTCCCAAGCCGGCTTACAAAGGGTTGGCTCCACCGCAGTATTACGTTTTGACGGTTGCTGTGCCGAACGCGAGAGACAACCTGCGATATGGAATGACCGGAAATGCCAAGATCGAAGTGAGGCGCAGCAGCGTGGCGGGCCTGGCGTGGAAGCGCTGCAGAGACTTTGTAGCGCGAAAGCTTTGGTAGTTGGAGGTTGGGAAGTTCTTACGAGCAACACAAAGGGCTACAGTCCCCCAACTGTAGCCCTGATGTGTTTTGGCCAGTTGCAAGCAGCGTGGGCCGCTCGCATCCGTCGTACAACTCTTAGAAGCTCATTTTGTTCGAGTACTTGTTAGAGATCTTGTTGCTGACGACGGCGGCCTTGGAGGCCTTCTTGGCGGCCATGACGCTGCCTTTGGCGGCACTCTTGTTGCTGAGAACGGCGGCCTTCGATGCGCCCTTGGCGGCCAATACGTTGCCTTTGGCGGCATGCTTGTTCGAAAGCACCGGCGCTACCGTGCTGCTGCTCGCGATGATGGCCTTCTTGGTGGCGGTCAGATTGTTGATCAGGGACTTTTTCTGGATTGACATATTCTTCTCCGTCCGGCTTGATTTTTTGACCGCTCTTAACTTCGGCCTCGCGATCTGTTTTTGTTATAAGCAAGACCCATGCCAAAGTGTCGCGGCCGGTTACGGGTTCGATAAACTCTTTATTTTGAGGGGTATCAGGAAAATGCGGGCCGGGTGGAACAGGAGGGAACTTTGCCCGATTCGAGCTGTTGGGTTAATTATTAACCGCTCTACAGTTAATTTTTAACCCTGCAGGCCATATTTTCGGCAAAGATACTTCATTTTCTGGGCGTCCATCTGGAGCAGCGACGCGGCTGCCGACTTCTTGCCATTTGTCCGGTGCAGGGCCGCCTGCAGGTAGGCGACTTCGATCCTGGCGATCTCTTCGTCGAACGAGATTCCTTCTTCCGGGATCAGCAAGGCCTCCTGCCGCGCGGAGGCCGTATAGAGGATCTGCTGGGGCAGGTGGCGCACGGCGATGGTAGGGTTGGGTACCATTAAAACCAGTCTCTGCATCAGGTTCTCTAATTCGCGCACATTGCCCGGCCAGGCGTGCTCCTCGAGCACCTCAAGCGCGTCGGTATCGATTCGCTTGGCCGCCTGGCCGTTGGCTGTCGAATAAAACCGCAAAAAGTGGTCGACCAGCAGGGCTACGTCGCCCGCCCGTTCCCGCAGCGGTGGAAGGAATAGCGGCACTACATTAATGCGGTAGTACAGGTCTTCCCGAAATCGACCGGCCTGGACTGCTTGTTCCAGGTCCTCATTGGTGGCTGTTATCAGGCGAAAATCAATCTTGCGGGGAACCTTGCCGCCGATGCGCTGCACCGTATGTTGTTCGAGAACCCGTAGAAACTTGCTCTGGAGCGCGAGATTGAGCGTCCCGATCTCGTCCAGAAAAAGGGTGCCGCCGTCGGCTAGTTCAATCTGGCCAGGCCGCGACTGGTGGGCGCCGGTGAAAGCCCCTTTTTCGTGTCCGAACAGTTCCGATTCGATCAGGGTCTCAGGCAATGCCGCGCAATTGACGCTGACGAACGGCTCGTGGGCCCGGTTGCTGTTCGTGACAATGGCGCGCGCGACCAGTTCTTTGCCGGTGCCGCTTTCACCCCGAATCATCACCGTGGTGCTGGCCGGAGCGACCCGCGCAATGGTCTCGTAAACCATATGCATGGCTTCACTTGCGCCGATCAGTTCTCCGAACGAGCTCCGGCTGAGTGCCTCCTCGCGCACCCCCCGTGCTTCGATATCGCGATGCCTTTGTTCGAGGGCGTCCCGCAGGTAGGTTTGCATCTCGTCAAACTGAACCGGGGCAGCGAAGCAATGGGTAATTCCGGCTGCCTGGAGCCTTCGCCGGAGAATCTTTCCCAGGTTCTGGATCAGTCCGATGATGACCAGGTCTTCGTCCATTTTACGAAGACGGCCCACCACTTCGACCATGACGTCCGGAGTTCCGTGAGCGATATCCAGGTCCAGCAGGATGCCTTGAAAAGGCGCCTGCTCCTCAAGAGCGAGGACACCTTCGAGCGAGTCCAAAAGAGTGATGTGGTATTCGGACGCGAGCCGGTCCTGTGCAGCCAGCATGACCGATTCGTCCTTGGTGACGACGGCGATGCGCGCGGCAGTACTGGCGATTGGGTCAGGCAAAGGGCGCCGCCTCCGCGCTGCCGGGCGCAAACCGGTGATGGCCCGAAGCGCGCGAGAATTATAGGTTAATTTTTCACCTTTCGAGGCCAAAAGTTAATCGAAAAGCCCTTAATGGCGCTTTCAGGCCTTCCAGCGGCATGGAATTAGAAGGGTAACCAAAGTCTCAACCCGATTGAGGGGATTTGCCGAGGGCGCATGCATTTCCAGCGCGGTATACTCGACTCAACTCTGGCCTATTTTCGCGTCAGGAGAAATCGAGTCATGCTTGCTTTGCTGCGGCAGTCCATCCGAGTGTCGACCGCCTGCCTTCTCATCGCGGTGTTTGGAGTTCCCCAGAATTTAATGGCGCAAGCCCATATCGTGAGCCCCAGCGATCTGCAGAAGGCAACGGTTGCGGCGACCCAGGCTCGCCAGCGCAATATGGAAACGGTCCGGAATCTTCTCTCCTCGGCCGCGGCCGAAAAGGCGATGCGTTCGGCACACATTCAGCCCGAACAAGTCCAGCGGGGAGTTTCCAACCTAAGCGACCAGGAACTGGCGCAGCTCGCGTCCCGCGCGGAAAAGGCGCAGGCTGATTTTGCGGCCGGTAACCTGAGCGACCGCGATCTGCTGATTATCGTATTGGCCGTTGCTGCGCTGGTGCTCATCATCGTGGCTGTGCGCTAGGCTGCTTGTGTATTCCAAAACCCCGAAGAACGTCATGGCCATGATTGCCCTGAGCATCATGGCCTTCGCATCTGGGCCTGCCGGCGTGTGGCTCGACGTTCCATTCGTGAAACAGGAGAAGAATGCGTGTGGGGCTGCCAGTATTGCGATGGTGATGCAGTACTGGCAACGCCAACAAGCTGGATCCGCCGCCGTTCCCGCGCCCTCCGAAATTCAGCGAGCCATTTATTCCGAAGAGGCGCAGGGCGCATACGCCTCGGAGATGGAACATTACTTCAAGCTTCATGGCTATCGCGTCTTCGCCTTCCAGGGGCGGGTGGAAGATCTGAAAACGCATTTGGAAAAGGGTCGACCGCTGATTGTCGCGCTGAAACCTGCGACGGCGGGCGCCGTTCTACACTATGTGGTAGTTGCCGGACTCGATCCGGAACTCGGAGTTGTGCTGAAGAACGATCCTGCGGAACGCAAGCTGCTCAAGCAGGCCCAGGCCGACTTCGAGCGGGAATGGAAGTCCGCCGGCAACTGGACCTTGCTGGCCGTGCCCCTCGAAAATGGCGAGCCTTCCGCGCATTCGCCCTCGTCGCGCTGAGCGTCCTTCTTTCTCTAAGCTGCGTTGCGCAATCTTCGAGTTCGCAAATCGATACGTCCGCCATTCAGCAATTGTTTGCTGAGGGGCGCTGGCAAGAAGTTCTGGCGGCGGTAGGCTCAAATCCGACTCGCGATGCTGAGCTGAATTATTATTCCGGTGTGGCGCTCGCGCAGCTCGGGCGACTCGATGAGGCCTGTGAGCGCTTGCTCGCAGGAGTACGTCTCTGGCCACGCGATCCCCGATTTCCGACCGAGTTGGCCGGGATCGATTTCAAACAAAAGAAGTACGCTCTTGCCGCGCGCTGGCTGCAACGCGCGCTGCGCCTCAATCCTCGCGATGCCTACGCTAATGAATTCCTTGCGACCATCTACTTCCTTGAGGGCAACCTTGAGGCTGCCCTGAAGTACTGGAACCGGGTAGGGAAGCCGCAGGTCGCCGACGTGAAGATCGATCCGAGCCTGCGGATTAAGCCTTCTATACTTGATCGAGCGCTCACGTTCTCAGCCGCCGAAGAATTGCATCTAGCCGATCTTGAGACTAGCAAAGCGCGTGTCGAAGGTCTCGATATCTTTTCAACACATCGTTTTGTAATGGCATCGCGGGAAGATGGTCGGTTTGACGTGAGCTTGCAGGCGCAGGAACGGAATGGCTGGGGGGCAAACAGGTGGCAAGCCCTGCTATCGACGTTTCGCGGGGTGTTCTATCAGACGGTCTACCCGGAATATTTCAACTTCCACGGTTCGGCGGTGAATGTCACATCGATGATGCGCTGGGACTCGGAGAAGCGCAGGGCGACCGCTACGCTTTCAGGACCGCTTCGGGGAAATCCTAAACGGCGCTATTCCCTGAGTGTTGACCTGCGAAACGAAAATTGGGACATTCGCAATTCTTTCCAAGGCCCTTCGCCGCTGCTCGGTTCGTTGAACCTTCGGCGCGAGAGCGCGAGCGCCCAGGCAACATCTTTCGTCAGCGGGCGCTGGAGTTGGTCAACTGGCCTCGAACTGTCTCACCGAGACTACCGGAGCGTGTTTGCAGGGACAGCGCTGGTTCCGGATGTGTTGCTCGAGGGCCTTCAATTGAAAGTGCTGGCAAACACGAGGTATGAGCTGTTGAACCTTCCCGAGCGTAGATTCACCATCAACGTGACGGGGTCTTCAGAAATCGCGCGCGTCTGGTCCGATCCGCGCCATGTGTTCGGGAAATTGCAGGGCTCGATGGAAAGCCGGTGGTTGCCGCGCGCCGAAGGCGACGACTTCGAGATGAGTGAACGGATTTCAACCGGCGCAATCTTCAGCGAGGCTCCCTTCGATGAGTTGTTCATGCTGGGACTGGAGCGCGATAACGATCTGCCGCTACGTGCGCACATCGGAACCCGCGACGGGAGAAAGGGGAGTGCGCCCCTCGGACGCCGTTACTTCTTGTCGAATTTCGAAATCAACAAGAATCTTTACAGCAACGGTTTGATTGCCTTCAGGCTCGCGCCTTTTCTGGACACGGGGAAAATTACCGATCCCACGAGCGGCCTGGGCTCGCAAAAGTGGCTCTGGGATGTGGGCGCGCAAATGAAAGTCCGCGTCCTCGGCGTGGGCTTTACCTTCACCTATGGGAAAGATTTGAGGTCGGGGAATAATGCGTTTTACTTGAGCGCGGCCCGCTGATCCTTCTCTCTCGCGCAGAGACCAGCATCCTTCATGTCGAGTAATCGGCATTAATTTTCACGTAATCGGACGTCAAATCAGTAGTAAGGAAGCGAACACTCTTTCTCCCTAACCCAAGGCGCACACGGACCACGCATTGGGGCCTCCGCAATGCGCGATGCGCTCTCGCGGCGTCGAATTTACAACTGGCGCCTTCCCGGCAGACCAACTGATCGCCGATATAAATCTTCACGCGGTGCGGGTCGATGGCGACTCCCGAGCGACCCGCAGCGGCAAGGATGCGTCCCCAATTGGGGTCGGCACCGGCCCAAGCCGTCTTCACGAGTGGAGAGTGGCTGATGGTGCGCGCTACCTGCAAGGCGTCCGCGGTCGTGCGGGCCTCTTCCACGTAAAGTTCAATCACGTGCTGAACGCCCTCGCCATCCGTTATCACCTGCTCCGCCAGCGACGCGCAGACTTCGTGGAGCGCATGGTGCACGCGACTCCGAACCGATGGATCGCCGGCTCGCACGCCACTTTGTCCACTGGCCATGAGAAGCACAGTGTCATTGGTGGAAGTATCACCGTCGACGGATATGCGGTTAAAAGTTTCTTCGACCGCCTCGTGCAACATCTTGTTCAGTTCGCTGGAAGTCGCGGCGAAATCCACAAAGATGTAAACGAGCATGGTCGCCAGTTGCGGGTGGATCATGCCCGAGCCCTTGGCGATTCCAAGCAGAGTGACGGGGCGGCCTTTCACCTTCACCCGGCGCGAAGCAATCTTCCGGCGAGTGTCGGTCGTGAGAATTGCGTCAGCGAACTGCATCGCCGACGCGTGTTCCGGCGTAAGTGATGAAGTCAATGCTGGCAGATGCGCCACGATTTTCGCCGCCGGCAAAGGCACGCCGATAATCCCGGTAGATGACGGGAACACTCGGCTCGAAGAAATTTGCAGACGTTCGGAGAGTTCTCGACACATGAGCTGGCAAGCGCGAATGCCCGCTGCTCCGGTTGCGCAGTTGGCGTTTCCTGAATTGACCAACACAGCCTCGATGCGACCGCGCGCCTTCTGCAGGCAGTCTCGACCTACTTCGACGGGCGCTGCAACCACACGATTGCGCGTGAAAACGGCCGCCGCCGTCGCGCCTTCCGAACATGCCAAAGCGAGGTCGGGACGACCGCTCGCCTTAATGCCTGCCGCGATCGCAGCGAACGAAAATCCTTTTGGCACATGTATGGGCTCCGGCGAACGCCGCAGCGTTTTCATACCGAAAGTCTCACGAGATGGTTTGCCGGCAGGTCCAGGATCGAGGTGGTGGGTACTTCCCCGCGCACCATTGCGACCTCATCGCAGCTATTCAGGCGAGGACAATTGCAGCAGTCTTTGTACATTTTGTCGGGAATCTGCTCACGGAGCACGGGTGTGAAACCCATTCGCGCGAAGAACTCAGGGATCCGTGTGAACAGACAAATGCAATTCACGTCGTGCTTCGATGCTTGATCGAGCAGCGCATCAATCAGCAGGCGGCCGCCGCCCAAGCTCTGCGAGTTTGTTTCTACCGTGATCGACCGGATCTCGGCGAGGTGCGGACCGTATAAATGCAAAGCGCCGCAGCCAATGATCGTGCGGCCGTGTTCGAGGACGACAAAGTCCCTCACGTTTTCACAGATTTCAGCAAACGTTCGGGGCAGCAGCGTGCCGTCGACGGAATAGGCGCTGATCAGACGATGGATGGCCTCGGCGTCTGGAAGCAGCGCGTCGCGCACGCACATCATCGGCTTGCGATTTTGTCGGCGGGCTGGAGCCAAGCCGCTCACGTTCGCGTGCTCCTTGTGGAGATTTGCCTTTTATTTCCGATGTTCGCCGGCAGTGACCTGTCGAGAAATCGGATCACGTGATCGACGTGCTCTTTCTGGATGACGTAAGGAGGCAAAAACCTCAGCACCGTATCGTTCGTACGGTTGATGATCACTCCTTGCTCCAGAAGTTCCCGCACGACCGCCTTCGCGGTGTCAGCCGAGTCCAGTTCCATGCCGACCATCAGCCCCATGCCTCGCACGTCCCGAATGCAGTCGTGTTTGTCTCGCAGTTGCTCCAATTGGACGCGGAAATAACGGCCTAGTCTGTCGACGTGGCCCAGCAACCCTGTGGTGGCCTTCACCACCTCAAGCGCTACCGAACACGCCAGCGGGCCTCCTCCAAAGGTTGTGCCGTGCATTCCCGGATGAATGCATGATGCCGCTTTCTTAGTGGCCAGGATCGCGCCGAGTGGAAGTCCGGCGGCGATCGGTTTGGCAACGGTGACGAGGTCCGGCGTGATGCCATAGTGCTGGTAGGCAAAGTGACGGCCGGTGCGCCCGAGACCGCATTGAATTTCGTCCAGCAACAGCAAAGCGTTTTGCCGGCGCGTTGACTCCCGGGCAGCTTTCAAGAATTCCTTGCTGATCGGGCGCACGCCCCCTTCGCCCTGGATCGTCTCAATTCCTACAGCGCAGACGGTGCTGTCGAACTGGCGCTTGAGGTCGGCCACATCATTGAATTTCACGAACCGGACGCCCGGGACGAGCGGCTCGAACGGCGCCCGATACTTGGGTTGCCCGGTGGTCGCAAGCGAACCGAATGTCCTGCCGTGAAAAGAATTCTCGAGCACGAGGATCCGCCATTTGGCGCGGTCGCCATTCTTGTTCCGTGCTTGCGCATAGGCGCGCGCGATCTTCAAAGCGCCTTCCCAGGCTTCCGTGCCGCTGTTGCAGAAAAATGCGCGGTCCAGTCCAGAAAGTTTCGTGAGCTGTCTCGCGAGCTCGGACTGATATTCGTGAAAAAACAAATTCGAAATGTGAATCAACCGGCCGGCCTGCTGACGGATTGCCTTTTGTACGGCCGGGTGCCGGTGGCCAAGCGCGTTTACGCCAATGCCGCTCAGGAAGTCCAGATAGCGCTTCCCATTTTCATCCCAGAGATAAACACCTTTCCCGCGCGTGAAAAGAACGCGGTGGCGGTCGTAGGTGGGAAGCAGGAACTCGGCTTCTGCTCGTGTCACGGACGCCAGATTCATGCCACCATCACCTCGGTGCCGCAGTCCACTCGGGTCAGGTAAAAGTCGTGGAGCATTTCGGCCTGCGCTGCGGGAAGAATTCTGACGCGGTCGACGCCGTTCTTGAGAGCACGCTTGCACGCATCCAGTTTGGGCAACATTCCTCCGCTTACGACGTCATCCTGAATCAAGCGTTCGATCTGGTCGATGCTGAGATTGGCGATCACGGCGCCGGCCGCATCTTTCACGCCCGGAACGTCGGTGAGAAAGAAGAGCACATTCGCGCGGCAGGCCGCGGCGCAAGCGGCTGCCATCTCATCGGCGTTGACGTTGTAGTGTTGGCCGTCCGCGCCAAGGGCGATCGGAGAGAGGACCGGGACGCCGTTCGACGCCCAGATCGCTTCGATCCAACGCGAGTCGGAAGCGATGATCTCTCCGACATATCCAAGCTCCCCTGCCTTCACATATTTCTTTCTCACGCGAAATGCGCCGCCATCGGCGCCGCTCAAGCCGACTGCGGGCGCGCCCATGGAGTTGATGGCCGCCACCAGTTGCTTGTTCACGCTTCCCGACAGGACCATCACCGCGATGTCGCGGGTCTCGGCATCGGTCACCCTCAAGCCATTCACGAATTCTGATTTCTTCCCCAACCGTTGCAGCATGCTGGTCAGGGCGCTTCCGCCTCCGTGAACCACAGCCACGCGGTGCCCATCGTCGACCAAGCGGACCACGGCTTCGACGCACCTGCGTCGGGTTGCGACATCTTCAAGCGCAGCTCCGCCAATTTTTACGATGATCCTCATTGGAGTCCTGCCTCCTCGGCCCAGCCGTACATCAGATTCATATTCTGAACGGCCTGTCCCGCTGCGCCTTTCAGGAGATTGTCGAGACATGACACAAGCACGAGACGCCGGCCATCCTGATCGAGGCAAAAACCGATGTCGCAATAGTTCGTGTGTAATGAAAAACGGATCTCCGGCAAATTTGGCGTGGCAAAAACCCGTACCCAGGGCTTGCCTTCATAGAAACTTCGGAAGCAGGTCTCGATTTCCGCTGCCGTCGTGCGTTCTTTCATCTGCACATAGAGGGTCGACAAGATTCCGCGCGGAATCGGCAACAGGTGAGGCGTGAAGGTGAGGTGCTTTCTCGCGATACCTAGTTGCTCGATGATCTCACCGACGTGGCGATGTCCGAAAACGGAATAGGCGGAGAAGTTGTCGGAGACCGAAACGAAATGTGTCCGCGCAGTGGGCGCCTTGCCCGCGCCCGATACTCCGGACTTTGAATCCGAGATGACGCCATGTGTTTTGTCCACAAGATGCGCGGCGAACAGCGGCGCCAGCGCAAGGATGACCGACGTGGCATAACAGCCCGGATTGGCGACCAAGCTGGCGTCGGCGATCTTGGCGCGATGCAACTCGGCGAGTCCGTAAACGGCTGCTGCATCGACTGCCGCCGCGGCGGCCGGGTCCGCATCCTGAAATCCGTATACAGTTCTGTTCTCGGCTTGCTTCAGCCTCCATGCGCCGCTCAAGTCAATGACGCGCATGCCGCGCGCTAACGCTTCCGGTGCCACGGCACGGGATACCTCATGGGGCGTCGCCAAAAACAGCAACTCGACGCCTGCTTGCTTAAGCGCGCTCCACGAGAACCCTTGAATGTGGTGCCTGCCATTTTGGCCGCCGAGGGGCAAGCTGTCGGGACCACTCTCGGAGACCGCCGCGGGATCTGCGGCTGACTGGCGCAATAGCAGAGGATGCTTGGCGTGCGGGTGCCGATCAAGAATCCGCGCCAGCTCGGCTCCAGAATAGCCGGTTGCTCCGACCACCGCGGTTTGTAGCTGTCCATGCATCGCAGGCATTCCCGGGCTGCGACACAGCGCAGCAGGATCGAGCCCTCCGTTCCAAATAATGGCGCCTGCAGTTCGCGGAACGCCCACTGAATATGTATGCAGTGTAATGAGTATTTATTCATTTGTCGAATGCCATGACCCATGTCGCCATCAAAAAAATCGATGCGCGGCATCGGTTTCTTGGCGCGCGGCATCCGCAGTGCGCGGTTCCTCGCAGAAACAGGGTCGACTTCGGCGGCATCTCGTGGCATCTTGGTCAGTCCGCGAAATGTTCCGGGCGTAACGACTATTCGCATCGGAAAGTTTAAATTGCATGGATTTCGATCAGCTCACAACTTTTCTGGAAGTCGCGAAGCTGGGCAGCTTCTCGCGCGCTGGCCAGAAAGTGTTTCGCTCGCAATCTGCCGTAAGCACGCAAGTCCGGCAGCTGGAACAGGCCTGCGGCGCCAAGCTCCTCGACCGCTCCGGCAAGGACGTGACGCTCACGCCCGCCGGGCGCGTTCTGTTCACCTACGCCGAACGGATTCTCCGCCTGCGCGATGAATCTCTGCTCGCTGTGGCCGACGACGGGAAGACGCCGCGCGGCTCGCTCTCGATCGGTGCCAATGAGGGAACGTGTCTCTACGTCCTGCCCGATGTGTTCGCAAAATATTCGAGCCTGCATCCGGGCGTGCAAATCAATATATACCGGAACTTCACTTACAAGATTGTCGAGAAGTTGCAGGCGGGCTCTATCGACGTCGGCATCATCACGCTGCCTGTGAAGTCTTCGAGCCTGAAAGCGTATCCCATCTTTCGTGACCAGTTGATGTGGATGGTCAGTCCGCAGAGCCCGCTCGCGAAGCAAGACGTTGTCTCCATCGAACAGGTCGCCAAACAACCTCTGATCCTTCCGAAAACTGGCTACACGCGGCGGCTGATGGACAAACTCCTGCGTCCTTACGCCGCGCAATTACAGGTGCGCATGGAACTGCCGAGCGTTGGCATGATCAAAAGCTTTGTGGCCGCCGGATTGGGCGTGACCTTGATCAGCGCCAGTTTCGCGCGCGACCAGGTGGTGGCCGGACGGGTCAAGTTGCTCGGCTTCGACGATCGCGACTTGTGGCGGGAACTTGCCATCGCCTACCGAAGAGACCGCACCCTTAGTCGCGCCGCCACCAACTTCATCAACTCCGTGCGGCAACTGGCAGCGGCCTCGAAGTAAGCGATCTACAATGGCAACCGATGACGCTTCCCATGCGCCTGCTCGTCATTTTGTTGTGGCTGACCCTTTCAACGCATGTTTCCGCAGCCTGGGACGGGCCGCCTGACGATGCGAGCTTGAGAATTCAGCAAGCCCAGGCTCTTCAGGAAAAAGGGAAGTCAGAAGAAGCGCGCCAGGCGTACGAAGCGATCCTCCGCGACTTGCGGGCGCGTCCGGTGTCTCCCCACCTCGGTCACGTGCTCAATGAATTGAGCAAACTCGCATCCGGACGCGGCGATTACGAACTCGCCATCAATCTTGCCCAGGAGTCTGCCAGCACCTTCCACCAGATCGGCGATACAAAAGGCGAATCTCACTCGGTCAATATCAAGGGACTAGCCGAGATCGATCTGGGAAACTACCAGTCGGCTCTCCAGGATTTCATGTCTGCACTGGCGCTGACCAGATCCGTTCATGACGCGGAAAATGAAGTTCAGGTGCTCAACAACATCGGCAGCTCGTATTACTTCGAAGGCAAGTATCTGGAAGCCATGCGCAACTACGAGACTGCGAAACAAACGGTCAGCCAGATTTCGTCGGAGCACTGGCAGGAGTATTGGCGGCAGGTCACGGATTTCAATCAAGCCACTCTTTTCCAGAAGTTGGGCCGTTATGAGAAGGCGCTCGAAATCTATCGCAGCGTTGAATCTTCTTCCAAAGCGCTGACGCCCGGGGACCGTGCTCACATCGAGGCGAACCTAGGCACTTTGTATCGCCGCCTGGGCGATCCGTGGAAGGCGCTCGAGACTTACAAGAACGCTCAATTGCTTTTCTCCAAAGATCGTGACGCCGACGGTGAGATTGGGGTGCTAAAGAACATCGGAATTGTCTATGCCCTTGATTTGCACGATCTGCCGAACGCGCAACGTATCTTCCGCCGCGTTCTCGAATTGGCCTCCGACATTCAAAACCGCCGTGAAGAAATGCAGGCGCATCTTTATCTCGGCGAAGCCTACCTGTTGCAGCGCTCTCTTGAGTTTGGAAAAGCGGAATTCGATCGCGTCCTCGCCATGGCCAAAGAACTCGGGACCCCTGAAGAACAGTGGAAGGCGCTGTACGGCCTGGGACAGATTGAAGAGAAGCAGGGCGACCGGGAGGGAGCCGAGTCGCAATATCGGGCTGCGATCGCGCTTATCGAGAAAGCTAGGGTGCAGCTTCAACTTTCTGCATTGCGCGCGGAGTTCCTGGGCGACAAAAGAAATGTCTACGATTCTTTGATCTCCCTTTTTCTTCGCCGTAACGACATCGAAAATGTTTTTTTGTTTCTTGAGCGCAGTCGTGCCCGCAACTTTCAGGACCGCTTTGCCAAGGGCGAATCATCCCCACTTACTCTTGGGGAGGTCCGAGATCGCCTTGATCCCCAGACTGCGTTGATCGAGTACTGGACTGCCGGTGATCAGGTCGCAGCGCTCTGGTGCACGCGTGAGCGTTCAAGCCTGGTCGTGCGACGGATCGGGCAAGAGGAGCAAAAAAAACTGAGCGCCGTTCTTGACGCGCTGCCAAACGGCGTGGCGGATTGGCGTGAACAAATGGCCGGCATGAGCGCTCTCATTCCCGCCGAATGGCTCAGTGAGCAACAATCGATTCGGCATATCGTCATCGTCCCGGACAACTGGATCGCGACGGTGCCGTTCGATATCCTTCCCGCCGGGGAAGGGCAATTTCTCATCGAGCGCGCGGACATCTCATACTTGCCGTCCGCCATTCTGTTGCGCCGCCCGGCGCCCAAAGATACTGGCATTTTGCCGCCGTGGTCTCAGCAACTGGTGGCGTTCGGAGACCCGGTTGTTCCGACTGCCGGGCAGCAAGCAATGAGTGCGTTCGACGCAATCCCCGCTCCGCTGCCGTACTCCGCGGAAGAAGTGCGGTCGATTGCTGCGCAGGCCGCAGGCAAGTCTGCGCTGTTTCTGGGACCAGCAGATCTCAAGAACACATTTCTTGGAGGAAAGGCAAACAGCGCTCTGCTGCTTCACGTCAGTACCCACGCGGTTGCCGACGTTTACAGCCCGGAGGATTCGCGTCTCTTGTTCTCTCCCGCAGATCCTGCGAGTGGCACAGCCGATTGGTTGTTCCTGCGGGAGCTCTATGATCTGAACCTGAGCAACGTCAGAATGGCAGTGCTCTCGGCTTGCGATACGGAAAGAGGAAAACTCGAGCGAGGGGAGGGCTTGCAAGCGTTTAGCCGGGCCTTGCTCGCGGCGGGATCGCATTCGTCACTTACTACTCTATGGAAGGTTGACGACCGCGCCACCGCCGAATTCATGAAGCAGTTTTATCACTTCGCGGTTGAGCGACGGATGACGAAGGCTGAAGCGCTCCGGCAGGTGAAACTCAAGTTTCTTCAATCGCGTTCAGCCTATGAAAGTCCTCGCTATTGGGCCTCTTTCGTGATCAGCGGAGACGCGCGGACGTCGGTGCCGGCCGTGCTTTCCTGGCGAGACCTCTTCTTGGGAATAGCCACCGCGCTCGCTGCTGGTGTGCTCTTCGTCGGACTATGGAGCCGTCGCAGGCGCCACCGGCAAGACAACTCGTGAACTATCGTCTCCTAGCAGTCCGAGCATTTGTATTGCGACCGGGGACGTGACGCGAATCTCAGTGCCTGTTGCGGCCGCAGCAAAAAATTCCTTTACATCGCGAACTATGCGGCTACGCGCCGGAAGAGAGATCGACTTCGTTGCCAGCTGTGCGCCGGTCTTCGATAGAAGATCAAGTTTCACGGTCACACCCGCACCCCCGGCATTCTGTAGTGCCAAACCGCTGAACGATGTGGCGTTTACCACTGGCTTGAAGTAGGCTTTGGTCCATTTGCCTCGTGAGAATAGCGGTTGGCTCGAAGCCACCAACGCGTGCGTGCTCGCGCCCACCGGGGTCGTTCGCTGGTAGGAGTAATACGTAACCAACTCATTGTTGGCCGGGTTCTTCACGCGGATGCGCCGGCTTTCCATGTCGGTGGCGGCCGAGAGCGTGATCCGCAGTTGCGTCGAGCTTACAAACTGGACCGAGGTGACCACTGCGTTATCCACTTTGACGACTGCATCCGCCGGGAATCCGGTTCCGCTCAAAGTGATTGGCTTTCCAGCGGCCACAATGCCAGATCCTGGAACCACGTTTGAAACCGATAGCGTCCCGTTGATGGTGAGCGTTCCCGATTGCAATTCCACCGGGTAAGGTTGGGAATTCGGATCGAGCCATGTGGAATTCACGCCGTCGAGTGTGAGTGGCACCTTTTTAC
>Ga0157374_10002554_pt1 | contig 15358 bp, 9 predicted proteins | sample M25metaG_FD_115308 | JGI IMG/M metagenome (GOLD analysis project Ga0157374, IMG submission 115308) | Miscanthus rhizosphere microbial communities from Kellogg Biological Station, Michigan, USA - M2-5 metaG | ecosystem: Host-associated > Plants > Roots > Rhizosphere > Soil | place: USA: Michigan...
CTGCCCTATGACCAAGGGTGGTAAGGCTGGCTTGTTCGGGGGCGCCGGTGTCGGTAAGACCGTGCTGATCCAGGAACTAATCAACAACATCGCCAAATTCCACTCTGGCTACTCCGTATTCGCCGGCGTCGGTGAGCGTACCCGTGAAGGTAATGACCTGTATGGGGAAATGGAAGAATCCGGCGTTATTAAGAACACTTCCCTGGTCTTCGGCCAGATGAACGAACCACCTGGTGCCCGTTTGAGAGTAGCACTTTCCGGCCTGACTATTGCCGAAGGCTTCCGCGACACAGGTTCTGACGTGCTGCTGTTTGTCGATAACATCTTCCGCTACACGCAGGCAGGTGCCGAGGTGTCAGCTTTGCTTGGCCGTTTGCCATCAGCGGTGGGCTATCAGCCAAACTTGGCCCCGGAAATGGGTCAGCTGCAAGAGCGAATCACCTCAACTCGCCAGGGCTCAATTACGTCCGTCCAGGCCGTCTATGTGCCAGCCGACGACCTAACCGACCCAGCGCCGGCTACTACTTTTGCCCACCTCGATAGCACCATTACCCTAAACCGGGCGCTAACCGAAATCGGTATTTATCCGGCGGTCGATCCCCTGGACAGCACATCTAACATTCTTGATCCGGAAATTGTCGGCGAGGAGCACTATGCTGTTGCTACCGAGGTACAACGCGTACTCCAGCGCTACAAAGACCTCCAGGATATCATTGCTATTCTTGGCATGGAAGAACTCAGCGAGGAAGATAAAAAACTGGTGGCGCGGGCCCGTCGTATCCAGCGGTTCTTGAGCCAGCCGTTCTTCGTGGCCGAGCAATTTACAAACAACCCTGGCCAGTATGTAAAACTAGCCGATACCATTCGTGGGTTCAAAGAGATTCTGGATGGAAAACACGATGACAAACCAGAAAGTGCCTTCTATCTGAAGGGTGGCATTGAAATGGTGAAGGCGTAAAGGAACTAAAACGGTGATTCATTTCCAACTAGTTTCGCTTTCTGGCACCAAGTTCGACGACGATGTTTATGAGGTTAGCCTGCCAACGCTAGATGGTGACATCGGCGTGTTGCAGGACCACATGCCGCTAATTAGCGTGGCTAAAACCGGTGTAATTGCTGTTCGCCGCGAAGCGCGCGATCGTGACGATGAGCGCGAATACTTCGCAACCAATGGTGGCGTCATAGAGGTTAGTGAGAACCATCTGAAAGTATTAGTTGACGAAGCTGACCACGCCGATGATATTAACGAAGCAGAAGTACAAGCGGCAATCGAGCGCGCGCAGGCCATGAAAGCAGAAGCTGGTGATCAGGTAAGCCTGGAACATGCCCAAGCGCTGGTGGATCGCCATAATGTGCGCCTGCAAGTTGCGGGACTGAAACGTCGTCATCAGAAACGCTAAGTTTCGTTATTACAAATCGCGTTCCATAGAAAAAACTCCCCTCTAGGAGAGACTCTTTTTATTTGAGCGCGAGTGTTACTTAGCCTTAGCAACAGAGAGTTTAGCAGTACAAAAGGCGCAGCGAGCAGCAGCTTTGGGGATAGTGCTGAGACATTCCGGACATTTCTTTTCCGTGGGCTCTTCAACCGTTTTGTTACGATTGGCACGGGCCTGGAGTTTATTTATCGGCTGAACAACCAGGAAGAAAACAACTCCGGCAATAATAAGGAAGGACAGCATAACGCTGACAAGATCACCCCAATTAAACGTAAAATGCTTGTTAATAATATCTAAGTGAAAGACCCCTTGCACTGCCTTGCCGTCACTTTTACCAGTTACACCTTGAATAAGCGGCGTAATGAAGTCTTTGACGAGACCGGTGATGACACTGTTAAAGGCGGCACCCACAACCACCGCAACTGCTAGGTCAACGACATTTCCGCGTAAAATGAACTTCTTGAAATCTTTTAACATCTATCGCTGCTCCTTATAGGGTTGCCTGAGTGTAAATATTAAAACAAACTAGACGGATATACAAATAATAATTAAGCAAATTAGATGAGCATAGTAAAGCAAACAGTCCATAGTGAAAGCAAGAGGATTGCATAGTTTAATAAATTCGACTATAATGCTTGATTTGTGATAAATATCACTTATGTTTAAGAAATATAGTTCGATTTATGCAAGTTAAAGATATAGTGTTATCCATCAATACGGTTGAACCCGGCCTCGTCAAGGCAGTAAAAAAACACAGTCAGGAAATGGGTCGGGATCTTAAAGGTCTAGTTTTGGTTAATGCCGACTTTGCAAATAAGCCAGACCGTCCGCGAGACACAACCGGGCTCTTTAAGGAAGTAGTGTGTGATTTTTATAACCTTAACGAACTCCAAAAAGCCTTGCAGCCCTATACGGATAATCTTTTGGCGGTCACTTGTCGCCTAGAGGCGGCAATTCAACCGCTACGCCAAGTCATACCCTTTCTGCCTTATGTGGACACTACCTCCGAAACGTCACTGCTGTGGTCAACTGAAAAACCACTGATGCGTGATCGCCTCAGCAACTATGACCGATCCCTTACGCCGCGTTATCAGTATATGGAGGCGACGGACCTGCCGCGAGTTAAAGAGCTTATAGGTGATTTTAGGTTTCCAGTTATTGTAAAACCAAGCAGTTTAGCCAAATCATTACTTGTTGCTGAATGTAAGGACATGAAAGAGCTAGAAGTGTGCCTGATTGAGACCTTTGAAATCATCGATGAGGTGTATGCTCGTGAACACCGCCGGAGCGCACCGAGTGTTTTAGTTGAAGAAATGATGCAGGGTGATATGTACTCTACGGACGCCTATGTCACCAAAGATGGCGAAGTATTTTGCTTGCCTCTGGTAAAAGTAATCACGGCCCACGCGGTGGGCCTCCCCGGATTCTATGGATTTCAGATTGTAACCCCGACTGGTTTGCCGCAAGCAGAAGTCAATGCTGCTTTTAAGGTGTCAACTGCGGCGATCAAAGCCCTGAATCTAAGCTCGACAACTACCCATATTGAGCTGTTTCATACATCGCATGGTTGGAAAATAATAGAGGTGGGCGCGCGGATCGGCGGCTATCGTGAAGCCATCTACCGCGAAGCCTTCGGGATTGAGCATTTTTATAACGACTTAGCGATCAGAATGGGCAAAAAGCCTGTCATGCCCACTGAACCAATCCGGCACGCCACTGGTTTAAATATTTATGCTGACGAAGAAGGGATTATAGAGGCGATTGAGGGGCTGGATGCAGCTAGCAGGCTGCCCAGCGTGGCATTCGTGGAAAAACATGCCAGACCCGGCGACCAAGCTTTATTTGCCAGCAATGGGGGTGAATTGATTGTCGATGCGATTTTGAGTAATGAAGATCCAAAACGTCTTGAACGGGATGTTGCTGAGTTGCTACGGTTAGTAAAGATAAAAGTTACCCAGAACCCTAATTAGATACAGCACGAAGACTAACAGGGTTATCTTTTGCTAGTTGCAATGATTTCTCGTGTCGCTTCCACCGTAGATAAAGGCTGGCGACGACTGCCCTCTTTACAAAATAAATAACAAGCGGTACGCTTAGGGACATAAGTATTCTTTAAGGAGGGTTCATGTTCGGAAGAAAAAAAATAGCCATGTTGGTGGCTGAGTTTGTGGGGACTGGTGTCTTAACGCTAGTTGTGCTGGCTGTACAACGTTCAACAATTGGTGTGCCATATTTTGTGGCACTAGCTGCCGGTTTGGCCGTTGCCGCACTATCTATTGTGTTGGCAAGCGCTTCCGGTGCGCACTTTAACCCGGCAATTACTATTGGGCTCTGGAGTACGCGCAAAGTCAAAACTTTAGCTGCAGCTACCTATGTCGTAGCGCAATTGCTTGGTGGTTGGGCTGCGTATGGTGTCTACACCTACTTTGTAAACAACAGCTTGCAGACTATTGGCGGTCACTACTCGGCTCGAGTATTAGTAGCTGAAGCAGTCGGTGCCTTTATCTTTGCCTTTGTATGGGCGGCAGTTGCGGCACAACGTCTGTCGGCTTCATGGGTTGGTGCAGGCCTGACACTGGGCGTTGTTGTGGCTGCAGTAGCCTCTATTGGCTTTGTTAACCCAGCGGTTGCTTTGGGTGCCCGCGCGTGGAACATCTGGGGCTCAATGGGCTGGGGTACCTACGTGCTTGGACCAGTTATTGGAGGCGTAGTGGGCTTTAACCTGTACCAAATATTCTTTACCGATCAGTACGATGGTGTAGTAGCAAAAGTTACCCCTACTAAATCGTCTGCCAAAAAACGCAAATAAACGAATTATTTGTGTGACAAAACCGCCGGCACATGTCGGCGGTTTTTAAATTGTACCGTCTATGAGGTCTTGCTCGAACTGCTTTATTGCCTTCAGGGAGCTTCCATAGGCTGAGATGTCCGGCATAGTCAGGTTTTGAACGTGTTGCCACATGGCGGCAAGTAGCTGAGTAACTCGCGTTGTTTCCTCTGGAGTATAGGTAATACTATGTTCGGTTAGGGTATCGGTATTATCTGGCTCGACAAACAGTAGCCTACCCTGCTCTACCTGATAGCCTTTGAAGCTGTGTGAACCCTCAATCAGGAGCTTGTAGCAGTATAGCTGTAATTCATACCTATGAAGCTTAGCTGGATCGCTGCCCAGTCGGCCGGTTTTATAATCAACTACACTAATGACTTTATGGGTATGGTCGATTTCTAATAAATCTATTTTGCCCCCCAGCTTTACTTCGCCCAGCACTACGCCCTCGTTTCTGAAGTTATATTCTGGCAGGTTACCCGCTTTAAAGTACAGATGAGCACTCTCTATTAAAAGCTGCAATGCTGCCCGGCCACGCTGTAGTTGCACAGTTTGTTGTTCCGGGGTTAGTGGCTGCAACTGCAAACGAGTCGTAAAGTAAGCCACAGTTGCTTTGATGGTCGGCAGTGTATGCTGATTGACCTGTAACTGTAGCCATTCCATGGTTTCGTGCATAGTATTACCAAAAACGATATCGACACTTGGCGCAATCGGAAAACGCAGTAGCGTATGAAGTAAAAATGCTTCGGGACCAGCGTGCTCTAAATCTATGAAGCTGGTTAAGTGAGTCGGGCTTAGCTGATAGCGTTGTAGCTGACTGGCCAACAATTCTTTAAGCGGCGGCGTTATAAGGGTGTGGCGACGTTGCCAGCCAGTTTGCAGGTCAGTGACTGACGGTATGTCGTTGCTAGTCTCTACAAACGTAGCTTCAGTAGGCAGTACTTGACTATCAATCCGGCCATCTGGTTGCTCAATTTCGGCCAGATATTTCAGGCGTAATGATTTTTTACCGCCGTAATTCATGCGGTGACTGCTAAGGTATAGTCCATATTTGGCACGCGTAACCGCCACAAAAAAGATACGCAAACGCTCATCTTCACTGGCGCCGGCATGCCGGATTGGGGCTAGGTTTGCTGGTAAAGTCAGTTTGTTGCTATTGCCACGGCTACTATTGCCCCACACTTCATCTTGGCACGATAACAAGAAGACGTGAGTAAATTCCAATCCCTTAGCCTTAAAAACAGTCAATAATTGCACCGCGTCGGCCGCTTCGCTGTAGGGGCTGGTATCGAGCATTTGTTCCTCGGCGGCACGATATTCGTCTATAAAGGCCAAGAGGTCTGGCAGGTGCAAGGTTACGGCTTGACTGAGTTGATGCTCGCGTAAGCGAGTGCGTAGCACCCGGAGGTGACTGATAACTTCATATAGGTGAGCGTCCTTTCTTTGGCCTGTGAGCCAAGCACGCAATGGCGAACGGATGCGAGGGATATCGGTCTGGCGCGTCTCTACTTCTTCAGTTCCCAATAAACGATCCAACACGACTTCTAGCGTCTCGGTTTCAATTTGTGCGGCCAGGCTTAAAAATAACAATGCCGCTGGACGAAACTGCTCATTGGCTAGCAAAAGTTCACTCCATGGTTTACGAACTGTATTACTATTCCAGGAAAGCTGCCAGATATCGCTCACTGGAAAGTCCCAAAAATCATAACTGAGTACTTCGGGCCACAAACTATCGGCCAGCGCTTGATAGCGATTGTGAAGTGCCAGTACCAGCTTGCTCATAGTCAGCAGTTGCTGAATTATAGGCACGTCCAGAATATTTTCGCGGCGCTCGTAACGCACCGGCACATCCTCTAAATACGGTACCAGGGTTTCCAGGTATCGGTGCTTGGGCGCCAAGACGGCAATATCACTCGGCTTGATACCGCTAGCCACGAGTTGTTTTATTTGCTTACTAACGCCAGCTAGCTCGGCAACATCACTAGCGTATTCGGTACGTTTGAGGACCGTTTTAGGCAATGATTGATTACTGGCAACTAAGGCTTTATCGAGAGCTGGCAAATTGGTTCGCAGGGTATCGGTTATTTGAGCAGATATATTTTTAGCTGTTAGTAAAATTTCGGAGGTTGAACGATAATTTTGACTTAAATTGATGACAAGTACGTCACGGTATAATCGAACGTAATCGAGCATGTTGCTATACTGCGCACCCTGAAAGGCATAGATTGCTTGGTCATCATCGCCGACAGCTAGTACATTGGGCCGCCCCTCATTGACTGGATTATTGGTTAGTAACTCTACCAGCCGCAGCTGGGCGGCATTGGTATCCTGAAATTCGTCCAGCAGCAGATATTGGTACTGCTCTTGCAGGCTATAGCGAAAATCGTTGTGCTGTTCTAGGGCGTTAATGGCGCGTAAGATCATGTCGTCGAAGTCGTACAGTCCACGATCAGCGAGAGCTGCCTCATAGGTTTGGAGGACAGCGGCCAGTGCTTGCATCCTCTCGGCTTCAAGCCTTCCAGCCAGGACAAAGTTATTGTCAGTATCCTTGGCGAGCCATTTATTCTTCCAAGTGGTAAGCGGCGTAGTCTTGCTGACTTCGCTGGCTTGATCTAGGGCAGTGGCTAATTCTTCACTAGCTAACTGGGCTAGGTTTTTAAACGAAAATTGGTGGCCGCTCTGGCCTAGGGTTGCCAAGTTGGTTTGCAAGTGCGAAAACAGTGGTTCGGCGACCGCCAACTTTGTCGGTAGTCGCTTAGTATGTTCAGCTAGCGTTTCTCTGATAATACCACTCACTGTATCGATAACGTGGAGGTTAGTGGTAGCAATATCACGCAAACGCTTTGGCGAAAGCAGTCCACGTTTGACTTCGCTGATTGTGCTGATAAGGTCACCAAGATGATGGCGAGTTTGCTTCAGGGGATTTTGATAACTTAAACTCTCGACAATAGCACTCAGAAGTTGACGCTTTGCTAGTTCATCAACTGGTCGCTCCAAACGCGTTTCTCCAAAATACTGCGGAAAGCGGCGAATTAGATCGGCGCCAAAGGAGTGGTAGGTACCTATTTGAACGTCATAGGCGGCTTTGCCGATGAATGTAGCCAAGCGTTCACGCATTACAGCTGCCCCACTTTCGGTGAATGTCAGGCACAAGATATTCTGTGGGGCGGTATCGGTTTGTTTCAGAATATAGGCTACTCTGGCGCTCAGTAACTGCGTCTTGCCAGTGCCTGGTCCGGCCACTACCAGCACCGGCCCGTCAATAGTATCAACAGCCTGTTTTTGAGCTGAATTTAACGCCTTATAGGCGGCTTCGAAGTTTCCCATGTGAATCTATTATGACACGAGCCGCATAGTTCAAGGCAGCTTACAAACTGCATCGTACAATTTTGCCAGTTCCCCCTGCGACATATCCATAATCGGTTCATACATAAATGAATTGAGGTGGATTGATTCCGGTGTCATGAGCATGACCGAGGCTAGGGTTTTAAAGGCTACGTCATGAGAGCCATACTCGTTTTCAAATGCTGTAACCCACACGCCGGTTTGCATACCTGGTTCTTCGTTGAGTGGCTTACTATCTTTCGCAAAACGGGCGGCTATGTATTGCTCGGCCGCTAAGCGGGTAGCCATAGCGATAACAATCTTGTATTCGAGTTTTGTCTCGTCGTTGCTGCCGGCATAGGCAGCGGCCTGAGCCTGTAATGTAGTTAGAAAATTAGTACTGGTTTTATAAGCTGTTAAATCAGTAGAGCTCAGGGCACTCTCAACCGCTTCGGCCACGTCCGCCACGGTTAGCTGGGCGGTAGCCGCTTTACAGTGCATGGCTGTAGTTAGAGTTTGGTAATGGGGGTCAGTCTCGCCTTGGGCGTATTCAATAAGGTTACGTGCAAATGGAATTGATGCCAGAAATATGGCCTGATCGCTGCCAATGGTTTGCCGAAAACGTTTGAATTCATCGATACTACCACCTTCTAGGAGTGTTATGGTGCCCGTCGTATCACGCAGCGCTACCGCTGTTTTCGTACGATCAGTTACTCCCCAAAAACGGGAGCGGACACAGCGATAAAAATCAAAATTGTGCGTCAGAATAATCATGTGCAGACCGTTAGTCGTATCGCGCGATAAATGATTTAGATATTCTAAAATGGCGTATTTATTTTTATAGTCAAAAGATTCGGCAATATCATCGATGATAATAAGATGGTCCGTGCCTGTGGTAATTCGTGACTCTAGCTCAAACATCACACACAGTATGTACAACGCTCGAATTTCACCAGTACTCAAGACTTTTTCGTCGATTAACAAACTGCGTTCGACCGGCTTTTCAGCGCCCCGCCCGTCTTCATAAAAGAATGCTAAAGCCGGCCGATCTTGGTTAAGAATGGCATCACGCTGGTTGGTTATTTTAACTCGAAACGGCATACGGAAGGCTTCGTTGAAGCGATCGACGACTTCATGCCATTTGGTTTGGGCGGCTTCGGAACGTTTGTATAAATCATCTAGATTTTGACGCTGGGCTTCATACAATTTTATCAGCGCTTCATAGCGGCCGTCGCTGTCCTGGAGAAGGGCAAACCAGATTGACTGCTTGAAGCGTTCCTTTTGCTGCAAAAACGGCACGAGTTCGGGGTGGTCTTGACTGAAATCGCGCAGAGCGCGCAATTTGGCGTTACCGCGGATGGCTTTATCGAAAGCCTGATACTGGGCTTTTAGCTCGGGGGTGGCAAAAATCCGATCGCGTTCCTGCTCATAAATTAACTTTAATTCTTTGGCATTCTGCACCACTCGCCCGTTAGAAAGTGTTAGGCTGTTTTCGGCTTCAAAAAAGTTGTTTTTGGCGACAGCATCCTGAACTTTTAGCCCATGATCGTAATCATAAAAATCTTTGAAATATTCGGAATCTTTGATAATTTTTTGATAGGTTTGAAAATACGATCCAAGTAGCTCGTGGGTATCTGGTTTATCGAGAAATTTATCGACGTCGGAGTCGTCGATGGTCTTATAAGTCGCCTGCAGATAACTGCTGTCGGCAGCGGTAACGGAAGGAGCGATTTCGGCCAGTTTTTGTAAACGAGTGCTTTCGCTCACGCCAAATGCTTTATCGAAGCGTTGCTGGACATCTTCGATGGTACTACGGGTACCGAGCTTATTTTTGAGACCATCTAACAATTCGTCGCTGGCATGATTGATGCCAGTTATGATTTTGGCATAGGCTTCCTGGGTCGGTTTATCGGCGAGCAGGGTGCCCATAATGCCACTTTCAAAGTATTCGCCCTGAGCTTGGACGACGAAAATGGCATCGGTTGGGAAAGGAACACCATCGGCCAATATGCTGTAATGAGGCGTGTGGCCATGAATGAGTTCCTGTGGTTCGCGGCCATGTGCCACATCATCCAGGGTCCGGGCAAATGATGTCTTCATGGCGCCGTTTCGGGCGTAAACAATTGCCGTTTGGCTATGTTTAGCTTCGCGGTGCGGTCCCCACGGCTCAAAACTGAACTCATGGTCCAAGTGGCCTATACCGTAGCAATCCTGCAGGCTAATTTTTAGTTTTTGCATAAGCACGTCTCCTCGCGGTAGCGCTATTTTACGCGAAGATACCCCAACTTACTAGAGAATAAGCCAGAAAATATGTCATTGGCTTAATAAAATTTACATAAATTTTTACTAGCTGAAAGCTAAGAGTTAGCAAGTGTTTTGATTACAGATTGGGCAAGATTCCTGGCCACCGAATTCCGTCAGCCATTGTTGGGTAGCTTTGGGAATAGATTCAATATCATGGAACGCCACCAAATCGCCGAGCTCGCGCAGGACCCAGCCGAGCCAGCCATAGATACGTACATTACCCCAGTTAACTGCCGCCCAACCTTTGCCGGCCGGTATGACGGTTATCGGCTGTTTAGCAGTGTAGCTTTTCATTTGTTTGCCACTAGCGCGCCGTTTAAGATTTTTAGCCACAAACATGCCGTCGTGCACGGCAGTTTGAGCCAGCCCGCTGTACGGGGTATTGGCATTATCGCCAATCACAAAAATGTTTTCCTCGCTCTGCAAATAAGCATCAACCCAGACTTTGCCGCGGTTAGTCAGCGCAAAGCCATTATCTTTAAAAAACGGATGATTGGTAACGCCGGCCGTCCAGATAACCGTGTGGCTGCGAATTGGCTTGCCATTTACCGTCAAATCATCGGCGCTAGCCGCTTGCACGGCTTGTCCCAGATATAATCGCACACCGAGGCGTTTTAGGCGGCGTTTAACCATGCGCGATGTATCGCGTGGCATGCGTGGCAGCAGACGCGGCGCGGCTTCAATCAGATCAATATGGATATGCCGGCGTTCAATCCCGTGACGCTTCATGATTTCCTGCAAATAATGGGGTAACGCGCCCGCAAGCTCGATACCTGTTGGGCCAGCCCCGATGACAACGTAATGTAAATCGGGCTTATGATCATCAATTAGTTGCTGGTGCAAGTGTGCCTTAAGACGCTCTACTTCCTGAAGGGATTTAATACCGTAGGCGTAAGTGTCCAGACCGTCAATACCGAAGTAATTTGTCACTACTCCTAGGGCTAAGATCAAATCGTCGTAGGCATACTGTTGACCATTTGCGGTGCTCACCAGCTTAGCCTTACGATCAACGCTGACAGCTTTTGCCGCCACCAGTGCTATGTTCTTTTGCTCGAATAAAGTAGCGAGGGGTATGGTCGAATTAGCGTACCGCCCACCGGTAGCGGCGTGGTACAGTGTCGGGTAATATTTAAAATCCGGCTGATCGGAGATGAGCGTTACAGCAAATTGCTCATCATCGGCTAGCTCCAATGCCGCTTTCACTCCGCCAAAACCGCCGCCTATAATAAGTACTTTTTCTTTGGACATCTGGCCTTAGTGTAATAAATGCATAAGCTTCTTGCAACCTGAGCCTCGAAACCGTTAAGCTGTAGCATATGGATGATTTTAAGCAGGCGCTGGCCGCACGTGGCTTCACGGGCGATATTGATGATTCAGCCAGCGCCAAGGAAAAATACAGTCACGATGCCAGCATGTTCGAAATCCGGCCGGAACTAGTCACCTTTCCAAAAGACAGCCGTGACGTGCAGACACTTATAAAGCTGGTTGGCGAACAGAAGAAATCATCCCCTACCTTGTCGCTTACCGCCCGTAGCGCCGGAACAGATATGGCCGGCGGCGCTATCAATGATTCGATTATCGTTGATTTTAACAAATACTTTACGAAAATAGAGCATGTTACGTCCAGTGAAGCCCAAACGCAGCCTGGCGTCTTTTATCGCGATTTCGAGGTGGAAACCCTCAAACACGATGCTTTAATGCCATCGTATCCGGCTTCTCGTGACCTCTGTACCGTCGGTGGGATGGTGGCAAATAACTCTGGCGGTGAAAAATCGCTGGAATATGGCAAGGTCAAAGATTTCGTAAACGAACTACGCGTAGTATTCAGCGACGGCAACGAATATGCCGTAAAGCCCCTCAATAAAGCCGGTCTCGATAAAAAAATTGCCCAAAATGACTTCGAGGGCATCATTTATAAGAAAATTTACGATCTGTGCGAAGCCCACTACGACGAGATCAAAGCCGCCAAGCCGCAGGTGAGCAAAAACAGTATGGGCTATAATCTGTGGGAAGTGTGGGACCGCGACAGCGGCATATTTGACCTGACAAAGTTGATAGTTGGCTCCGAAGGCACGCTTGGATTTGTGACAGATATAACCTACCGCTTAGTTCCCCATCGTCCGCACTCAGGGTTATTGGTGTTATTTATGAAAAACATTGACGATTTGGGTGAATTAATCCCCACAGTCTTGCAGCATAAGCCGGCCACTTTTGAAAGTTTTGACGATCAAACGCTGTGGCTAAGTATCCGTTTTATGCCGGCATTCCTAAAAATGCTTGGCCTCAAACGCTTTGTTCATCTATTACTTAGTCTTATTCCGGATGGGCTACAACTGCTTCGTGGGGTGCCTAAATTGATATTAATGGTGGAATTTAACGGCCATACCGAAGAAGAAGTCCGCGAAAAGGTTAAGGCGCTGCACCGTGATCTCAAAAAATACCACGCCCGCTATGAAATAAACGGCTTTGAGGAAGATGCTACCGAGGGTAAAAGTGAAAAATTCTGGATTATGCGCCGCAACAGCTTCCAACTACTTCGCAGCAAGGTAAAAGATAAGCACACTGCCCCATATATTGATGATTTTATTGTGCCGCCACAGTATTTAGTACAGTTCTTGCCACAGCTTCAAGCAATTATTAAAAAGTATAAGTTGTTGGCGACTATTGCCGGACACATGGGTGATGGCAACTTCCACGTCATTCCACTTATGAAGATCGAAGACGCTGCCGAGCGCGAAAAGATCCGCCCCAGCCAGAAAGAAGTCAATGATTTGGTGCTGAAATATCACGGTTCACTATCTGGTGAGCACAATGACGGTCTGGTGCGGGGCCCCTGGCTGGAAGCGCAGTTTGGCAAACCAATAGTTGACCTGTTCCGCGAGGTCAAGCACACCTTCGACCCCCAAAATATCTTCAACCCGCACAAAAAGTCCGACGCCGACTGGGACTATTCCTACTCCCGCATCCGCGACCATTTTTAAGCAGTGCTTTGAAGCGATTGGATCTCGTTACTTTTGACTGACTAACTGTTACAATAAGCATAAATGGATTGCAGGTTGAGGGCTTGATTGTGGTTGAATATTATCATCTGGAACAAATGTAGTGCGTAAGATCTATCGACTTATTCCGATCGCTCTGCTTGGGCTTATCTTGGTTTATGTGTTTCACCGCTATTTTCATGTCCATCCGCTGGCCGTTTTTAACTCCAAGGGTATTGTGGCGCAGAAAGAGCGCAATCTGATCATTTTTGCGCTGGGGCTGTCGCTGGTTGTGGTTATTCCGGTATTTAGTTTGCTGGCGACATTTGCTTGGAAATACCGAGCCAGCAACGACAAGGCGAAATATAGTCCGGAGCTGGACCATAGCCGTGTGGCCGAAACTATCTGGTGGCTGATTCCCTCTTGCCTGATTGTTATTTTATCGGTGGTGGCTTGGAACAGCAGCCATGCTTTGGACCCGTATAAGCCACTGAATGTCAGCGCCAAGCCCATGGCAATTCAGGTGGTAGCACTGGATTGGAAATGGCTGTTTATATACCCGCAGCAGAATATGGCGACGGTTAACTACGTGGAGTTTCCGGTTAATACGCCAGTAACTTTTCAAATTACGGCCGATGCACCGATGAATTCATTCTGGATCCCGCAATTGGGCGGCCAAGTATACGCGATGCCTGGCATGTCTACGGAGCTGCACCTGATGGCTTCGCAGGCTGGCGAGTACCGCGGCTCATCAGCCAATATTAGCGGCGTTGGTTTTGCTGGTATGAAGTTTGTGGCTCATGCCGATTCAACCATGGCTTTCAATGCTTGGGTGAAAACGGTCAAGCAGTCTCCTAACCATCTAACCAGCGAGAGCTACAGCCAGCTGGCACGTCCCAGCCAAAACGATCCGGTTGCCTATTATGCTTCCAGCCAAGCTAATTTATACGAAACGACTCTAATGAAGTTCATGATGCCTATGACCCCGCAATCAAATACTGATTCTGTAATGTCTGGGATGGACATGTGATGCAGTTATTCAGTAACGCCCTGCTTGGCCGCCTGACGCTGCATGCTTTCCAACATAATCTGATTACTATGGGTGGTGTGGCTGGTATGACGGGCGCGTTGCTGGCCATCTTCGTGGCTTTAACCTACCTGAAGCGCTGGAAGTGGCTGTGGCGCGAGTGGCTGACGTCGCTGGACCCTAAGAAGATTGGGGTTATGTATATCGTGGTGGGTATTGTTATGCTGCTGCGCGGTGTATCGGATGCACTGATGGTACGGGCTCAGCAAGCGACCTCTGTCGGTTCAGCCCACGGCGTGATTTCGTCCGATCAGTTCCAGCAAGTGGTGTCAGCGCACGGTACGATCATGATTTTCTTTGCCGCCATGGGGCTGATGTTCGGTATTATTAACTTGATTTTGCCTTTGCAAATCGGGGCACGGGATGTCGCCTTTCCGTTTTTGAACTCGACTAGTTTCTGGCTATTTGCCGCCGGCGCGGTCCTCATAAACGTGTCACTGGCTATTGGTGATTTTTCAGCCGCCGGTTGGCTGGCCTATCCGCCGTTGTCGGAAATGCAGTATAGCCCAGGCGTGGGGGTAGATTATTGGATATGGAGTTTGCAGATTGCCGGTATCGGCAGTTTGCTGTCCGGCATTAACTTCTTGGTGACGATATTAAAAATGCGGGCGCCGGGCATGACGCTCATAAAAATGCCGATGTTTGTCTGGAGCGTGCTGGGCAGTATGTCGCTGGTAGCCTTTGCCTTCCCAATCTTAACGGTTACTTTGACGCTCCTGGCGTTGGATCGGACGCTTGGTATGCACTTCTTTACGGCTGGCGGTGGGGCCAATGCCATGATGTATGTGAATCTTATTTGGGCCTGGGGACATCCGGAAGTATATATTCTTATTTTGCCAGCCTTCGGCATATTTTCGGAGGTAGTAGCCACCTTTTCGCGTAAGCGCTTATTTGGCTATACCTCGATGGTCTGGGCCATTTGGGGGATCGTCTTCTTGTCATTTACGGTCTGGCTGCACCACTTCTTTACCATGGGCGCTGGTGCCAATGTTAATGCATTCTTTGGCATTATGACCATGATTATCGCTGTGCCGACAGGTGTTAAGGTCTTTAACTGGCTGTTTACTATGTACCGCGGGCGGATCACCTTTGCGTCGCCCATGCTGTGGTTTTTGGGTTTTATGGTGCTGTTTACCATCGGTGGTGTGGCCGGGGTGCTCTTGGCAGTGCCGCCGGCTGATTTTCAGCTGCACAATAGTTTGTTCCTGGTGGCGCACTTCCACACCATGATTATTAGCGGCGTATTATTCGGCTATTTCGCTGGACTCACCTACTGGTTCCCGAAAATCTTTGGTTTTAAGCTAAATGAGCGCTTGGGCAAATATGCCTTTTGGTGCTGGTTAGTTGGTTTTATATTGGCGTTTGTACCCCTGTACATTTTAGGCTTAATGGGCGCTACCAG
>Ga0157374_10002555_pt1 | contig 15358 bp, 14 predicted proteins | sample M25metaG_FD_115308 | JGI IMG/M metagenome (GOLD analysis project Ga0157374, IMG submission 115308) | Miscanthus rhizosphere microbial communities from Kellogg Biological Station, Michigan, USA - M2-5 metaG | ecosystem: Host-associated > Plants > Roots > Rhizosphere > Soil | place: USA: Michigan...
GAGCAAAATAGGATTCACTTCCAGCCGATCGGTTCGCCCGGTCGAGGCGAAATGCACTGCGGTACGCTTGGAGCGTTCCTCTCCCTCGCCATCGCTTAGCAATCGTGTAGGCCAGATACGTCTCGTTGCGTCGGATATGCAAATCTGAGCGTCGCCGGCCATCGGACAGTAGACGAGGCCGCGTGCGCTGTAGGACCGGGGCCTAAATAGAAAGGGTCTGAGACTACCGACCTACCAGCCCGAAGCGCCTATGGTTCTCGCCATGAAGATACCAACGGGAAGAAGGTCCATGGCAAACGCAAACAAGACTCTCTTGTGCATCGCGTCGGCGCTCGCGCTAGCTGCTTGTGCAAGTGACGAGCATCGTCAGGTGGCTGAACTTAGTCGCGCCCACACGCTCGTGGAGCAGGCTCAGCAGGCCGGTGCGCAGCAGTATGCCGGGGCCGATCTTGAAGCGGCAAACAATAAACTACTGGTGGCGGACAACAAAAAGACGGACGAAGAGGTTGCCCTGCGAATGGCCACAGAGGCGTCTCTCGATGCCCAAGTGGCACTTCAGCGCACGCGGGCAGCCAAAGCGGAACTAGCCCTGGCTCAGGTAAATGCGGGCAGCGACACCTTGCGCGACGAGACCACGCGCCCCCAAACACCTTAAGCCTAAGAATCACGGAGCTCTTTATATGAACATCAACAAATTCGCGGTTCTAAGCATGAGCGTGCTCGCCGCCGCATGTGCCAGCACCCCGCCTGTGAACGGCAATCTCGAGTCGGCGCGGGCCGCGGTCGAAAAGTTGTCTGCGGAACCTGACGCGGCGCAAAGGGCCGGCAAACCCCTGCAGGATTCGCGCGATATTTTGGCCCAGGCCGATGCCGCCGCTGCCGCCCACAAATCAAATGCAGAGGTCGCGCATCTTGCCTACCTTGCGCAGCGCAACGCGGACCTGGGAGAGGCGACGCTGGTGGAGATGCGCGCTCGGGATCAGGCGACTAAGGCTGAAGCAGAGCGTAACCGCATAGTGCTTGAGAAACGTGATCGCGATATTGCCGCGGCCAATCAGAAGGCGGCCGAAGCAAAGCAGGAACTGGCGGATTTGCAGGCTAAGCAGACCGATCGCGGGTTGGTCATGACGCTCGGCGACGTGCTGTTTGATACCGGCCAGGACACCCTTAAAGCGGGCGCAGAATTGAATCTCGATCGGCTTGCCAAGTATATGCAGGCAAGCCCGGGTACCAAGATTATCGTGGAAGGACACACCGATAACACCGGCTCAGAAAGCACTAACGACGATCTCTCAGCCCGTCGAGCCCTGGCAGTGGCCAAGGGTCTGGAAAGTCGCGGCATTGCCGCCGATCGAATCGAGGCGGTGGGTCGCGGCGAACACTATCCGGTGGCTTCAAATACTACCGCTGCAGGGCGTCAACAGAACCGTCGCGTGGAAGTAGTGTTCTCGGACGAAAAAGGTCAATTCAACCCGAGCGCCGCACGGGCCGCACGCTCTGGCTAAGCATCCCGGCTAGGCTTCTCCTGCCTGACGTGGGTGCGGTACATGCCGAGAGTGCGCGCTCAATGAGCGGCGCTCACTGGCACGCGAAAGCCCTGGCCGCTTCCAGTCGTACGATTGGGTGTGATGGAGGCTAGGGTCGGAATCGAACCGGCGTACACGGCTTTGCAGGCCGCTGCATGACCACTCTGCCACCTAGCCTGCTAACGAGTTATTGGAGCGGGAAACGAGGCTCGAACTCGCGACCTCAACCTTGGCAAGGTTGCGCTCTACCAACTGAGCTATTCCCGCGGCATCAGGAAGGGCGAAATTGTAGGGCGTGGCGGGCCCAAGTCAAGGAAAGGCTGGGTTTTATCTGCCGGAGCCCGAATTCTTCAGAAAGCGTAGCCCACCGAGACCACCAGCGTGCTCGGGTTGAACTTCACCGAAGTGCGCCGAATTACGCCCGCGGTGTTGCCGGTGTAGTCGCTATTCACCACCGCGTAGTCGTAAGACGCATAAAAATTCCAATGGTCCATGAGATGCCAGCGCAGGCCTAGGCTCACCACAGGGCCGACCGAGCTTGTCAGTGATACTGCCGTGGGGCCGCCGTTGGCGGCATCGCCTGCAGGCGTGGACTGCAGGTCATAGAACTTCGTGTAGTTGATGCCGGCGCCAAGATAAGGACGCAAGACTGACGACTCATCGAGAAACACATAGGTTAGCAGCAGCGATGGGGAGAACCAGCGGGCGGTCGAAACCACCTGCCCGTCGAATGGCACAGACCCGACTGTGGCCGGACCCTTGCCTACGGTTTCTGTCTTCGGCGGAATACCGGCGGCCAGCTGTGCTACCCAGTGCGGCGACAGCCGCCGGATGTATGCGAAGTACGGCGTCGAGACATTGTTGACATCGAGGTTCACGCCTGGCGGCACGTATGGTCCGGACAGGTCATCGGCCTTGACGTTGTACGTCACAAAGTACATGCCGGCGCGGATTTCATTGTCAAAAACCGGGCTGGAGGCTGTCATCACGGCATCGACGGCGAAGGACGCCGGCCCCACGAGTGTGCTAACGAGCAGCAAGCTCACCGTGATCGAATTTCGGATGTTCATAGTGATTGCACTCAGAAACTGCTGAAGTAGCCTCGCACCGCGGCCTGGCAGAACGGCTCCACGGTCTGGTGGTAGTTCTGCGCCACGGCGAACTGCCCGCCCTGCTGCCCCGCGACATCGGCGCCGGCCGTATCGCCTGGATTTGCGGCAAGCCACTGGTCATAGGCCGCTTGGTATCCCGAGGTATAAAGATTGGTCTTAGCCTGCTCGAAGGCGGCCTCGACCGGCGCATAGGGATCGCCCGCCCCTAAGCCCGTTTCGAGATCCAGTACAGCCACCAGACTTACGGGCAATGCCGCGGCGGTGCGCGCAACCGGCACACCCTGCGTCTGCCACCACAGAGACATGATTCCGGTATTGACCGGGTAGGTGACTGCCGGGTCCAAAGATCCGCCACAAAGAAACACGGGCGCTGCCGGAATCCAGTCGCGTAGGTCGTTCACATACCCGTCGAAGCGCAACCCATACGTGGGTGCCGCCAGCGCCTTCGAGTAGGAGCCGGGGCCGGGATTGGTGCAATTGGGGTTGTTAGGGTTGGGAGGCTGCAGTATGCAGTCGCTGAGCGTCTGCAGTCCGATGTCCGGGTCGAATGCGGCATCGGTGACATAGGCCACCCGCACGTCGTTCTTGATCAGGTTACCGGTACCAAACCCTAAGCGGAAGATCTGGTTTTCCGGATGATTCGGATCGAGGGGCGGTATGGCCAGATACGCATCCAACGGGGTGCCCGTCACCGGCGTCGTGCTGTTGAAGAGCGCCAGAGCCGGAATCTTGCCTTGGGCGATCAGGCCGTTGGCGCCATCCACGGGCGTGGCGCTCGGCAGCAGCGCCTCGATGGTCGGCGCATAGGCAGCCTCATAGAAATCAGCCGTTGTGGCGTAGACGTTGGCATAGGCGCGTTGGTAGCTCGTGATCAGCATGGGATAGAACAGAGTCGAGTAAAGGCTTACATGGCCGGTGAATGCCGAATCGCCGAAGGCCTCGATGGCATACGGCCCCGACATGCCACCCGCTGCCGTCACCGTCATGTGCGCGGCCTCCATCGCCTTTTGCGTGGCCATGGCCACGTAGCCGCCTTGCGAGTAGCCGGTGATGAACAGTTGGCCGTTATCGGTGGTACCGCTGGCCAGCACGCTGCCCAGTGCCGTCCTCCCGGCCGTCAGCGCGTCGATCATGTCCTTGGACTGGGCGTCCTCATTGAGATAAGGATGATAGGAGGCGCTTGAGGAGTCGTAGCCGACGTAATTGGGCGCAACGACGATGTAGCCCTGCGCAGCAAACATCGCCGCCACCAGAACGCCTTCTTGATTCTTCGGGTCGGTGGGATCGGCGATATTGACGGTCTTGTCCACCTGCGTGCCGTGCGCGTACAACAGTATCGGACGCGGACCAGCCATGCGGGGCCGCACCGGTGGGCACCATCAGCGCTCCGGATACTTTCTGCGCCTCGCCTGAGCCACCGACGGTCCAGTAATGCATGTAGTTGAAATCAACACCGCAGGCCGGGTTCCCGGTCAGCGGCAGGAACGGCGCAAAGGCGCTCGCGGCTAACTGCGCCTGGAGCGATGCGGCGTCCAGCGAGGCGATCCGGAACGGCGGGTTTTCCACCAGCGTGCCGCGCGCGGTGCTGGCCGACACCGCCGAGGTGGGGCTGTCACTGCCGCAGGCCGCGAGCGCGGCCAGTGCAAAGTACAAGGTGATTCGCAGAGGGTGTGTGTTCATGCAAGCCACGCGCATTGTGGTCGAGCCCAGGTGAGATCATTGGTCGGGGCGAGAGGATTTGAACCTCCGACCCCTTGCACCCCATGCAAGTGCGCTACCAGGCTGCGCCACGCCCCGACCGAAGGCGAGATAATAGGTCAGCGGCGCAGGACGCGCAGGACTTCTTCCAGTTCGATGCGCACTTGGCGCACGATCTGCTGGCTCTGGCTGATGTCGGTGCGGGCCTCGTCGCCACCAAGCTTGTTGCGGGCACCGCCGATTGTGAAGCCCTGTTCATATAACAGGCTGCGGATCTGTCGGATGATGATGACATCTTGACGCTGGTAGTAGCGCCGGTTGCCGCGCCGCTTGACCGGCTTGAGTTGCGGGAACTCCTGCTCCCAGTAGCGCAGCACGTGCGGCTTGACGCCACACAGCTCGCTCACCTCGCCGATCGTAAAATATCGTTTGCCGGGAATTGCCGGCAGTTCGTTATTGTTCTTTGGTTCCAGCATATGCCTCGACCCGTGCCTTGAGCTTCTGTCCGGGCCGGAAGGTCACGACACGACGTGCGCTGATCGGGATCTCCTCGCCGGTCTTCGGGTTCCGACCCGGGCGCTGATTTTTGTCGCGCAGATCAAAATTGCCGAAGCCCGAGAGTTTAACCTGTTCGCCGGTGGCGAGCGCACCGCGCACTTCCTCGAAGAACAGGTCGACCAGTTCCCGCGCTTCACGTTTGTTCAAGCCGAGCTGGTTGAACAGCGCTTCGGCCATTTCTGCCTTGGTGAGAGCCATCGTCTATTCTCTTATTCTTGCATCCAAGCTCGAGCGCAATTCTGCGCTTACCGCGGCGACCACTTCGTCCGCCTCAGCGTCCGTAAGAGTGCGTGATAAATCCTGCAAAATCAACCCCAAAGCAACGCTTTTTCGACCGGATTCTACACCCTCCCCTTTATAGATGTCGAATACGCGTAGTTCGTGTAGGCGGGTTGACGCCGCAACACTAACACGTTCCGCGATACGCCCCAAAGTCTCACCTGCATCGACCGTAAAGGAGATGTCGCGGCGGATCTGCGGGTAGCTGGAAACCGGCGAAAACCGTACGGCTGCATTGTCGGTTACCGCCTGGTAATCCAGCTCGAACAGCAGCGGCGCATATGTAAAATCGAGCTCTCGCAGCAGCGCGGGGTGCAGTTCGCCCAGCTGCCCGATCGGGTTACCGCCGCGCACGATGCGCGCGCTGCGGCCCGGGTGAAGGCAACTGGCGGTACCACTGGCGTCAAAAGTGTCCTCGGTGTCCATGCCGCTGAGAGCCAGCAACGACAGGACGTCACCTTTAACGTCGAAGAAGTCGATCGGAATGCGCTTGCTGCCCCACTGCTCAGGTAAGCGCGAGCCCAGCGCAACGCCGGCGATCATCTTCTGCTCGATGATGGTGCCATCCGCACCGTGCCGGAAACGGGTCGCAATTTCAAACAGCCGCACGCGCTCGCGCTGTCGCCGGATATTCTCGCGTGCGGCCAGCAGCAATCCCGGCCACAGCGATGAACGCATGACTGCCAGGTTACTGGCAATCGGATTGCGCAGCTTGATCGGCGCGCTCTCAGCGTCCATCAGCTGCTGCAGACCTGGATCGGTAAAACCGAAAGTGATCGCTTCGCTGTAGCCGCGGGCCGTGAGCCGTTGCAGCACCGAGCTCTCGCTGCTGCGCAGATCGCTGCGTCCGGTGATGACGCGCGCGCCAACGGGTGCGAGTTCCGGCAAACGATCCAGTCCCTCGCTGCGCGCCAATTCTTCGATCAAATCAGCTTCCATGGCGATATCAAAGCGCCATGAGGGTGGCGTGACGCGCCAGCTGCCCTGCGCCCCCGCGCTCACCGACATCCCGAGTCCTTCCAGCCGGCGCGTTACATCAGCGGCGGGAATCTCGGTGCCAAGCAGCCGGCTGATCTGCGTGCTTCGCAGCGCAACCGGTGGGCGCTGGGGCAGTTCCCCGCGCAGTTCTTCCAGGCAGGCCGGTCCGGCTGCGCCGCCGGCGATCGTGGCGATCAATTCGCTGGCCCGCTCCAGAGCGCGCTCCTGACCGGCCGGGTCCACGCCGCGCTCGTAGCGCTGGCTGGCATCGGTGAGCAGCCCGTAGCGCCGGGCGCGACCGACAATCGCCGCCGGATCGAACCAGGCGACTTCAAGCAGCAAATCAGTCGTGCTGTCCTGCACCGCACTGCGAAGCCCTCCCATGATCCCGGCCATGCCGACCGGACCTGCCGCATCGGCGATCACCAGCACATCAGGTGCGAGCTTAAGTTCACGCTCATCGAGCAGCGTCAGCGCCTCGCCGGCGTTCGCGCGACGCACATGGATCGCCTCGCGCAGCTGCCCGAGGTCATAGGCGTGCAACGGCTGGCCTAACTCCAAAAGGACGAAATTCGTGGCATCGACCACCGGACTGATCGAGCGCAGTCCCGAACGCTCGAGTCGCTCGCGAAGCCACGCTGGCACCGGGCGCCGGTTGTCCACACCGCGTATTACGCGGCTTGCGAACTTCGGGCAGCCGATGGCGGGGGCCAACCGGATCGGGAACTTTTGCGCGTGGGCAACATTGACAGGCGGCATTGCCGGGAGCGGCGCCGCCCGCAAAGGCGCACCGCTTGCCGCGACCAACTCCCGTGCCAGACCCAGCACCGACATGGCGTCACCGCGACTAGGTGTAACCGAGATCTCGGCCAGTGCCTCGTCTAGGTGCAGATAGTCGCGGAGCGATGCACCCAACGGCGCATCGGCCGGGAATTCCAGGATCCCTTCGCTGGCCTCGCCCAAACCCAACTCGCGCGCCGAGCAGAGCATGCCCTGCGATTCAATCCCACGGATCTTGCTGGCGCTGATCAAAACATCATTGGGCAGGCGCGCGCCGACCGAGGCCAGGGCGGTGCGCAACCCCTCACGCGCGTTGCTCGCACCGCAGACAATCTGCAGCTCGCGGCCTTGCCCATCGTCCACCGTGCACAGGCTCAACTTGCTGGCCTGCGGGTGGGGCGCAACGCGGCGGATCTGCGCGACGCTGACGCCCGTGAAGGGCGGCGCCGCCGGATTCAGGGCCTCGACCTCGAAGCCGAGCATGGTCAGGCGTTCGGCAATCTCGCGATCGCTCCACGTGAGCTCAACCCAGGATCTCAGCCAGGACAGCGGCAGCTTCATGCGCTAGCCTCGCGCGAACTGCGCCAGGAAGCGCAAGTCGTTGTCGAAGAACAACCGCAGATCGTTGACGCCATAACAGAGCATCGCCAGCCGTTCGATGCCAAAGCCGAAGGCGAAGCCCGTGTAGCGCTCCGCATCGATGCCACAGGCCCGAAAGACATTCGGATGCACCATGCCGCATCCGGCCACCTCGAGCCAGCCGCTTTGCTTGCAGACCCGGCAGCCACGGCCATCGCAGAGCACGCAGGAAATATCCACCTCGGCCGACGGCTCGGTGAACGGGAAGTACGAGGGCCGTAATCGCATCGACAACTTGCGCTCGAACAGCGATTCCATGAACCGGTGCAGTACTGATTTGAGGTTCGCAAAACTCACATCGGTATCCACCAGCAGGCCTTCCACCTGATGGAACATCGGTGAATGGCTGACGTCGGAATCGCAGCGGTACACCCGGCCCGGCGCGATCAGCGCCAGCGGCGGCTTGCGGCTGAGCATGGCGCGGATCTGCACCGGCGAGGTGTGTGTGCGCAACAGCCTGCCGTCCTCGAGGTAGAAGGTGTCGTGCATGGCACGGGCCGGATGTTCAGCCGGGATGTTGAGGGCCTCGAAATTGTGGAACTCATCTTCCACTTCCGGCCCCTCAAGCACGTCGTACCCTGCGTGGGTAAACAGTTCCTCGATGCGCAGGCGCACCCGCGTGATGGGATGCACCGCCCCACTCCCCTCGCCCCTTCCCGGTAGCGAGACATCGATGCTGCCAGCCGCAAGCTTTTCGGCGATCGCTGCCTGCTCGAGCTGCGCGCGCCGTGCCTCGAGGGCCGCCTGAACTTTGGCCTTGGCCTCGTTGATGAGCGCACCCGCGGCCGGCCGCTCGCCGGCCTTAAGTGAGCCCAGTGCCTTCAGGCGCTCGGTGAGCACACCCTTGCGTCCCAGCCAATGCACGCGCAGCTCTTCGAGCGCAGCCAGGCTTGCGCAGGCGCGGACCTGCGCCTGAGCCTCCTCGGCCAATGCGGTCAGGTCAGCCACGGACGTTGAGCCCCTTTGCGGTGTGCGGACAGCGGCGGATTGCTTGAGCCGCCGTCAGGCTGCCAACGCCGCCTTGGCCTGCGCGGCAATCGCACCGAAGGCATTGGCGTCATGGATGGCCAAGTCGGCCAGCAGCTTCCGGTCGATATCGATGCCCGCGCGCCGCAAACCGGCGATCAGCCGGCTGTATGACAGCTCGTGTATGCGGGCTGCGGCGTTGATGCGCGTGATCCACAATGCGCGGAAGTCACGCTTCTTGGCGCGCCGGTCCCGATAGGCGTACTGGCCGGCCTTGATGACGGCCTGCTTGGCGGTGCGATACACCTTGCGGCGTGCGTTGTAATAGCCCTTGGCTTTGCCCAGGACCTTCTTGTGACGGCGCCCGGCCGTCACGCCACGTTTAACTCGTGCCATGGTTCGACTCCTTTAGATTTACTTATCCGGGTTAATGATTCGGCAGCAGCTGCGCGAGGCGACCGACGTCGCTTTCGTGAACCAGGCTGCTGCCTCCGGAGCGCGCGTGACGTTTGCGCTTGGAGTCTTTGTGACCGAGATTGTGGCGACGTCCCGACGAATAGCTCTTAAAGCCCTTCGCCGTCTTGCGAAAACGCTTGGACGCCGCCCGGTTGGTTTTCAACTTGGGCATGAACTTCTCTCCATTTATATAGCTAAGGTTCGCAAGGCAGCCTTAAGAGCCTGCCCGCTCGCCTGCGGAGACGCCGCGGCGCTTATCGCGCCTTAACGCCTCACTTCTTTTTTGGTGAAAACACCATGACCATCTGCCGGCCTTCCATCATCGGGAACTGCTCGACGATTGCCGTAGCGGCAAGGTCGGCCTGTACCCGATCCAGAAGCTTGCGGCCCAGATCCTGGTGCACCATCTCACGGCCTCGGAACCTTAAGGTCACCTTGGCCTTATCACCCTCGGACAGGAATCGGAGCAGATTACGCAGCTTGACCTGGTAATCCGCCTCTTCCGTCCCGGGACGAAACTTTACTTCCTTGACCTGCTGCTGCTTCTGCTTGCGCTTGGCAGAGTGGGCCTTCTTGTTTTGCTCGAAGAGGAACTTGCCGAAGTCCATCACTCGCACCACCGGCGGTTCGGCCGTGGGCGAGACTTCAACGAGATCAAGCTGGGCGGCGAGCGCTAGCTGTAGCGCGTCAAACCTGGTCATCACTCCCGCTTGGGCTCCATCCGCTCCGATCACCCGCACCGAGGGCGATGTGATCTCCTCATTACGCCGGATGCGCTTCGTTGCAATGGCTATGCGTCATTCCTCCAATACGTCGCGCCCGTGGGTTTCGAGCTCCCGCCGCAGGCGTTCGGCAAACGTCTGCGGGCTCATGGTGCCCAGGTCTTTTCCGTCACGGGAGCGCACAGACAACAAGTTCGCCGCAACCTCCTTATCGCCTGCGACCAACAGGTAAGGAACGCGCTGCAGCGTGTGTTCGCGAATTTTAAAGCCGACCTTTTCGTTGCGCAAGTCGGATTCGACCAGAAGCCCTTGTTTTTTCAACAAATCTGCGGTCTTTAGGACGTAATCGTGCTGCCGGTCGGTAATGCTCATCACTACCGCGTGGGTCGGGGCCAGCCAGGCCGGGAGTTTCCCGGCGTGGTGTTCGAGCAGGATGCCGAAGAAACGCTCCAGGGAGCCAAAGATCGCCCGGTGCAGCATGACCGGCACCTGCTTCTGGCTGTGCTCGTCGATGTAGTGGGCGCCCAGCCGGCGAGGCATATTCAGGTCCACCTGCAGCGTCCCGCACTGCCAGTCGCGGCCGATGGCATCGCGCAACACGAATTCCAGCTTCGGGCCGTAGAACGCCCCTTCGCCGGGGTTGAGGGTGTACTGGATGCCGGCCTTGTCCGAGGCCGAGCGCAGCGCGGCCTCGGCCTGGTCCCAGATGGCGTCGTCGCCGACGCGCTTAGCCGGCCGGTCGGAAAACTTGATGCGCACGTCCTCGAAGCCGAAGTCGCGATAAATGTCGAGAATCAGCCGGGTGGAAGCTACCGCTTCCTCGGTGATCTGACCGGGTGTCATGAACAGGTGCGCGTCATCCTGCGTGAATGCGCGCACGCGCATCAGCCCGTGCAGCGCGCCCGAGGGCTCATAGCGGTGCACCTTGCCAAATTCCGCGAAGCGGATCGGCAGATCGCGATAGCTGCGGATGCCCTGCTTGAAGATCTGCACGTGTCCCGGGCAGTTCATGGGCTTAATCGCATACACGCGCTCATCCGGCGTGCGCGTCGTGAACATGTTCTCGCCAAACTGCTCCCAGTGACCCGAGGCCTCCCAAAGGCTCCGCTCCATGAGCTCGGGCGCGTTCACTTCCTGGAAGCCGGCGGGTCCTTGCCGTTCGCGCATGTAACTGATCAGGCGCTGGAAGGTGCGCCAGCCCTTCGGATGCCAGAACACCGCGCCCGGCGCTTCTTCCTGCATGTGGAACAGGTCGAGCTCGCGGCCGATGCGGCGATGATCGCGCTTCTCGGCCTCTTCGAGCCGGTGCAGATATTCCTCGAGCTGCTTCTGGTCCGGCCAGGCCGTGCCGTAGATCCGCTGCAGCATCTCGTTGCGTGAATCGCCGCGCCAGTAGGCCCCGGCCACCTTCATGAGCTTGAAGGCTTTGAGCTTGCCGGTGGATGGCACGTGCGGGCCACGGCACAAGTCGACCCAATCCCCCTGCCCGTACAGGCTGATCGGCTCGGCGGCGGGAATGGCGGCGATGATCTCGGCCTTGTACTTCTCGCCCAGGCCGCGGAAATAGTTCACCGCCTCATCGCGCGGCATTTCGCGGCGCGTCACCTGCTGGTCCTGCTTGGCGAGCTCGCGCATGCGCACTTCGATGGCTGTGAGGTCATCGGTAGTGAACGGGCGCGAGTAGGCGAAGTCGTAATAGAAGCCATCGTCAATCACCGGACCGATCGTGACTTGAGCGTCCGGGAACAGCTGCTTGACGGCCTGCGCCAACAGGTGCGCCGTGGAGTGGCGGATGATTTCCAGCCCTTCAGGATCGCGGTCCGTCACGATCGCGACGCGGGCATCCGCGTCAATCTTGTAGCTGGTGTCGACCAGGCGGCCGTTCACCTTGCCGCCCAACGCTGCACGCGCCAGTCCGGCGCCGATGCTCTGCGCGACTTCGGCGACCGTTACCGGTCGGTCGAAGGCGCGTTGGGCGCCATCTGGCAGCGTGACAACTGGCACGATCTCTCCGCAAGAATAATGGTAGGCGCGACTGGGATCGAACCAGCGACCACCACCATGTCAAGGTGATGCTCTACCACTGAGCTACGCGCCTGTCGCAGGGGCCGGAACGATACCTTAAGGCCTCGGCCACTGGCAAGATAAAGCGCGGATTTATCTACGAATTTAGCGCTTGCGGGCCGACTGCGGGTGCGCCAACGGCGCCGCGCCTTCAGCCGACGGCACAGCGCCAAGATCCAGCTCCAGACGCCGCAGATCATCGATCTGATCGCGAATGGCCGCGGCCTGTTCGAACTCCAGGTTGCGCGCGTGCCGATACATCAGATCCTCCAGTCGTTTGATCTCGCGTCCGGCCTCAGCAAGATTGCGCGGAGTCGCGACGGGCACGGGCCGCCCCGCCCCTTTGCCCCGCGTGCCGGGTGTCGGAGCGGAGCGTGCGCCTTCCATGATGTCGGCCACGGGCTTGACGATGCTCTTGGGTGCGATCTGGTGCTCGAGGTTGAAGGCGTGCTGCCGTTCGCGGCGCCGCTGCGTCTCATCCAGCGCCCACTGCATCGAGGCCGTAATCCGATCGGCGTAGAGGATCGCCCGGCCGTGCAGATTGCGGGCGGTGCGCCCGATGGTCTGGATCAGTGAGCCGCCGGAACGCAGGAATCCCTCCTTGTCCGCATCGAGAATGGCCACCAAGGCCACCTCGGGCATGTCCAGTCCTTCGCGCAGCAGGTTGATGCCAACCAGGACGTCGAACTTGCCAAGACGCAGGTCGCGGATGATTTCCACCCGCTCCACGGTCTCGATGTCGGCGTGCAGGTAACGCACCCGCACTCCATGCTCGTGCAGATAATCGGTGAGGTCCTCCGCCATCCGCTTGGTGAGTGTCGTGATCAGCACTCGCTGCTGGACTGCGACGCAGCGGTTGATTTCCGCGAGCACATCGTCGATCTGAGTGGACGCCGGCCGCACTTCAACTTCGGGGTCAAGGAGTCCCGTGGGACGCGCCACCTGCTCGACCAGCTGTCCGCAATGTGAATGCTCGTAGGGACCGGGCGTTGCCGACACAAAGATCATCTGCGGGGCCAGGCGCTCCCATTCCTCGAACTTCAGTGGCCGGTTGTCCAGTGCCGACGGGAGCCTGAAGCCGTACTCGACCAGTGTTTCCTTGCGCGAGCGATCGCCCCGATACATGGCGCCCAGCTGTGGCACGGTCTGGTGGCTCTCGTCCACGACCAGCAGTGCGTTCGGCGGCAGGTAGTCATACAGGCAGGGCGGCGGCTCCCCCGCTTCGCGGCCCGACAGGTAACGGGAATAGTTTTCGATTCCCGGGCAGTAACCCACCTCGCGAATCATTTCCATGTCAAATTGCGTGCGCTGCTCGAGCCGCTGAGCCTCGACCAGCTTGTTGTTGGCGTAGAGCACCTGCAGCCTCTCGCGCAACTCCTCCCTGATCTGCTCGAGCGCATTCACCATCCGGTCGCGCGGCGTCACGTAATGCGTGCCCGGATAGACCGTGTAGCGCGGCACGCGCCCGAGTACCTTGCCGAGCAGCGGATCGAGCAATGAGAGGTTCTCGATGGTGTCATCGAACAGCTCGACCCGCACCGCATCGCGCGCTGATTCGGCGGGGAAGATGTCAATGACATCGCCACGCACCCTGAAGGTACCAGGCTGCAGGTCGATGTCATTGCGCGTGTACTGCATCTCTGCGAGGCGCCGCAGCAGCCGGCGCTGATCGATGCGCTCCCCGCGCACCAGATGCAACACCATGGCGAGGTAGGCTTGCGGGTCACCCAGGCCGTAGATGCATGAGACGGTGGCGACGATGATCGCATCGCTCCGTTCCAGCAGCGCCTTGGTCGCTGACAGGCGCATCTGCTCGATGTGCTCGTTGGTCGAGGCATCCTTGGCAATATAGGTATCGCTCGAGGGTACGTAGGCTTCCGGCTGGTAGTAGTCGTAATAGGAAACGAAATACTCGACCGCATTTTTCGGAAAGTAATCGCGCAGCTCGCCGTAGAGCTGCGCTGCGAGCGTCTTGTTGTGCGCCATGACCAGGGTGGGCCGCTGCACGCGGGCAATGACATTGGCGATCGTGAAGGTCTTGCCCGAACCGGTGACACCCAGCAGCGTCTGGTGGGAAAGTCCGGACTCCAGGCCCTCGGTTAACCGAGAGATTGCTTCGGGCTGATCGCCAGCCGGCGCGTAGCTGGCTTCGAGTTCGAAAGGTCGAGTTTCCATGGGGTGTCGGCTAATATAGCGTAGCTCCCCCGGCGTGTTGCCTATCGAGAGGATGACGTGGCCGTTCCTGTCTCCAAACGCTCCCAGCGCGTCAAGCCGTCGGCGACGCTCGCCGTAACCGCCCTCGCCGCCCGCCTAAAATCCGAGGGCAAGGATGTCATCGGCCTGGGCGCCGGCGAACCCGATTTCGATACGCCCGCGCACATCAGTGCCGCGGGCGTGCAGGCGATCAATTCAGGGTTCACCCGCTACACCAACGTTGACGGCGTGCCAGAGCTCAAGGACGCCATCATCGCGAAGTTCAAGCGCGACAACGGCATCAAGTACGAGCGCAATCAGATCCTGGTCTCCTCGGGCGCCAAGCAGACCATCTTCAATTTCTGCATGGCGGTGCTCGACCCGGGTGATGAAGTCGTCATCCCGGCACCCTACTGGGTGTCCTACCCCGACATGGCGCTGCTGGCCGACGGCGTGCCGGTGACCCCGTACGCAGGTCCGGAGCAGGGCTACAAGATCACCGCTCAGCAACTGGAGCAGGCGATCACCCCGCGCACCCGGATGCTCATCATGAACAGTCCGAGCAATCCGACCGGTGCGGCCTACACCGCCGCCGAATGGCGAGCGCTTGGCGAGGTGCTGCTCAAACATCCGCGCATCGTCATCGGCACGGATGACATGTACGAAAAGATCTACTGGGGCAGCGAGCCGTTCAGCAGCCTGCTGACGGTGGTGCCTGAACTCTACGATCGGACGCTCACGATCAACGGCTGCTCCAAGGCGTACGCGATGACCGGGTGGCGCATTGGCTACTGCGGGGGACCTAAGGAAATTGTGACGGCCATGTCGACCGTTCAGGGCCAGTCCACTTCGAATGCCGCGAGCATGAGTCAGAAGGCCGCGATCGCTGCGCTCAACGGCGATCAGTCCTGCGTGACCACCATGAATAAGGCCTTCAAGGAACGACACGATTACATCGTTGCTGCGCTCAATACCTTGCCTGGCGTGTCCTGCCAGCCGGCCAGCGGCGCGTTCTACGCGTTTGCCGATGTCAGCAAAGCAATGGCCAAGCTCAAGCTCAAAGACGACAACGCGTTCGCCGAGTATCTGATCAATACGGTGGGCGTCGCGGTAGTCCCAGGATCCGGCTTTGGTGCACCGGGGCACATGCGCCTGTCATTTGCCTGCAGCCGGGAAACCTTGGAAAAGGCCGTCGAACGAATGCGCAAGGCGCTTAGCGGCTAATTGCGGTTCGTGCTGCAGCCGTCCTTGACGGCCTAGGTTCCAGCCCCGAGAATTCACGCCGCTTCCCCGGTAGCTCAGTCGGTAGAGCGTCGGACTGTTAATCCGTTGGTCGTTGGTTCGAGTCCAACCCGGGGAGCCAATCATTATAAATCATAGTGTTATA
>Ga0157374_10002557_pt1 | contig 15350 bp, 13 predicted proteins | sample M25metaG_FD_115308 | JGI IMG/M metagenome (GOLD analysis project Ga0157374, IMG submission 115308) | Miscanthus rhizosphere microbial communities from Kellogg Biological Station, Michigan, USA - M2-5 metaG | ecosystem: Host-associated > Plants > Roots > Rhizosphere > Soil | place: USA: Michigan...
TACGCCGGCTGGGCCGGTGCCGACTTCGCCGCGTTCCAGGCGATGATGCGCAACATCTTCTACCCGATCAATCACGATTTCCTGAATCGCCACAACGGTACCGAGATCACGCATTACTGGGCCAATTGGGATTTGTGCAATCTCGCTTCCGTGATGGCCATCGGCGTGCTCTGCGACGATCACTCGCTCTTCGACGAGGCGGTCAACTATTTCCTGAATGGCCCTGGCAACGGCGCCATCGCGCAAGCGGTCTACTATCTGCACCCTGGCTATCTGGGCCAGTGGCAGGAGAGCGGGCGGGACCAGGGACACAATACGCTCGGCATTGCGCTCGCCGGGGCGATCTGCGAGATGGCCTGGAATCAGGGCATCGATCTTTATGGGCACGACAATAACCGGTTCCTTGCGGGTGCCGAATACGTGGCGAAGGCGAACCTGCTTCAGCCGGACGGCACGACTTACAACACGGTGCCCTACGTCACTTATTCGAACGTCGACGTGACGCAAACGGCGTTCTCGACCGCGAGCCAGGGCACGATCCGCCCATGCTGGGCGCTCGTCTACAACCACTATGTCAACCGCAAAGGCCTTGCCGCACCCTGGTCGAAGCAGTTCGCACTGAAGATCCAACCTGAGGGCGGCGGTGGAAACTACGGGCCGAACAGCGGCGGCTACGATCAGCTCGGCTACGGGACGTTGACCTGCACGCGTGACCCTGTGGTGCCGGCGGCCGCGCCAAGTGGGCTGACGGCCTATCCTGCCGCCGGGCAGGTCGTGCTTTCATGGTGGGGCGTATCGAACGGCGCGAGCTACAACGTGAAGCGCGGCACCAGCGCTGGCGGGCCCTACAACACCGTCGCGACGGGCATCACGGACCTGCTCACCTATACGGACAGCCCGGCGGCGGGTACCTGGTATTACGTCGTCAGTGCTAGCACCGCCTCGGGCGAGAGCGGAAACTCGAACGAAGTCGTCGCGGTGACGGCCCTTGTATTGCATACCGATTTGACGTTCGACGAGACCGCTGGCACGAGCGCCGCCGATGCGAGCGGCAACGGCCATGCGGGTACGCTCGTCGGCGGGGCGTCGCACGGGACGGGGAAGCTCGGCAACGCTGTCGTGCTCGATGGCGCGAGCGGTTATGTCAGTTTGCCGAACGATCTCGTTGCCGATGTATCGGACTTCACGATTGCCGCGTGGGTCTACTGGACGAAGTCGGTTCGTTGGGCGCGCATCTTCGATTTCGGCGCGGGCCCGGGCCGCTATATGATGCTCACCCCGATGGGCGGCGCGGGATTGGTGCGATTCGCAATCACGACGAACGGCCCGTATGGCGAGCGCCGCATCGACGGCAATGCCCCGTTGCCAACGAACCAATGGACGCATGTTGCCGTGACGTTATCCGGTACGGTGGGCACGCTTTACGTCAACGGTGTTGCGGTCAACAGCGCCACCGACGTGATCTTCGCACCGTGGCGCATCGGCGAAACGGCACAGAATTGGCTCGGCCGCTCGCAGTTCTCGGCCGATCCGTATTTCTCCGGATCGATCGACGAGTTCCGCATCTACCGCGGGGCGATGTCGGCCGACCAGATTGCGACGCTTGCGCAAGGGGTGTGATCGACTGCTTGGGGTGGTAGGGCAAAACCGAAATCATGCGACTTTCCCGGCTTGGCGGAGCTATGAGTTCTGCCAGGCCCCATTGCCTACTTCCCAATACAAAACCTGCTGAAAATCACCCCCAACAGATCGTCCGAGGTGAATTCGCCGGTGATCGAATTGAGCGCTTCCTGCGCGAGGCGCAGTTCCTCGGCAAACAGATCGAGCGATTGATTCCCGGCCTCGCCGTGCTCCGACGCGAGCGCAAGATGATCCTGCGCCGCGCGCAGCGCACGCAAGTGTCGCTCGCGTGCGAGATAAACGCTCTCCGTGCCCGCCTGCCAACCGGCGATGCGCAACAGCTCAGCCCGCAGCAAATCGATTCCTTCGCCTTTTTTCGCCGAGAGCCTCAGCTCGCATACTTCGCTATCCACTTCGGTCGCACCGAGCCGATCGAGCGTCGGCGCCAGCTCGGTCAAATCCGTCTTGTTCAGCACCCGCACGACCGGCACGCTCGCCGGAAAGCGCGCGGCAATGGTTGTGTCGTCGGGCGTCATGCCAGCACGCGCATCGAGCAGATGCAGGACGACATCGGCCTTTTCGATCTCGTTCCATGTCCGCGCGATGCCGATTTTCTCGACCTCGTCCTCGGTATCGCGCAGCCCGGCGGTATCGACGATATGCAGCGGAATACCTTCGATCTGGATCGTCTGCGCGACTTTGTCGCGCGTCGTACCGGCAATCGGCGTCACGATGGCGAGTTCGGCGCCCGCAAGCGCATTCAGCAACGAAGACTTGCCGACGTTCGGCTGCCCCGCTAGCACGACGGCGAGTCCCTCCCGCAACAGCGCGCCTTGCTTCGCTTCGCCGAGCACCTGAGCGAGCCGCTCGCGAATGTGCGCGAGCTTGCCGCGCGCATCGGCCGCCTCGAGAAAATCGATCTCTTCCTCGGGAAAGTCGAGTGTCGCCTCGACGAGCATCCGCAGCGCGATGACTTCCTCGACGAGTGCATGAATGTCGCGCGAAAACGCCCCCTCGAGCGAACGGCCCGCCGAACGCGCCGCGGCCTCCGTGCTCGCCTCGATGAGATCGGCGACGGCCTCGGCTTGCGCGAGATCGAGCTTGTCGTTGAGAAAGGCTCGCCGCGTGAACTCACCGGGCTCGGCAAGACGCAGACCGAATGTCTCGCCGGCATCGAGGCAGGACTGCAGCACCAGTTGCAAAACGACCGGCCCGCCATGCCCCTGCAACTCGACCACATGTTCGCCGGTGTACGAATGCGGCGCCGGGAAATAAAGCGCAATGCCGCGGTCGAGGACGTTGCCGCCGGCATCGAGAAACGGCACATAACTCGCATGACGCGGCTCGAGCATCTGCGCGAAGAGCGCGCGCATCAACGCTTCGGCGGCCGCACTGCCCGCGCGGCCGCACGAGATGCGGACCACGCCGATTCCCCCGCGCCCCGGCGCGGTGGCAATGGCAACGATCGGATCCGAATCGGTAGCGAGCATGGTCATCCGGCTAATGCAGTGAGAGAACAGTCTTGCGTGCTGTGTTACGCCTCGCGCGACGCGGCGCACCGTCTAGGGGACGAGCACGGCAAGAGCGGCATTGTAGCGCGCCGTCGCCGCACCTTTCGGCGCGGTCCCACCGTGGACCGCGGTGCTCCTACCACAAATAAGATTTATCTCAATCGGGATAGTGTATTCTTCAGACGGAGTGAAGGTGCGATCACGGAGTCCGAGGCGAAACGCCCGTTCCATGGGGAATTCCTTGAAGAACTGAATTCCCTTGGCACGCGGGCTATCTACGCGATCTGGCTAAAACCGCGCTCCCGTGGGCTAAAACTGTCGTGAGTGGTTGTCTTCTTTGCTCCGGCTCGATTGCACAATTTTGCGATGCCTACCGCAGAAGAGAAAGCGGCGTTCTCGGAACGCCTCAAATTTGCCCTGCAGCGCAGCCCTGAGAAAGCGACGGGCGGGACGCAGCTCGCGCTGCAGTTCAATTTGCGTCATCGCGGCGCTAGCCCGATTTCCCCGCAGACCGCGCATAAATGGCTCACGGGCCGAACGATCCCCACTGCCGACAAACTCGCGACGCTCGCCGATTGGCTGCGCGTCGATCTGCACTGGCTGCATTACGGGCCGGCGCCGACTGCATCGGCGCGTACGACGCCCAAACCGCTGCCGCGCGATGAAAAGTACCCGCTGACGCCCGAGACGATCGAATTGGCCTCGAAGATCGAAGCGCTTTCGCCGCATCACCGCTATCTCGTGCAAGAGCTGATCGAACAGTTCTACGGCGACGGCTCCGAGTCGTAACCCTAGCCCCCGAAAAAAAATCGCCCGGTCCGCAACTTCACCGGGCGATTCCTTTTCAACGCCGCGGCCACGCCGCAGGCGTCGTTCTAACGAGCGTCAAGCCGTCTTTTCCTTCTTCCTGGCGCCCATCATGCGCGTGATGTAGTACTGCTGCGCGATTGACAGCACGTTGTTGACGACGTAGTACAGCACGAGGCCCGACGGGAAGAAGAAGAACATCACCGAGAACGCGATCGGCATGAACATCATCATCTTCGCCTGCACAGGGTCGGGCGGCGTCGGGTTCAGCTTCGTCTGCACGAACATCGAGACCGCCATCAGCACGGGCAGGATGTAGAACGGATCCTGTTGCGACAGATCGTGGATCCAGAGTATCCAAGGCGCGCCGCGCATCTCCACCGACGAGAGCAGCACCCAGTAAAGCGAAATGAACACCGGAATCTGGACGACGATCGGCAGGCAGCCGCCGAACGGATTGACCTTCTCCGTCTTGTAGAGCTCCATCAGCGCCGCGTTCATCTTCTGCGGATCGCTCTTGAAGCGTTCACGCAGTGCCTGCATACGCGGCGTGATTTCCTTCATCCGCGCCATCGACTTGTAGCTCGCCGCCGAAAGCGGGAAGAAGACGGCCTTGATCAGCAGCGTGAGCAGCACGATCGCCCAGCCCCAGTTGCCGACGAGACCGTAGATCTTCTCGAGCAGCCAGAACAGCGGCTTCGCGATGATCGTGACCCAGCCGTAATCCTTCACGAGATCGAGGCCGGGCGCGATACCTTCGAGCACGCGCTCTTCCTCGGGACCCGCGAAAAGGCGTGCCGATACATCGGCCGATTGTCCCGGCGCGAGCGTCGGAAGCGGTTGCTGCACGCCGACGCGGTACAGCGTCGGGTCGATCTGCTCGACGTAGTTGGTGCGTTTGGCGCCTTCGGCCGGGATCCAGGCCGTCGCGAAATAGTGCTGCACCATCGCGACCCAGCCATTGTTGGCCGAGCTCGCGTACTCGGCCTTTTTCTTGTCGATGTCGCTGAACGAGATCTTCTGGAAGTGATGCTCGTTCGTATAGACCGCCGGCCCGATGAACGTGTGCGAGAAGCGCGGCGTTTCGACGGGCTGGCTGTCGCGCACGAGCTCCATGTAGACCGTTGGCGTAACGGGGGCGGTACCGACGTTCTCGACCTTGGTATCGACGCCGATGACATAACTGCCGCGCGTGAACGTGTAGGTCTTCACGACTTTGACGCCGCCCTTGACCGGCGATTCGAGGCTGACCTGAAACGACTTCTGATCGCCCGTCAGCGCGCGCGGACCCGGCACGGGCGTGAAGATGTCATTGTGATAGGGCAGCTCGGCGCCGCTTGCGATGACGCCCGTGCGCGCGAGATAGGTATGGTTGGCCGTGCGATCGAACAGCGTCACGTTCAGATCGGCCTGCTTCGGATCGCTGTTGCGCGTGAGCGTGAGCTTTTCGAGGGTGCCGCCGCGCGTATCGATTTCGCCCTGATAGACGTCCGTGCTGAACGGGATCAACTGAGCGGACGGCTGCGGGGCGCCTGCCACCGTCGCCGGTGCCGCGACGCCCGGTGCCGACGGCGCTTCGCCCTGGCCCGCGGCCGACGCGGCGCTGCTCGCGCTGCCCGGCGTCGCGCCCGTGCTCGCGGTGTGGGTCGCGGCCGGGTTCGGGAAGAACATCGACGGGCGTCCGTGCTCGCGCTGCCAGTTGTCGAACAGCATGATCGCTGACACGAAGAAGATCGCCCATAGGACGGTGCGTTTGATATCCATGCGTGGTCTCAGAGTCGATAAAGCGGCGCTTCAGCGCTTTTTCGAGGGTGCGGGTGGAACGAGGTCGATCCCGCCCGCGGAAAAGGGATGACAGCGACAAAGCCGCTTGAGCGCGAGGTAACTTCCGCGCGCGGCGCCATGATACTGGATTGCCTCGCGTGCGTAATCGGAACAGGAAGGATAAAAGCGGCACCGGCTGCCGAGCAGAGGGCTCAAGGCAATCTTGTACAAGCGCAGCAACGCGATCAGTACCGTTTGCATGGCGATGAAGCGGCGTTCATGGCCGCCCCGAACTCCGGTCGTCTTGCGCACCGCTCGACGGTCCGGGCGTGAGCCCCGGTTCCGTCGCCGCGGCACTGCTTTCGCGGCGCACGATTTCGCGCGCCACTTTGTCGAGCAACGTGTCGATCTCGGCACGAACGAGCGCCTTGAGCGGTCTCGACGCGGCGCTCGGATAAGCGGCCTTGTCGAAGCGCGCGGACAGACGCAGTAGAACATCCCACCCGCCGAAATCGTCGCGGCGGACGCGAAACGCTTCACGCGCGAGGCGCCGCACGAGATTGCGCGTGGCGGCGCGCGGCGCGAACTTCTTGCCCGTCACGAGACCGAGGCGCGCATCGCTGCCCGTCGGCCTGGCGTAGACGACAAAATGCGCCGTTCGGCGCCACGGGCGTAAACGAAAAACGGATGAAAACTCATCCGTTTTGAGAAGCCTCGCGGCTTTGGGGAAGACGGCTCGCGCTCGCAACGGACCCGGCCCGACGGCGGCGTGCGCATGTCCCCGCGTTGCCGCGGGCGCCTGACGCGACGCGCTCAGGCGCCTTGCCTTAGATGGCGAGACGCTTGCGGCCCTTCGCGCGACGGGCGTTGATCACTTTGCGGCCGCCGACGGTCTTCATGCGAACGCGGAAACCATGGGTGCGCTTGCGGCGCGTCACGGAAGGTTGGTAGGTACGTTTCATGTCGCTCTCACTGGAGAATGGGCCGCGTGCGCTTTGGCGCTGTCAGCTTGCCTGCAAACCGTGCAGGACAACGCCGAGAGGCATTCGACGGGGCCGGGAATCAGTTTTCGCTTTCGCGGGAACCCGCTATTTAAACCGGTTTTCTTTTGGTCGTCAATACGTTACGTTGATTTCGGATGCGCGCGCAAGGCCCGCGGGTGCGCATGCAGCGCTCGATCCGGCCCTGTGGATAACTCCCTGGCCGGCCGTTTTTGGCGGTAGAATCTCGCCTTATCTCAAGAATCCTGCACGTCGTCGCGAGTCCCATCGTTCGCCGCAAGTACTTGTTGCGAAAGGGTTTGTGGCGGGCTCGCCTGGCCGGTCCGGGTCCTTCGGCGCATCGCGCGACGAAGGCGGCGGCGAGTGACCGTGCACTAAAAACGACGTCACTTTGATGAACGAATTCTGGCAACACTGTTCCGCACTGCTGGAGCGTGAATTGACGCCCCAGCAGTACGTGACGTGGATCAAACCGTTGGCCCCGGTCGCCTTCGACGCCGCCGCGAACACGTTGTCCATCGCCGCGCCGAACCGCTTCAAGCTCGATTGGGTCAAGAGCCAGTTTTCGGGTCGCATCTCCGATCTCGCGCGCGACTTTTGGCAGGCCCCCGTGGAAGTCCAGTTCGTGCTGGACCCGAAGGCTGGTCTGCGTGCGTCGGTCGGCGGCGCGTCGTCGGTGCCTTTGCCGCGTGTTCCCGCATCGGTTGCAGCCGCGTTGGCGGCCAATGGCGGCATGCCGTCCGCGGGCGCAGCCTCCGGCGCCTCGCGCGGCGAGCCGAATGGCGCGCGTAGTGGGATGGGTGTGGGGATGAGTGCGGGGACGGGTGCGGCCGGCAATGGCGCGGGCGCGCACATGGCCGACGATGCCGCCGATAGCGACTTGCCGAGCGTCGATGCGAGCGAGGCCGCGGCCGCGCGGCGCACCTGGCGTCCCAGTGCGTTCGCCGGTCCTGGCGGTGCCGAGACCGATTCGATGTACGAGCGCTCGAAGCTCAATCCCGTGCTGACCTTCGACAACTTCGTGACCGGTAAGGCGAATCAGCTCGCACGCGCCGCGGCGATTCAGGTCGCCGACAATCCCGGCGTGTCCTACAACCCGCTGTTCCTGTATGGCGGTGTGGGACTCGGCAAGACGCACTTGATCCATGCGATCGGCAACCAGTTGCTGCTGGACAAGGCGGGCGCGCGGATCCGCTACATCCACGCCGAACAATATGTGTCCGATGTCGTGAAGGCCTATCAGCGCAAAGCGTTCGACGATTTCAAGCGTTACTACCATTCGCTCGATCTGCTGCTCATCGACGATATTCAGTTCTTCTCCGGCAAGTCGCGTACGCAGGAAGAGTTCTTCTATGCGTTCGAAGCACTCGTTGCCAACAAGGCGCAGGTGATCATTACGAGCGACACGTATCCGAAGGAGATTTCGGGTATCGACGATCGCCTCATCTCGCGCTTCGACTCGGGGCTCACCGTGGCCATCGAGCCGCCCGAGCTCGAGATGCGCGTGGCTATTCTGATGCGCAAGGCGCAATCCGAAGGCGTGAGTCTTTCGGAGGACGTCGCGTTTTTTGTGGCCAAGCATCTGCGCTCGAACGTGCGCGAGCTCGAAGGCGCACTGCGGAAGATCCTCGCCTATTCGAAGTTCCACGGCCGCGAGATTTCGATCGAGCTGACCAAAGAGGCGCTCAAGGATCTGCTGACCGTGCAGAACCGGCAGATCTCCGTTGAGAACATCCAGAAGACCGTCGCCGACTTCTACAACATCAAAGTCGCCGATATGTATTCGAAGAAGCGTCCGGCGAATATTGCGCGGCCGCGCCAGATTGCGATGTATCTCGCGAAGGAACTCACGCAAAAGAGTTTGCCCGAGATCGGCGAGCTCTTCGGCGGGCGCGATCACACCACCGTCTTGCACGCGGTGCGCAAGATCGCCGACGAGCGCGGCAAGGATGCGCAGCTGAACCACGAAGTGCACGTGCTGGAACAAACGCTGAAGGGCTGAGCAGCCGCGGACGGGTCCGGTCGGGGCACGGCGGGTCCTCCCTCCGATTTAGGGGAGTCGGTTTCTTTTTCAGGCACAATATTGGTTTAGCCGCCCTGGCTGCGCGGGTGGCGGGAAAGTGCGGGAAGTGGGCACAAAGCGCGGAGAAATGCGGGGCGTCGGCGCTTGAGTCGACGAATCTGCCGGGCGAGGCGGCTGGACCCTGCCGTCCTATCAACGAAGGAACCCTATGCAACTGGTCAAGACCGAACGAGACAACCTCCTCAGGCCGCTGCAAACCGTGAGCGGCATCGTTGAACGCCGCCATACGTTGCCGATCCTCGCGAATCTGCTGATCACCAAGAACGGTCCGGACGTATCGTTTCTGTCGACGGACCTCGAATTGCAGATCACGACGCGGGCCGATTTCGGCGTGGGAGGCGAATCGGTTGCGACCACCGTCGCTGCGCGCAAGTTGCTCGATATCCTGCGCGCGATGCCCGACGGGCAGGTGAGCCTGACGCTGGCCGACAAGCGGCTGACGGTGCAATCCGGCAAGAGCCGCTTTGCGCTGCAGACGCTCGCCGCCGATGAATTCCCGACCGTCGCCCAGGCCAAGGATTACGGCGCGAGCCTTGCCGTCCCGCAAAAGACGTTTCGTCAATTGCTCGGTATGGTGCATTTCGCCATGGCGCAGCAGGACATCCGCTATTACCTGAACGGCATGCTGCTCGTCGTCGATGGTGGCCGGCTGATGGCTGTGGCGACCGACGGGCACCGTCTCGCGTATTCGTCGATGAAGATCGAGGGTGAGTTCCCGCGCCAGGAAGTGATCGTTCCGCGCAAGACGATTCTCGAGTTGCAGCGGCTGCTCGAAGACATCGACGATGTCGTCACGATCGATATTGCATCGACGCAGGCGAAGTTCACGTTCGGCCAGGTCGAACTCGTTTCGAAGCTGGTCGAGGGCAAGTTCCCCGATTTCCAGCGTGTCATTCCGAAGGCGCACAAGAACACGTTCGTGATCGGGCGCGACGAATTGCAGCGTTCGCTGCAGCGCGCGGCCATTTTGACCTCGGACAAATTCAAGGGCGTGCGCTGCGTGATCGAGCCGGGGCAGTTGAAGATCATGTCGACCAACGCCGATCAGGAAGAGGCGCAGGAAGAGCTCGAGATCGCTTACCAGGGCGACACGATCGACATGGGGTTCAACGTCACTTATCTGCTCGACGTGTTGGCGAACCTGAAGGTCGACATGTTGCAGGTGAGCGTGGCTGACGCGAGCTCGAGCGCCTTGATCACCATCCCGGAAAACGAGGATTTCAAGTACGTCGTCATGCCGATGCGCATTTGATCCGACGGCCGGGAAGCAGCCAAGACCAAGGGGCGCAGCGCCCCTTTGGCGTTTATTTGGCAGACCGAAATACCGTACGTAGTACCCAGGCAGTAGATGCAAAACCGGAAGATACCCATGAGTGAACAGCACATTTCGCAGCCCGACAACAGCTACGGCGCCTCTTCGATTCAGATCCTCGAAGGTCTGGAGGCAGTCCGCAAGCGGCCCGGGATGTATATCGGCGACACGTCGGACGGCACCGGTTTGCACCACCTCGTATTCGAAGTGCTCGACAATTCGATCGACGAGGCCTTGGCCGGGTATTGCAATGAAATCCAGGTGACCATTCACGCGGACAATTCGGTTTCCGTCATCGATAACGGCCGCGGGATTCCGACCGGCGTGAAGCTCGATGACAAACACGATCCCAAGCGCAGCGCGGCCGAGATCGTGATGACCGAGTTGCATGCGGGCGGCAAGTTCGATCAGAACAGCTACAAGGTGTCGGGCGGCCTGCACGGCGTCGGTGTCTCGTGCGTGAATGCGCTTTCGAGCTGGTTGCGGCTGACGGTGCGCCGCGACGGCAAGAAGCACTTCATGGAGTTTCATCGCGGGGTGCCGCAAAACCGCGTGATCGAGGAAGTGAACGGCGAGCACGTATCGCCGATGCAATTCCTCGGCGATACGGAAAAGCGCGGTACTGAAGTGCATTTCATGGCCGACCAGGCGATCTTCGGTACCGTCGAATATCACTACGACATTCTGGCCAAGCGGATTCGCGAGCTTTCGTTCCTGAACAACGGTGTGCGGATTCGGCTGACGGACCAGCGTACTGGCAAGGAAGACGATTTCGCATTCGTGGGAGGCGTGAAAGGTTTCGTCGAGTACATCAACAAGACGAAGACCGTGCTGCATCCGACGATCTTCCACGTGGTCGGCGAGAAGGACAGTGTCGGCGTGGAAGTCGCGATGCAGTGGAACGACAGCTACAACGAAAACGTGCTGTGCTTCACGAACAACATTCCGCAGCGCGACGGCGGCACCCATTTGACGGGGCTGCGCGCGGCGATGACGCGCGTGATGAACAAGTACATTGCCGATCACGAAATCGCGAAGAAGGCCAAGGTCGAGACCTCGGGCGACGATATGCGTGAAGGGTTGTCGTGCGTGCTATCGGTGAAGGTGCCCGAGCCGAAGTTCAGTTCGCAGACGAAGGACAAGCTCGTCTCGTCCGAAGTGCGTGCGCCGGTGGAAGAGGTCGTGGCGAAGGCGCTCGAAGAGTTTTTGCTCGAGACGCCGAACGACGCGAAGATCATCTGCGGGAAGATCGTGGATGCCGCGCGTGCGCGCGATGCTGCACGCAAGGCGCGCGAGATGACGCGACGCAAGGGCGTGCTCGACGGCGTGGGCTTGCCGGGCAAGCTGGCCGATTGCCAGGAGAAGGACCCGGCGAAATCGGAGATCTACATCGTCGAGGGCGATTCCGCAGGCGGTTCGGCCAAGCAGGGCCGCGACCGGAAGTTCCAGGCGATTTTGCCGTTGCGCGGTAAGGTGCTCAATGTCGAGAAGGCGCGCTATGACAAGCTGCTTTCGTCCGAGCAGATCGTTACGCTGATTACCGCGCTCGGCTGCGGGATTGGCAAGGAAGATTACAACCTCGACAAGCTGCGCTACCACCGCATCATCATCATGACCGATGCGGACGTGGACGGTGCGCATATTCGTACGCTGCTTTTGACGTTCTTCTATCGGCAGATGCCGGAGATGATCGAGCGCGGGTACATCTATATCGCGCAGCCGCCGCTTTATAAGGTCAAGGCTGGCAAGGACGAGCGTTATCTGAAGGATGGCGCCGAGCTCAACGCGCATATGCTGCGGCTTGCGTTGCAGGGTTCGGAGCTTATGGCGAACGAAGGCGCGATGCCGATCGCCGGCGATGCGTTGGGCGAGTTGGCGCGGTCGTATTTGTTGGCGCAGGGCGTGGTGGAGCGGCTGGCGCGGATTTATGATGCGAGCGCGTTGGAAGCCGTCATGGATGGCGTGGCGATCGATCTGACGAGCGAGGCTGGGGCGGCGGCATCGGCCGAGGCGCTGCAGGTCGCGCTGCGCAGCGATCCGTTGAAGCCTGAAGTGAGCGTCTATCCGCAGTATGACCCTGTGCGCGAGCTGCGCTCGTTGCGCGTCGAGCGGCGGCATCACGGGAATGTGAAGGTTTCGGTGATCGACGAGGAGTTCTTGTTGACGGCCGATTATCAGCAGCTCGTGAATACCGCTAATACGTTTAAAGGGTTGATTGGGGTTGGGGCCGTTATCAAGCGTGGTGAGCGCAGTATGGCCGTTACGGACTTCAAGAGCGCTATGCGGTGGTTGATCGCAGATGCGGAACGCAATGTTTCCAAGCAGCGGTATAAGGGGTTGGGAGAGATGAACCCGTCGCAGCTTTGGGAAACGACGATGGATCCGAATGTGCGGCGGTTGCTGCGCGTGCAGATCGAGGATGCGATCGCGGCGGATGGGATCTTTACTACGCTTATGGGGGATGAGGTCGAGCCGCGGCGCGCGTTTATTGAGAGTAATGCGCTTCGGGCGGGGAATATTGATGTTTGAGGTGTTTGGTCGGGCTGTAGGGTGACAGAGTAAGTGCGATTGGGGCCGAAGTTGCGCGGCTATGCGATAAGGTCGTGCGACAGCCCTACGCCCGCTGGCGTGCGGCGGCGCTCGGCTACGATGCATCATTTGCCGACTCCGTCGGGCGGACCTTCGGACGGCCGGTCTGCATCAGTGCGCCGCCGCGTGAACGAGTGTCGTGCCCTTCGTGCGAGCGCCAATATCAGCGCGGCTGAAATGCGATGATCGCCATTCCGAGCAGAGAGAATGCCACACCGGCCAAGTCCCAGGCTGTGGGCCGCATGCCCTGGACGAGCCAGAGCCAGATCAGCGCAACTGAGATATAAACTCCGCCATAGGCCGCATAGACGCGGCCCGCAGCACTTGGATGCAGAGTCAGAAGCCACGCAAAGATGGCAAGCGACAGCGCGGCCGGTATCAACAGCGCAACGCTTTTCCCCTCCTTGAGCCACAGGTACGGGAGATAGCAGCCAATTATTTCGGCAAGCGCTGTAGCGACGTACAGGCTAAAGGTTCTCATTGCTTGATGACGAGGCGAATTCTTGGAGATGCTACCCCAGAAGGCACGGAGTCATGCGACGCGATATTCTGCTCGACATGGATTCCGACAAGCGCATCGCCGAGAATGTCGCCATGTCATCGAGGACAACGGGGACATCGGCTCACCGCGGTAGTTTCCAGGCAGGATTTCGGCTCAAAGGAGCGGTTCCGGAAAAGCTGGAAAGAGTTTCGGCGTAATTCGCTCCATACTGGCTGGCTGCCGGTATCAACAACAACGTTAAACCACACGAGGAAAAAAATGCGCCTTTTGCTTGCCCTGATCGTGCCGTGGCTCCAGTTCTTCACGATTGGCCGGCCGTTAGCGGGGATCGTTTGCCTCTTGCTTCAACTCACAATCATTGGTTGGGTGCCCGCCGCTATATGGTCGGTGTACGCGTTGAGCCAGTACAAGACAGACCAGAAGATTGAGCGAGCGCTCGCCAGCCGAGAATGAGTGGAGCACGAATGAAAGCGGTGGAGGAAAGACGCCTAATGTCGATTTCCCCTCGGGTGCGTTCACGCATGGGGCGCTTGTTCATTTTTGCTCGCCTATCAGCTTGTCGCTTTGATGCGATTTTTTCAACATTTCGACGGACCCGCCCGGTGACCTCGGTGAGGACGGCGCGTTGCGGGCATACGCATAGGAGAACGCTGGCTACCGGAGGTTGCCGGCAGCAATGAACAATGACATTGATTAGTGCATCAAACTCAGTGAGACGACCCGCGATCGTTACAGGACTGGCATACCTATTCCTGACGTCCGTGTTCACCATGATTCGCGCGTACGACGCAAACGCCTCCATTGGCAGGATCCCTCTCTATCCCGGCAGTGCGTTTCCCGTCGCGGATCAATGGACGTGGCACGGAATTCAAATCCCGCTGACTGTGGTTGTCACGGTCGGCTTGTTCCGTGGTTGGCGTTGGGCGAGATGGCTCGCACTCGCCGTATTTGTAGTTGCTTCTGTCGTCGCAGCTCCCCTGTGGGACCTGCGGGCAGCGCCATCGTACGTGTTCCTGTTGACATTGAATGTTGTAGCCTACGTGCTGCTCTTTCTCATACCAGGGGCGACGGTCTATTTTTCTCGCTCGAGCCGGCCTGAGCGGGCTTTCGCATGGCGAGGGGCTCTTGGCACGACCTTGCTAATTTTTGCGATCTTTACGGCCCATAGCATCGGCTTTGCCTCCTTATGGAAGAATGGGAGCGCCGAATACACGTGGGGGAGCACGGCCATCTTTCTGGTACCGACCCTTGCGCTCAGTGCACTTGTTCGCTGGGATCTCCAGCGTTCTGCCCGGGAGACCGCGGCGGCATTGATGGCCGTGACCGTCGCCCTGGCAAGCTCGCAGGTCACCGCGTTTATCTTAGTAGTACGTGGTTGGCAGCCCGTTGCGACGCTTCGGTTAGGCTGGCGTCACAGTCTGCTTCTGACCGTCGCTCTAGGATTCGCAGCACTTGCACTTGCGGCATGGGCCGTACGCGCTCGAAAGATTGCCGCAACGTGACCAGCGTCGGTCGCATGCCGTTGGGGCATGGGTTACAAAGATCGCAGCGTATTGGGATCTTCTGCGCCGGGGTGCTGATCGCTCTGCTTATCGTTTTCACACACAATCCGCTTAACGGTTAAATCGCTTGGATAGCTCCGACGGGCCACAATGCCCGCGGCCCACACTGAATGAATTGAAGGCAATGAACCAAGCGATATCGACTGTAATATGGCTTTGAGCAGGCAGCGCTGCAGCGGTGATGAATCGAGAAATCTTCCCGTTTGGCTGTCATCGGTTGTGCAGTGGCGGCAGCTGCCGCCGTGATGTCCTGGCCCAAGCGCGCGGCGGCCTGCACTCGGGCCAAAGTTGCTTTGATCACTAGACAAACAGGGCTGGTGTCGGTTGGCGCGCCCTTACGTGGCGGGGTTCGAGGAGATGGTCGCCAAGCTAAATCGCGGCGAACCGTTGGGCAGATCAACCCGTGTTGAGTAAGTCTGAGCGGTGATCCGCTTACTGCTAACCGATCGATCGTGGGCTTCCACGACCGGCGGGAATCGGCCAGGAACGGCCCGTCGACCACCTGGCTCGAATCGGCGACAATCGCGGGGAGCAAATAAGAAACCGTCCAACGCGAATGATCATGGATACCAGAGACAGCGCCGCCGAACCTGCCTGGA
>Ga0157374_10002558_pt1 | contig 15346 bp, 38 predicted proteins | sample M25metaG_FD_115308 | JGI IMG/M metagenome (GOLD analysis project Ga0157374, IMG submission 115308) | Miscanthus rhizosphere microbial communities from Kellogg Biological Station, Michigan, USA - M2-5 metaG | ecosystem: Host-associated > Plants > Roots > Rhizosphere > Soil | place: USA: Michigan...
TACGCCGAGCCCTTTCCCTGAGCTGCTTCGGCGTCATCACCATAGCCCGCCCATTCTTCGCACGCATCGGGCGTGTGGGCAGTGGAACCTTGTGATCTTCCACCTTCCGGAAGTCAATCACCTGCGTAGTAGCCATCAGTAGACCTCGATCACGTCCTCAAGGCATCTCGCCTCGATGATCTCCGCCCCAGCGGTCACCTGGACCCAGGGGATGTAAGCCTCGTCAGTCATGGCCAAAACAAGTGCACCAGGACCTACGAGAGTGGTGGCGTAGGTTTTACCGCCGATTGTCTCCCACGTCGCAGTTTGGTAATCAGCAGGGCTGGGGTGGACTCCATCCAGCACTACTGCCACCTTAACCGGCAAAGTGGTGATGTCGATGGGAGTAGCGCGTTTCGCTGCCTCCACACCAACCTTCAGTAGTTCCTTCGAGTTGACTGAGCGTCGATGGGTCTTTAGCATCTCACCTCACTCGTCCATCATGTACTCGTGTTGGACATCGGTAATTTCGAGCCCTTGGGCGATTCTGGCCGCCAAGTACCCACGAAGCACCTCTTTGAGTTCCCAGCCCCGGCCAACTGCGGTCAAACGCCAGCCTGGGAGGAGATTCCCCACCACAATGGCCAAACCGGAGATAGTAAGGAGGCTAATGAACTCACCCGCGTCAACCACGACGAAGAAGTCTCCATCGGTGACCAACTGAGCTACAAAGCCAACTGCATCGTTCGCAATCGCCGTGTCGATGTCGTTGAGGCTTGCCAAAAGCCCCTCGAGCTCCAAGACGGTCGCAAAATCCGCGTCGTTGAGCAAAACTGCTATACCAGCCTCAGCATCCACTATCGCTGCAGTCTCTGCAGCGGAAAGGGCAACTGAGAGCGCTGCCTCTGACCCAGACCCGCTATCGGCATCACTGAGAGGGCTACTCACGGAGCTCTCGGTGTCGACGGCTGTCCCTAGGTCTGGGTCAGTCAAGGCAGCGGAAAGAGACTCGGTGTCCACCCCGGACCCAGTCTCCACATCGCTCTTAGTGTCAACGCTGGCAACTGACCCCGCATCAGCCGCTGCCGCAGTCTCTGCGTCAACCAGGGCTGCTGCTACGCTAACCTCAAGGTCAGTACCAGTCACTGACTCGTTGTCGAATGGGGTCGTACCCCCACCCACGGTCCCTTGGTCGTCTACCAACCCAGAGTCAACATCGCTCAGGGCGGCAGCCACTGTCGCTGCATCAACTGCAGACCCAGTCTCTGGGTCGATGAGACCAGTACCTAGAGTCTCCAACTCAGTGACGGTACCAACCTCTGCATCTGACGTAGCAGCGGCAACAAGCTCAGCATCGGACCAAACGCCAGTATCGTTGTCTGTGGGATTGGAAGTACCCCCAACGGTACCTTGGTCATCTGAGATTGCTGTATCCGCGTCAATTAGGGCGGCTGCAACTGACTCGGTGTCTACCAGGGTAGCTGATTCGCTATCCAAGAGCGTAGGGGCCAAGGTTTCTGCCTCTACCAAGAAGCCAGACTCGGCATCAGTAAGGGTCGTGGCAATGGCCCCTACATCTACTACAACGCCTGTATCTGGGTCGGTAAACGCGGTATTGACTTGTTCCGCATCAACTGCAGCACCTACATCCAGGTCGGTAAGAGGCGAAGCGATACTTTCACCCGCGTCAACCCCAGAGCCGGCGTCAGCATCTGTGGGAGTAGTTCCACCCGATGTAATGCCAACGGACTCAGTTTCTCCCCCCCACTGGGGCAACGAACTAACTACCGTTGTTCCAACGACAGAAGTTTGATTAGCCCCGTTACCAGTAAGGTCAGTGACTGGAGTAGCAAGGTTGGGCTGATTAAGCACCCAGAGAGCACTTGGCGAAGAATTAACCCAGTCAGCCAAACTTCCGATCAGGGCCTCAATCTGAAGGTCGGTCATCGCTAGACCCCAGGCACCCCCAAGACTAATATCCCCGTCGAACCACCCGTTTCCGGCAGTAGGGATATTAACACCGAAATGGCAATCCACGTCAGGAGTCGAATCGGTCTGTGCCGTTGCGCTAGTTTCGTGCGTCCATACTCCTGTCGAGAACTTGTAGATGTGCAACCGAGGTGCGACACCAGCGCCAGCAGCCTTAGTGGCAGCTACAAAGCACCAACCATCGGCAGCGAGTACTGTAGTTGTGCTTGCCGCCGCAACATTGCTTGACCGTGTCTGCAACAAGCTCGCCGTGTTGATGACAAGGGAACGTTGGGTCAGGTTAGTGCCACCGACTGAGAAGATCGTCCCGTTATTGGTAACGAAGTCGCTGGCCTTCCTAACAATAGCGGCCAACGTGATCGCCCCGCTGAGTGAACCCCCAGCGCCGAGTCCAAGAATGATCTTATCGGCCGCATTAGATCGAAGGAAGTTACGAGCTCGAAACAGGCTTGACCCAGTATCAGCATCAGAGACCGAAGTAACAATCCCAACCGCTTCAGCCTCTGTTTCCGTAGCAGTCTCAGCGTCGCTAATCGGAGTTGTCGTAGCACCAGTATCAACTGACTCCGTATCGCTCAAGGCGCCAGACTCGGCGTCGGTGAGTGCAGTGGCAAGGATAGATTCGGTGTCTGCGAGGACTCCAGTTTCGTCATCTGCCAGCGTAGTGGCAATGGTACCGGCCTCAGTACCCGTGGCTGTATCTGGGTCAGTAAAGGCTTGATTGGGGGGAGAGTCCGTATCACCTGAGGCACCCGTATCGGTGTCCGTAAGCGCTGAAGCAGTTGACTCACCCGCATCCGCCCCTGCGCCCGACTCAGTACCCGCTACCGCAGATGAGAGACTCAGGTGGATGTCTGCCCCCGTACCACTCTCTGTATCCGCTACTGCGGGAGCAACAGTCTCCGCATCGGCTGAAACGGCAGTTTCAGTGTCCGAAAACGGAACATTTACAACTTCACCAGCGTCTACGGACGCTGCAGTGTCACTATCGAAGATGGCAACCGAGATTGCCTCACCAGCATCTGCCGCAACTGCTGTTTCTGTCGTACTGAGGGCGTTAGCGATGGAAACTTCGGTATCGGCTGCCGTACCGGTCTCAGTATCCGAAATAGGAGTTCCACCAGCAGTTTGGACGTAGTCGACCTCCAGGCAGACGCCGTTGAGGTACACATCGGGATTGGAGTCGGTCGAGCTAAACCTGATCTTTATGTTGTCGAGATCGGCCTTCGTCCACATTACCGACGCCATGTTCTGCGTCTGCACGGCGATGGGGAACGTGATCGTCGCTTCCGACAGGTCAAGACTGATCGGTGTCGTCGTACCGGCAGAGCCAGGCGAGTCGACGCGCAGGCTGATCGTCGTGTTGCTCGCCGTCGTCGAGGCGGAATGCCCAGCGACAACGAGCTGAACGCCGTTCACAACAGCGCCAGAGCTTGGCAGATCAGAAGGTGTGTCGTCTAGTGCGAACTCGACATAGTCGGTGGTGGCGGTGCCGGTGACGTCGGTAACGCGCTTACCGATGGTCGTCGTCAACGGCTGGTTGAGCGACTGCCAGATGTCGGTGTCAGTTCGTGCAGCGGCGGTCGCTCCCGCAGCACCCTTAGCGAATACTCCCGACGCCCACGTCCCGCCGTGAGTTCCGTCGGCGTTCGGGTAGAGGCCGTCGACGGTGCCCGCACCAATCGGGTAATCAGCCGAGGTGCCCGACATGATCACGTCGTCGATGTAGGCGTCGGCGGTGAACGCCGCCCCCGACACCGAGTTGACCTCGATGGCGGCGGAGACTGCGGTGCCTGCCGTCCCGGAGCGGGTTGCTTGCGCTGCGGCGCTGCCGTCGACCTGAATGTCGGCCGTCTGCGTCGCCCCCGTCACCAGCTTCACGTCGACGCGATACCAGGCTCCGGTCGTGACCGCGATCCCGCTCGCTCCTCGTCCGAGCGTGGGGCTGACGGCGAACGCACGCAACGTCGAGTCGGACTGGTCGAACACCACCCCGGACGTGTTGGTGCCGAGGAGCCCCTCGAACAACGTGGCGTCGACCGACGGGAGCGTTGCGAAGTAGACGTAGAACCGGGCGACGAGCGTGGCAGGCGACCCGACCGCCGTCGCGAACGTGTGCTGCAACCCGCCGCCAGTCGCAGCCGAACGCAGCCCGCGGAAGCACCGGGTCGAGCGCATCGGCGACGGCCCCGACGTGACGACCGTCAGGCCAGCACCGTTGACCGACGACCAGTGCTCGGTACCTGCGCTCACGGTGCCAACAACAGCGATGCCGCACTCAGCGCCGCAGATGAAGACGGGCGTAGACATCTAGAACCTCTAGGTGATCGTGATGGTTACCGTGAAGACCCAGCTCGCTGCTGACGTCTTCGTACCCAGTGACGTCACCTTCCGGTTGATGAGGCCTGGGGTGGTGTTCGTGTCTGCCGTAACAGTCGTTCCTGCGGCCGTTCCACCGTCGATACCCCACTCTTGCCAAGCGTAGTTACCTACACCTGTGCCGAATGTGGATACGAAGGTGCCCACACCCGAAGAAGCGCCAGTGCCGACCGTTGGGGCGGAGTCGAGCATCTGGAACTGGCGGTTTGCCGACCCAGCAGCCGCAATCAGGTCCGTATCGGTGTCTGCAGCCGCTGTGGAGCTGTTTCCGGTCCCGATTCGACCCGTAGTGGTCTTGATGCCGACGTTGGACGCCGTTTCCACAAAACGGTCGATCAACCTCTTCTTACCGAGGCGTGTGAGGAGGTTTCCCTCGCTCTCAACCGTCTCATACGGCGTAAAACGCTCCTTGAGGACGTTACCGAGGTCCGATCGACCCGTTTCCTCCATGATGAGGAGCGCCTCAGCTTCTTGCCAGGCGTAGAACTTGTCTACCCGAGCATGGGCTCTCCACTGGAAGAACTCACGGTCCAAAACCGCCGTCGAAACGGCCCCCTCCTCCGTAGTGGAGGCAACATCACTTCCGAGCTTGGTCATTTCTTAGGCCTCCACCGGCTCGTAGGGCGTCAGACTCTCGTCAACGATGTTCTCACCCGGAGGCGGCTGAGCTGGCCGCTGAGAAGGCGGTACCACACCCTCCGCAGCATCGTCCAGGTGGTCTGCGTCGCTGTCCATGTAGCAGAGGACCTCGCCATCGACCGTTTCCAGTGCGATATGCGTAGTCATCTGGGGCTGAAGACCTCGGATGAAGTCCTTGGCCTCGTCGATGTCGTTGAACTCGTGAATCTGTTCCTCCCAGACATCATCCGGGACGTGCTCTGTGTCGTCTTCGCCTTCGGTCCCGTTCCAGGCCTTCGTGGGATTACCAGCAACGCAGAAGACCCCTGTCACGTTATACATACAACCTCCTTCGACTGGTGCAACACCAAAGAGACCGGGGCGCCTCGTCGAGGCGAGCTCCGGCCGAACCTAAGAAGTATCGCACAATCTCTCAACTCTTGTCAATAGCCGCGTCGGGGATTTGTTCTCGTCATTCTAATTTATTCTCGTGAGGATTACAGTATTTGCCTCTGGATACATGGTCTGATATGATGAGGGTATAGCAAATCAACCGAGGAGGAATATGACTACCTTGCGTGATGTCCCCTGGGAGCAGCTAAGCTGCATGGCTGGGGGATTCAACCACCACTGGGAGGCTATCAACAAGCCTACCAAGGTTGGCCAGTGGGGTCGCCGTCGTAACGATCTCTGCACCACCTGCGGCAAAGAACGAACCACCATCCGGGACGTCCACGACCGCACCGCAGCTCGATACTACGACACCCCCGGCTGGCACGTCAAGGTGACCGAGCCCCACGATGCCTACGACGTCAGCGAAGAAATCGCTCGTCGACTGCGGGGTAACAAGATTCCGAAAAAACGCCCTGTGCGTCGATTGCGGGCAGTCTGAAGCGATATGATCGGTCAGTCGAGTACTTCCCAATCGCCTACGGAAGCGTACAGACTACTTCTACGCAATGCCCTCATCCGTATCATCGAACGAAAGGCAAACCCATGCCCAATGGTCGCTACTACACCATCACCTTCAGCGAACAAGAACTAGACGACGTCATCGACGCCCTGCCAGGTACACGCCCACACAAGACCGCCTCATCCCGCGTAGATCGGCAGTTTGGGCTCCGTACCGACCTCAGTCTTAAGCGGATGCACCCGGATACAACCCCCGAGGTTCTCGAGGGCGTCCTCGTGGAAGTCGACGATGAGTGACTTCCGCGAGGAACTGATCGAAGCGATGGCGCGGGCGCGGTGGGAGCGTGAGTGCCAAGTATCGACACACCGCCCAGGCTGGGATCAGGTGCTCCCAGATACGCGCGCCTTGCGTGTCCGAGAGGCACAAGCTGATATCGATGCTGCTCTCGCGTTCCGTCAGACGGTGGAGTGCCCCGAGTGCGGAGGAACGGGCAAGGTCAAACACATCAACCCGCTGCCGGGCGAAGGCGCGATCTATACCTGCCCCGGTGGCTGCATCGACGGCCGTGTCCCCGGTCAGACACGCCTCGCCATCGTGGAGCCCGCGGAACGGCTACCCGCATTCAGCGACGTGCTGCGTGAAGCTCCGCCCGTGTTCCTCTTGGCTCCCGACCTACCCGAAACGGAGAAGTGATGAGCGCGGCAGACAAGCGGGCGTTCCACATGGCAGTGACCGAAGTGCTCATCGACCACATGATGGCTCTCGACGAGCGACGGCAGCAACGCACCGAGACGACGTGGCCTGACGAGTCCGACATCTACACCGTGACGATCATGCGGCTCTGCGTGCTGTTCAAGAAGAAGCTGCAAGCCGAAGGGTGGAGGAAACCGTGATGGCTCCCGACCTACCCGAAGGGACGCAGACCGATGTAGGGCTGCGCTCGCTCTTCGGCATCTACAACGAGGATTCTTCCCCCGACCTACCTGAGGAATCAACATGAGTGACGTGGATACCCAAACGAAAGTTGACACTAGATCGGGATTCGCTTACGAGGACCTGGACATTTACCACATCACCCTCTGTGACGAGAACCACCCGGAGGGGAACGATCTACCCTGCTGTAACATCGCTCTGTGTGGGATCGACCTTACCAACAGTCCCTGGACCGACGGCATCAACGAGATCCCATGCCCCTTGTGTTTCCACACCGAGGGGCTGGAGCTAATTCTATTCGACGAGGTAGGAGATTTTAGTGCCTAAGTTAACTCCCATCGAACATCGAGGTGGTCTCAAGTTCGTGTGGGAGTGTAACGTCTGTAAGAACACGTTTCAGGAAGAACAAGTGTCTGGCGAGGAATGCCCGGAATGTGACCGACGGAAACGAGAGGAAGCTATAACCAATGGGAACTAAGAACAACCCCGGCAACTATGACTGTTACGAGAACGCAGAACCGGACGAGCCCATGTTCGTCCTACTAGCCCGAGACCCGCTCGCCCCATTCCTCGTGCGCCTCTGGGTGGAACATCACCGTGACAGAAGAATCCGGGAGTGGGACGCCAAGGACAAGAACGCACAGGAAGCTGCGGACTACCCCTACGGTCTCGACGAGAAGGAGATGGAAGCCATGGCCTGCGCCTCTACGATGGAGATCTGGGCACAAGACGAGCGCAAGGACGGGAAGCCAGTCTACCGAGGGAGGCCGAAAGATGCCTAGTACGATGAGGCATCAGTTTGCTCTCGTGCGTACGAAGACGGGAAGCTACTGCCACCCCATCCGTCTGGAGCGCCACGATAACACCTATCAACAGCCGGATGGGAGTGAACTCAGGAGGCTGGGCTGCATGTCTCACCCAACTCACGTCTGGTATCTGAGTCCGGAAGAGCTCATAGCCTCGGAGCGGGGAGATGAGGGATCGTACAAGCCCTGCATCGCTTGTGCCATGTGGCTGATCTACGGACGGGAACGGCCTGAGAAGTTGGAACGGCCGAACACATGAGTTACACTTGTTCCGGTAGTAAGAAGAAGCCAGAACACATTGGTAAGCCGGGGCAGGTTATCGGGAAAACAGCGAAGGAAAGGTTCTACGGGTGGGGATGGTGTGCGAGGTGTGGGAGAGTAGTGGGCCTTAGCCCGAAGAACAATCTGGTAGTGCGGCATAAAGCTGGTAGTGCGGCATAAAGTTAAGTAGCTACAAGACCCAGTTAAGCGGCTAGCCGATTAGCCTTGTAGAAATAGCTGTTGGAAGCGCTCTACTGGGTTTTGTTGTGTTTGGGATGTTACAGTGCTCGGCGCGTGTCATCGGTATCTGTGTGTGTACAGGGAAGGAGTCCCAAAGTTGGAGCCCAGCTATCCGCGTGTACTAGGGTCCGGGGCGATTTGGGCGATTCGCGCATTTCGATGGTGCGGGGGTTCAATCGTGCGATAGTGCGGGGGCGCATCGCGCGCCCCCGCACCATCATGCGATCACGCCTCGTGCGTGTCGTCACCCGTCAGATCGGCCAGCACGATCGCGCGCGTGTTGTTCGTGCGTGCGTGCTGCTTGTAGGCATCGGCCCACGATTGCACGAACGACTCGATGTCGTCGTCCTCGCACTCGAAGCGGTAGCGTCCGCCCGAGCCCGGCGTGGCTTCGCCGACCTTACCGCCGTTCGCACGCACCATCGAGCGCACGAACGAACGAAAGGCCTTTGGTGCGACGCCAATCTCGTCGGCCAGTTCAGTAGCGGTGAACACGATCATGATTGCATCCTTTGGTCATGCGGCGCCCCGATGGCGTCGCACCCATCATGATAGTGCGTCGGCGCCCCGATTGGTAGTCATGCGCCCCGATTTATCGAATCGCATCATGATGCGATCGGCGCATGTCCGATTTCCCCCTATATCCCCCTATTTCCCCCCCATCGGGCGGGTATCCCCCGGTTTCGGGGGGTTTCGCGGGGAACGCACGAAAACCTCCCGGTTTCTCGTGGATTTCGGAGGATATGGGCGATTTGCCCCGTTTTGCCCGGGTTTGCGTGGCATATGGGCGATTTGTGTCGTTGTGTCCGCATGCGGAATTTTCGGCTTTTGGAGGGTTTAGGTCCATAGCGCCCCAGCTCTCATTGGTGTCCGCATGCGGTCTCCATGTAGCCACTCACGCTTCACGGAAGGTTTGGCGGCATAGGCGCCAGCTCTCATTGGTCTCTACGATACCGTTCTGACACACACACCACGGCACCCCCGGAGGGATGCATTCCCCGGGAGTGCGGTGGCGGTTAGGCGCCGAGGTCGTCGTCGTCCACTTCCATCGTTTCCTCTGGAGTGGGCTCGTCTTCCTCGTCAGCCGACCGGATGTGCTTCTCGCTCCATGCGTCGAAGCGCTTCTTGAGGCTACGGAATTCCTTAGCCTCCAGGGAGTAACGTCCCCCCTTACCCGGGGTGTCTTCTCCCACCGTACCGCCGTTCTCGACGGTCTCGCTTCGCAGGAACTTCCGGAGAGTCCTGGGCTCAGTACCCAGTTTCTCCGCGGCTTCCTTCGTCGTGAGTGTTGCCATGTGTATCACCTCCTCTCCTTGGTTTTATTATACCAAACTCCTGGATCCTTGTCAAGGAAACTCCTTGAGCTTGGTACATCTCCTTGATCTCCTGGGCTACTTGTCGCAGCTGGAGACCAGAATCTCCTTGTCATCCCTGTCCACGATGACCTCTCCCCCACACCAGGCGGCGTAGTTCGCAGCATCCTGGAGAGCAGTGAGTTGCGCTCCTCGGAAGTGCATGTGGTTATCGGCAAATCCGGATTCAGCCGGACTTGCGGGAACGTAGGCGAGACCCAGGACGCAGATCGTTCCCACCACTCCTGCAGCGATCCTCTTCTTCATCACCGCTCCTTGGGGTTGTAGGTAGCGATCCGTTGGCCGTTCAGGTAATCTCCGTTGTCGAGGTGAAACCAGTAGTCGTCCCAGTCCTCGAGTGGAGTCCCGGAATTCTGGTGCTTGCGGAGATTGGGCTGCGGGAGCTCGTCGATCTTCGTGATCGTCCCCCACACCCCATCGTAGTAGTTGAAGACTCGAGAGCCGAGGAAGACCTCGACCCCATCTTCCGTAACGATGTGCACTTCCTTCATTTCTGCATCCCCTTCTGTCGCTTCTTCTGGGTGAAGATCCTTCGGCACTTCGGGCACTGCCTTCGGAAGTAGAACTTGTTATCGGAGAGGGACCAGAGTCGCTCCCCGCAGTGTCGTCCGATCATCTTCCCTCCACGATTCGCTCGGCGAGGATCCTGATCAGTTTGACCTTGTCCTCGAGACTTCCGAAGTAGAAGTCCTCGTTCAGGATGTCGGTAGCGAGACCCATGATGATCTCGGCATCTGCCTTGGGAGTATACATCCTAGAATGCCTTCCTGTGAACGACTCGTTCCCGCAGCTCATACTGAGTGATCTGTGGGCCGAATGCTGCCATATCGAACGGGGCGTGCTTGCTTTCCTTGACTGGTCGCCCGGGCTGCTTGACCCGATCCGGCCACTTCAATCGAACTCGCTTCCCCATATCTGCATCCCTTCAATTTCCGGAGATTGGGAAGATTCCCCTTATTCATTAATGAGATTATATCAAACCATATTACTTCCTGCAACTTGTAAGACCGCATGTGGTCGACTTTGTTACATTTTTGTTCCCCCTCTGGAACTGTTTAGTCTCCGTTAGATCCCCCTCTGGTTTAAACGTGAGGCCCGGTCCGCATGCGGTCCGCGTTTACGAGCTAAACACCGTGTCAACTGCCAAAAAGCTCTTTTATGTGTTCGTTTGTTCTAGCTCCAAGGAGGCTGGAAGATTAATCCGAGCCACGTATCCTCAATCTCTTTTGCTCTATCTCGGTCCTCTAACTTCCCACTCGGTCCACTAGGCATCAGCTCTCATTGCTTCTAGACTCCCACCCGTTCGACCTTAAAGACTCTCGCTCCGGGTCGCTCTCACTTCCAACCGAATCCAATGTTCCCCAGCTCTCATCCAGCTACCCACACTATTCCCATTACACACGTCTACTCTCGCTCTCCATTATCGTGGAACAGTGAGTCCTACAGGGTGTGAGTGAGTTATCTTAAGGCATCGTGAGTTGAGCCAGTAAGCGAGTCCCTTGAGTCAAACGACTCAAAGGGCTACTCACTCACTGACTCATCACTCGCCGACGATATGCCTGGGCTCTCGTCTCACGGTCGGCTCTCCCACGTTATGGAGACGAGTACACCGTGAGTGAGTCATTTTCTCTCATTATTACTAGTTCTTCTGCTCTACTTCTTAAATCTCGTCGAGCGGTTCTAGCTCCTCGACCTTTTTCTCCAGTACCGCTACTCTCTCCTCGAGCTCCCGCATTCTACGATAGAACCCAGTCTCCTGAGGTCTATCCGACTCTTCGGCTTTGAGTTGCCGGGTGACTCTCCTGAGGAGTGCCTTGTACTCTCCCGGGTATTTCTTCTCCAGGAATTTCCCGATACTCCCAGGGTTTTCATCGTCTCCCTGGTCAGGGTGATTCTCTCGCATCTTTGCCCAGACTAATCTTCTAGCTACCTTATAACGAGAGTTCACTGCCTGACGCCTTTGTAACCTTGCCTCGGCATCTGAGACTTTCACGGTGCTCCTTAGGGTTGCCTCCTCTGATTATATCTCATAACTGATTCTCACTCATTCTTTTCATTCTGGTCAATCCCCAGGGAGCGGACCTCGCTTCCGGTGCACTTCCTTGAGGTTGGCCTCATAGTAGTGCTGGAACGCTTCTGGGAAGTGTAGTTTCATGTCCCTGAGCGTCAGGGCTCGAGCGGATGAGTAGCGCCGCTGGAGCTCCTTTTGCCGCGCGTCCTTCACTCCCTGAGGTGCTGTGCGTGCTAGTCTCCCAGGCATTCTAGTCTCCTGCGTTCTTCCCGCATCCGAGCGCGTTCCACCATATGTATCCACCCGCCCGGTTGGCGATGGCAGAGCAGCACCTTGAGGCTCTCACACATGCTGGGCTTCTTCACACCAGCGGACCGCATTGATCTCTGCATGTCCTTGATGACGGCGTAAGTGTCGTCGTCCACCCTGATCCGATGGGTTTTCTTAGGCTGTCCGTTCCGTCCATCTGCTCTCACTTTGTGATTCTCTCCGTTCCCTTGAATCCGCCCGTAATGATCCCGTAACCGCCGCAGTTGATCTCTCCGCGTTCATCATCCATCTTCTGTTGGTGCCAGTAGAGGCCCATGGATTGGTTGTTGAGGCCGATGAAACTGTCGTCGGCTGGCATGAAACTCTGCCCACACAGCCCGCACTTAGCCTCGAGCTGCCAGCCCTCGAGCCCTTGGCGGTTGATGTCGTCCTTGATTCCGAGGGGCGTGTAGAGGTCTTGGTCCTTGAGCACCTTGTCCCAGAACTGCTTGAGGGCAGGCATGATGAGGTACTCGAGACGAGAGGAAAAGATGAGTTTCCCCTCGAGATCCCCCGCATAGATTGCGTTGACTAGGACGTCAAGGATAGCCGCGTCAGGGGCTCCCTCCTCGAGCTCACCATCATCGCCCTCAGCTTGCGGGTCAGACAGTTCCTCGAGATACCTATAATTGCCGAGGGAGTCACGGCATAGCTCGTCGATAGTATCGAGCAGCAGCAGCAACCCTTTGACCGCAGCGCGTCTCTCACGCCTCCCGATGGAATCGTCTCGTGCGAGCTCTCGTTCTAGCTCGCTCTGTAATACCTGACGTTCGCTATCCTTTACCATCAGTCCTCCTAGTCTTCCGGTACATCTGCGACGATGGTGAGTTTGCCGTACTCCACCAGGATCGACCTCTCATCGGAGATCTCGAGGATGTCCCCGTCGTCGATGGGGTCGTTGCTGTAACTGCTCACCCTGACAACGACATCGACGTCGTTGCCCCACCCTTCCAGCAGCTTCTTCAGGTCGCCGAGTTTCATGCATCCTCCAGTAGGATCAGCTCGTTGATTCCCACCCGGGTCGGGGGGTACTCTGCGAGTCTCAGGTTGACGAACTTGGTGCCCACTTTCACATCAGTGATCGTGGCCCTTTTGTTGAAGGGGAGAGCGAGTACATCCCCCACTACCAGCTCCTTGCCGGGTTTTTCCCTCATCCGATCCTTTCCTCCATGTGTTGGGTGATTCTGCCCATGAGCATCTTGGAGACGGCCGCAGAAATGAGTGTATCAATCCATCCCATAACTTCTGCGTGTTCCTCAGGAGTTGCCCCCATACGCGTCGTGAGTTCGAAGACAGCAAGTGTCCAATCCCCTTCATCTAGGTCCATCTCGATCAAGCCCAGCAGATTCTCTGTAGCCTCATCGACGATGTTCTCTACCTCCTTCTTCAGCTCTATCATGCTCCCATCGCCCTTTCTGCTTGCTCGGTTGCCCAGTCTGCATATGCCTCGCTCTGGGCCTGGTGGTAGAGCTTGAGGACGATTGCATCCAGCATCGCCTCGTCGACCTCTTTGACCTTGCCTGCTCCCTTGCAATCTGGGCAGGGCTTGTCATACATCCCGCCCCGCTTCATGTACTCGCCCAGGAATTCCTCACGTTCATCGGAGTTCCCGAACCATTCGTCCAGATCGGTGCCTGTGAAGGACCCGGGGATACTTGAGACCGAGCCCTCCCCATTGCACTCTTGGCAGATCGCCCACTTCGTTGGCAGCGAGACTGCGACGTCGTCGATGTAGACCTCGGTGATGGGCTTCACGATCCTGTCTGCTCCACCTCGATGAGAATGCGAGGGACATAGCCGACATCCCGGAAGACGTTGGGTAGTCCTTGGGCGAGTGTCATGTGGACCGTGGGTAGCGCAGTCTCGCATGGCACCTGGATGGTGGCAGTGATGACCACCTTGACATCCCGTGTCTCGATCACTAGAAACCCTCTCCTCTTGCGTCCACGATGATCGAATCGCCACCGTTGATGTTCCCCTCGTACAGGCGGAACCACTTGGGCCAGTTGTTTCTGTCGCCGTCTGCGGTGTGGGGGCGGTCACCGAAGAATTCCAGCTCTACCCCAAACTCCGGATTGAAACTGAGCAACCCCCAAACTGTAGAGCCATGGAGCTTGAGGCCGAATTGGCGTTTGGCAGCATCCTCGATGTCTGCCTCGAGACCGCAGTACTCATCGTAGTTTGCCGAGGAGCGTTCCTCGTCGGGGTCGGGGCCGATGCCCATCTCAGCTGCCAGGTCGTCGATCATGTCTCCGAAGACTTCAGTGAGTTCCCCCACCTTATCCTCCAGCATGCCCATCATCTTGACCTTGAGCTCACGCTTCTTTTGATCCTTCGTCGCTCGATCCATTGCTCACCCTCTCAATCTTCTCGAGGGCGGTGCGGGGCACCCTGACTTCCCCGCCGTATCGCCCGACCCTGTCATCCATCCGCACTTTGATCTTGGTGTTCGCTTGGCCGATGATCGTCCCCTCGCACCCTTCGAGATACTTGGGCTTGATGTGCCTGAAGCGAACTCGGTCCCCGATCCTCAGGGGAGTCGCATTGACTATGCGCTTCCGCTTGGTCTGGAGGACGGTCATCAGGAGATCGACGTCGTCAAGCGTCATCGCCTTGTCCTCCAGAATTTCCTTGGAGATGTCATGGACACCCATTACTGAATCCTCCTCGCTGTGATGCTCGGGTCATCTTCCGTGCCGGTGATCCCGACCTCGTATACCCCTTGGTTCTTGGCGTCCTCCTCGTCCACCCAGACGATGTAGTCGCAGCGTGGATTGTGAATGAGGATGGAGTCGACGCGGCCAGTGCGATCCTTTTCCCATCGCTCGCCGCACCCGGGGCATGCCCCGTCTTGAGGCCCGAAATACCACTCACGGAATTGCTGGACTCGTTCATCCGTGCGTTCCATCATACCCCCCAGTATCTTGGATCGTTGAGATTGTGGCCATCGCCGACGAAGTGTTCATCGCTTCCGCAGAGCTCGCAGAGTTCGATGCCGCACTTCGTGCACTTATTGGGATCTATCGGACTGTGCTCGCCCGGCGCACAGACCTTGTGCGTCTTCTTATACAGCTCGTGCCAGTCCATCATTTCCTCCCGTGAGTTCCGATGATGTGGTTGGGATCGCCAGGCCCCATGCAGACCACGGAGTGGCCGCATGAGAGATGGAGAATGGAGTAGGGATCAGGACCCCCTGTGCTTCCCTCACCGATGACCCGTTGGGCCCCCGGGTGTTCGGGGCAATCAGTAGTCTCGAACCACTCGTCCTCAGTCATTGCTGAGACTCACCTCCCAATCGCCGCAGTCGCACCGACGGTAGACGAACGCATCCGACTTGATGACTTCGTCGATCTCAGCCGCCGGATAGGCCGGAAAGAGTTGATCGAAGTGTGCCCGGAGCTCGGTCATGTACTGCTCACGCAGTACCTCTTTGTGCTCGTGCTCATGCGCCATGCTCAGTCCTCCTCGGGGGCGGTGAAGATGGGCCCTTGGCAGGGTGCGCAGAGCCCAGTGATGAGGGTCTCGCGATCCTCGA
>Ga0157374_10002560_pt1 | contig 15342 bp, 14 predicted proteins | sample M25metaG_FD_115308 | JGI IMG/M metagenome (GOLD analysis project Ga0157374, IMG submission 115308) | Miscanthus rhizosphere microbial communities from Kellogg Biological Station, Michigan, USA - M2-5 metaG | ecosystem: Host-associated > Plants > Roots > Rhizosphere > Soil | place: USA: Michigan...
GGCTGGAACGATAAAGGCCAGCTTGGCTTTGAACACGTTGATAGCGGCTGCGGATATACGGTTTGGCTGGCCGCGTCAAGCCAGATGACTAGTTTTGGCAGTATTTGCGACGATTACTACAACTGCCAGACTGGCACGAATGTAGTGGTAAATTACGATCGCTGGACTACCGCCACACCTCCGTGGAACCAAACCGGTGGCAACATCCAAGATTACCGCGTGCTTATTATCAGCCACGAAACCGGCCATCGCCTCGGCTTTTATGATAACCCAACGTGCCCCGGCCCCGGCCAGCCGGCATACGTCATGATGCAGCAGTCTATCGACCTCAAAGGCTGTGTGTTCAATATTTGGCCAACGCAAACCGAACTTGACGATTTAAGCAGTATGCTGTAATTTTGCCCTATGAGTTTTACAGGATACTCAACAATTACACACAAATCTGGTATAGTAGAACGATATGACACAATTATCTCGGGATGATGTCTTAAAGTTGGCCCGACTCGCGCGCCTCGCATTAACAGATGACGAAATCGAAGAATATCGCCAAGAACTCGATAAAATTCTTGATTACGTCACCATGCTGCAAGACGTTGACATAACGGGGCTCCAACCGACGACACAGGTAACAGGGCTTACAAACGTAATGCGCAATGATGAAGTTATTGATTATGGGGTGAGCCGTGACGATTTACTTGGTTTGCTGCCGCACATGCAAGATGACCACGTAAAAGTAAAGAGGATGGTCGGATGAGTCAGTGGTTGCCAATCGCCCAAATTGCTGCTAGTGTTCAGGCTGGCGAACTTTCGGCACGCGATGTAGTCGAGCAAGCACTCGCTGCAATCGAAGAAAAACAAGAATTTAACGCTATCATTGCGACTACGGCCAGCCGTGCCCGCGAACGTGCCGCCGCAGTTGACGCTACGGTTAAAAAAGGCCACAATGCCGGACGTCTGGCGGGTGTGCCGTTCATCGCCAAAGACAACTTTTTGGCATTCGGTGCCGAAACAACCGCAGCAAGCAATATTTTAAAAGGTTTTAACGCACCATTTCAGGCAACTGCAATCGAGCGCCTCGAACAAGAAGGTGCTATTTGCGTCGCCAAAGCTAATCTTGATGCTTTTGCACATGGTGGCAGCACCGAAAATTCTGACTTCTTTACGACAAAAAACCCGGCCGACCAGAGCCGCGTACCCGGCGGATCTTCGGGTGGCTCAGCGGCGGCAGTCATGTTAAATTTGGCTCCGTTTGCACTCGGCACTGATACTGGCGGTTCAATTCGTCAGCCTGCCAGCTTTACTGGTAGCGTTGGCTTAAAGCCGACCTACGGCTTAGTTTCGCGCTACGGCGTTGTGGCAATGGCCAGCAGCACCGACGTTATAGGGCCGCTTACCCGCACTGTCGAAGATGCTGCTTTAGTACTTGACGTTATAGCCGGCAAAGACCCGCTCGACAGCACCACTATTGACCGCGACGAAACAACGTATGTTAATTTGCCAAAAGACCTGAAAGGCAAGAAAGTTGGTGTCGTTAAAGAATACATGGGCGAAGGTGTCGACGTGGGCGTGAAGCAGGTTATTCAAGCTGCAATTGACAAAATAAAAGCCGCTGGTGCTGAAGTTACCGAAGTCAGCTTGCCATCTTTACCATTAAGTTTAGCCGTGTATTATATTGTGTGCCCAGCCGAAGTAAGCAGTAACTTGAGCCGTTATGACGGCCAACGCTTCGCGTTCACTGCCAGCGATGCTAAAAACCTTGAAGAAAGTTACACCCACAGCCGCGGCCAGGGTTTTGGCAAAGAGGCCAAGCGCCGCATAATGATTGGCACGCATGTCCTGAGCAGCGGCTACTATGATGCCTATTACCGCAAGGCGCAAACTGTCCGCACTAAACTTATAAATGAATTTGCTGCAGCTTTCAAGAATGTGGATTTTTTGGTTGGCCCAACTGCGCCAACGCCGGCATTTAAAATTGGCGAAAACATACATAACCCCATGCAAATGTACTTGGCCGACATCATGACTGTCGGCGCGAGCTTAGTGGGCGTCCCGGCAATTGCTATTCCGGCGGGCCTTGCCAATGATTTGCCGGTAGGCCTACAGATTATAGGCGCCCAAAAAAGTGACCGTGGGCTTTTAGGTTTTGCGGCTGCTGCACAAGAGGCCATAGCATGAGTTTGCACGAAATAGTATTTATTGCAGGCGGAGCTGTGGCCGTTTTAGCTGTTGTGACACTTTTTGTGCTGCGCCGTCGTGCGCGCCCGCTCAAGCAAACGAATTTTCAATCAAAATGGGTGGCTTTGCAAAAGTTATGCGGCAACAAACAAACCTGGTCGCAGGCAATTACGAACGCCGATAAATTGCTCGATGAAGCGCTTAAAAAACGCAGGGCTGGCGGCAAAAACATGGGTGAGCGCTTGGTGCAAGCACAACGCATTTTTACTGATAACGACGCTGTGTGGTTTGGTCACAAACTACGCAACCGTATAGAGAGCGACCCCGAAGCAAAGCTGAAAGAAGCCGACGTAAAAGACGCGCTCATCGGCATTCGCCAAGCCCTTAAAGACCTAGGAGCATTGCCAAAATGATAACAGATGATATCCGGGCGCAGTACAGTGCAACTATCGGCATTGAGTGCCACGTGCAGCTTAAGACTGCTACCAAACTTTTTATAGGTATTGGTAACGACGCCCGCGAAGCTGCCCCAAACACTTTGGTTGGTCCGCTGTGTTTTGGCTTGCCGGGTACGTTGCCGGTGCTCAACCAAGAGGCTGTGCGCCTCGCTATGAAAGCGGCATTCGCGCTGGGCACTACACCACAAAAGTTCAGTGCTTTTGACCGCAAACATTATTTTTATCACGATTTACCGCTCGGCTACCAGATTACCCAGTTCGAACACCCGATTATTCGCGATGGCTTTGTAAATATTGAAGTTGATGGGCAAATTAAACGCATCGGCATTCATGAAGCGCACATCGAAGCCGACGCCGGCAAAAGTCCCCACCCCGCCGGTGCCGACTATAGTTTAGTTGACCTCAACCGGGCAGGCACGCCATTACTCGAAATTGTCTCCGAACCGGATATGCACACTGCCGAAGAAGCCCGCATTTATGCTAAAGAATTGTACTTGCGTATGAAATATGCCGAAGTCTCCGACGCCAACTTATACGACGGCAACATGCGCTTTGACGTGAATGTCAGCGTAAGCAAAACGAGCCAGCTTGGCACGCGCACCGAAACCAAAAACCTCAATTCATTCCGTGCCGTTGAAAAAACTATAGAATACGAGATTAAGCGCCAAATTGAACTGCTGGAAAAGGGGCAGGCCATTGTGCAGGAAACCCGGGGCTGGGACGATGCCAAGCAACGCACCTTTACGCAGCGTAGTAAAGAAGATGCCCACGATTACCGCTATTTCCCAGATCCAGATTTGCCGCCTATAACTTTAACGGATGAACTTATTGCAAGCGTGCAAGCTGGAATGCCAATTATGCCCGACGAGTGGCGTGCTCGGCTGCAAAAGCTCGGCATGGACGAGGCACAAATTGCCACTTTGCTTGAGGGCGACATCGAAGACCCCAGCGTACGCTACTTGCCGTTAATCGAAGAGGTCGGCGACCAGCCGGAATTTTCTAAAGCGCTTGCCAATTGGTTTGTTAACCTGGAGTTGCCACTGCGCCACGACGAAAGTGTCAAAGTTAACACAACCACAAACCAGGCGCGCCTCAGCGTGTACCGCAGCGTATTTGAACTGGTCAAGGCGAACAAGCTTAGCTCGTCGAATGCTAAAGAGTTGCTTATTAAGTTTTTCACATTGCCTACGGCTGCTGCTAATGGGCATTTCAGCGTTGAAGATTTTGCAAAGCAGCATAACTTAATTCAGGAATCCGACGAAGCTGCGATTGCTAAAATTGTGGCCGATGTTTTGGCTGCCAACCCTAAAGCAGCCGAAGACGTAAAAAACGGCGAAATGAAAGCCATAGGTTTTTTGGTAGGGCAAGTCATGAAGCAATCGCAAGGCCGTGCTAACCCGCAGCTGGCCCAAACGCTCATAAAACAGCAACTCGGAATATAGCTAGCTAAACAGTGCTGCTAGTTGCGAGCGGCGTGCGTATAAAAATAAATGGAGCTTGCACTAGATATGTCGAAGACTGATGCAAAACTTATTTTAATTAACGGCTTGCCAGGTGTCGGCAAAACCACATTACAAACGCAGCTAGCCAAAGATTTAAACTTACCAACAATGGGTAAAGACACGATAAAAGAATTTTTATTCGATCAGCTTGGAGTGCGTGACCGTGAATGGTCGCGCGTGCTGGGTGTCGCCGCAATTGATATGCTGCACATACTCGCAGAACAACTCGTTGCGTCAGGTCAAACTCTTATAATCGAAAATGCGTTTTACAAAAACTTTGCCGCGCCTCAGTTTAAAGAGCTAAGCGAAAAGTATGGCGTTCCGATATTGGAAGTGTATTGCTTTACAGATGATGAGACACGGATCAGGCGATATAAGGAGCGCGTAATTAGTGGCCGGCGCCATCCCGGCCATGCAGATTTTGAAAATTTCGAGAGCCTCGGTAGTGAGCAAGCAGTTAGAAAATACTTGCCGCTTGAAATAGGCGAAGTCATACAATACGATACTACTGCTCCGTCAGAAAGTGACTACAAACAACTGTTGTCACAGATACGCCATTGCCTTGCCACGCGGCATACTAAAGGCGCATAATATGGAGGTAGCCTGGCAGAGGTATTGTAGTTTTTTGCCAGGTTTCTACGTTAGAATGCACATTACAAGCACACCTAAAAAGGGGGATTACCGATGCAAGTACGTAAAGCTGTGATTGCCGCTGCCGGCTTCGGCACGCGCTTTTTGCCACAAACTAAAGCTATGCCAAAAGAGATGTTGCCCATTGTAGACAAGCCAATTATCCAATATATTGTCGAGCAGCTTGTCGATGCCGGCATTACTGACATCATAATTGTCACGGGTTACAGTAAACGCAGCATTGAAGACCATTTTGACGCGCCAAATGACGATTTGCTTAATAATTTACGTGCTGGTGGCCCAAAAAAGGAGCATTACATCCGTGAGCTTGATGCCCTTGCGAACATCGCCAACTTTGCATATGTGCGCCAGAAGGGTCCGTACGGCAATGCCACGCCCCTGATGAGCGCAGCGCATCTTATTGGTAACGAGCCGTTCATGTATATTTTTGCCGACGACCTCACTATTGCCGAGCCGAACGGATTTAAGCAAATGATCGATAAATATAACGAACTGGGTGCCAGTATTTTGCCGTGCATTAAAGTGCAAACCGATAAAGAATTTAGCAGCTACGGCATTTTGGGCGGCGAGCAAATCCATGATGACACCATAAAAATGAACCGCATTGTCGAAAAACCGGGTCGTGAAAATGCACCATCCGACTTTGCCAGCGTTGGTGGCTATTTGCTGACACCAGATGTGCTTGGTTATATCGACCAAGGTTTTCAAAACCTACAACCAGGTCACGAGTTTTACATGACTGATAGCATTATTCAGCCAATGATCGACGACGGTAAGGTATTTTATGGCTACACTGTGCATAACAGCACGCGCTACGATACTGGCGATAAAATTGGCTACCTAAAAGCAGTGGTAGACTTTGCGCTTAACCGTGAAGACATCGGTGCCGATTTTCGTGAATATCTAAAATCTATTCAGTTGTAAGCACAAGCATTGTTTTGTATACTTAAACTATGAATACGACGGAACACGCGTTGCTCATTATTTTATCAACTGCGCTTGCGATATTTTTAATACTCGCTATTACGGTGGTTATTATGGTTATGGTTTTGTTACGCCGCCTGCAAACAGTTGCCTCTAAAGCCGAAGAAATCGTTGATACAGCTTCTGATATTGTTACCACGATGCGTAAGACGGTCGGTTCGTTTACATTTTTCAGCGCGCTTCGTGGCGTAGCCGAAACGTTATCGCATTTCAAGCATCATAAAGAGAGGTAAAAATTATGGGTAAAACTGCAAAACGTGTTGCTATGGGTACGGTCATTGCCGCTGCTGCAGGGTATGTCGCTGGTATTTTAACGGCGCCAAAAAGTGGCCGTGAAACCCGCGAGAACATTAAAACTAAAGCCGCACAAACCAAAACGCAAGCTGAGAAACAGCTTAAGCAATTGCATACTGAACTCGGCAAAGTGCTCGACCAGGCGCGTGAGCAAGCCGAGACTGCCCGCGGCAAGGCTAAGGTTGAAATTGACGCAGCTATGGATAAAACCCGCGTGGTAAAAGAAAAAGCCCGTGAGTTGCTAAGTGCCTTGCATGAAGGTGACGCCGATGATAAAGACTTGCGTAAGGCAATCGACGAAGCCAACAAAACTATCGCCCACTTGCGCGCTTATTTAAAAAAGTCATAGAAAACGTTGTAGCTTTTGGTATCGCGCTTCAATTACGGGGCGCGGTTTCGCTATAATTAAATTACATGAGGATATTATTTTTAAACTGACGCGGTACTTTTTGAGGCATGGAATGTGTCTTTGATAACTCATTCTATGCTTCTGAGGTGCTTGTTAACGAAAAATAATGTCTTGCAAGAAAGGGTAGACACAGCATATGTCGGCAACCGCTGATCCAAAATTGACCCCTGCGGACTATGTGCATTTGCATAACCACACGCAGTACAGCTTACTGGATGGCCTTACCAAGGTGCCGGCCCTGCTTGATTATGTCAAAGATAGCGGTATGGTGGCGGTGGCCCAAACTGACCATGGTACTTTGAGCGGCGCTATCGAATTCTATAAAGAAGCCAATGCTCGCGGGGTAAAACCCATTGTGGGTATGGAAACGTACGTGGCTGCCCGCACAATTTCTGACAAAGAAGCAGGTAAAGACAAGGTATATTACCATCTCATTTTGTTGGCCATGAATGAAACTGGCTACAGTAACTTGATGCGGCTGAGTACTATCGCCAACCTCGAGGGCTTTTATTACAAGCCGCGCATCGACCACGAACTACTCGAAAAGTACAATGAAGGCTTGATTGTACTGAGCGGTTGCATCGGCGGTGAGCTAGGTGACAACATTCGCCAAGGCCAGTATGAAAAAGCCGTAGAAATCGCCAAATGGTACAAAGGCGTGTTCGGCGACCGCTACTACATTGAAGTGCAAGACCACGGCCACCCTGACCATCACAGTAAGTGGGATGCCCAAGTTACTGTCAACAAAGAACTGCTTAAATTATCTAAAGAGCTGGGCATTCCACCGGTAGTTACTTGCGACGCGCACTATTTAAGCCACAGCGACCAAACAGCGCACGAAATTTTATTGTGCGTGCAAACTGGCTCGTTTTTAAGTGATGAAAAACGCATGAGCTTAAGTGATTTTGAGCTACATGTCACTGATCCGAACGATATTATTAAGCGTTGGAGTTCTTTTTGCCCCGAGGCAATCACTAATACCCGTAAAATCGCCGACCGCTGTAACTTAGAGATCGAGCTTGGCAAAATCTTAATCCCGAAGTTTCCAGTGCCCGAAGGTGAAGACGAAAAGACGTATCTCGACAAATTGGTGTACCGCGGTTTGGCTGAGCGCTACGACCGCATGGGCCGCGAAGAGGCTGATAAGCTGACAATTCAGGAGATTAAAAAACTGCTGCAGCCCGCTGTTTTGGAGCGAGCCGAATACGAGCTGGGTGTGGTGGATGGCATGGGCTTCAACGGCTACATGCTCATCGTGCAGGACTTCATTAACTGGGGCAAGAGCCAGGGCATTATCTTTGGCCCAGGCCGTGGCTCGGCGGCTGGCTCTATCATTGCATACGCGCTATATATTACCGACCTTGACCCGCTTGCCTACGGCTTATTGTTTGAGCGCTTTTTGAATCCTGACCGCATTAGTATGCCGGATATTGATGTGGATATTCAGGATACTCGCCGCGACGAAGTTATCCAATACTGTGCTGAGAAATACGGCTCCGACCGCGTATCTAATATTGTAACCTTCGGCAAAATGGCTGCCCGGGCGGCTGTGCGTGACGTCGCCCGCGTATTGCAAGTGCCCTATGCCGATGCCGACCGCTTGGCAAAGCTTATCCCGCAGCCGGTGCAGGGGCGGCACATTCCGCTGCAAATTAGCGTTGAAAAAGACCCTAATTTGCGTAAGGCGTACGAAGCCGACGAAACTACCAAGCGCGTAATTGACTTGGCAATTGCTATGGAAGGCACCATTCGCAGTCACGGCGTTCACGCCTGCGGGGTAGTGATTGCGCCTGCCGAACTTGTTAAATATGTGCCGCTTGAAATGGCGCAAAAAGGAGTGGTAGCTACGCAGTTTCCGATGGGGCAAATCGAAGAAATCGGCTTGCTGAAAATGGACTTTTTAGGCCTTTCAAACCTTACTATTATCAAAAACGCCATGCGAATTATTAAGCGCGTACATGGTGTGGACATCAACCTGACAGAGGTGCCGCTTGACGACCCTGAAACGTTTGCGCTACTTGGCCGAGGCTATACCACGGGTGTCTTCCAATTTGAATCTGCGGGCATGAAGCGCTACTTGCGCGAGCTTAAACCGACGGTATTCGACGACGTTATCGCTATGGGTGCTTTGTACCGCCCCGGGCCGCTGTCGGCTGGCCTGACCGACAGTTTTATTAAGCGCAAAAACGGCCTCGAGAAAGTAGAATATGCTCACCCGCTTATGGAATCGGCGCTTAAGAACACTTTTGGAGTGTTGGTATATCAAGAACAGGGGATGCAGATTTCACGCGATGTGTGCGGCTTTACCGGGGGTGAGGCCGATACGCTCCGCAAGGCGATTGGCAAGAAAAAGCTCGATGTAATGCAGAAGATGCAGGTCAAATTTGTCGACGGTGCTGTGGCTAACGGCGTACCGCGCGAAGTAATTGAAAAATTTTGGCAAGACCTTTTGGGTTTCGCCGACTATTGTTTTAATAAGTCGCATTCGGCCTGCTATGGTATGACCTCGTACTGGACGGCGTACCTTAAGGCACCCTATCCGGCAGCATTTATGGCCGCGCTAATGACGAGCGACTTCGCTGATACCGACCGTTTAGCAATCGAAATTGCCGAGTGCAAGCATATGGGCATTGACGTACTACCGCCGGATGTAAACGAATCATTTATGGAATTTGCCGTGGTGCGCGACCAAAATAACCCTGGCAGTGTAAAAGCGCCGGTTCGTTTTGGCATGAACGCTATTAAAAACGTCGGTAGCGGCGCAGTCGAAGAAATTCTCCGTGCCCGCGAGATTGATGGCGCGTTTGCCAGCCTCGAAGATTTTTTGAGCAAAGTGTCACCGCGCATTGTTAACCGCAAAGCGATGGAAAGCTTGGTAAAAGCCGGTGCGTTCGACCGCTTTGCCGACCGCTCAAATATGTTGCACAACCTCGACTTGCTCTCGGCGTATGCCAACCGTATGCACAAAGAAGCCAATAGCGGCCAGGTGGACTTGTTCGGCAGCTTAATAAACGACGACACGGCATCGCGCCCACAGCTGGCGCTCGAAAAAGCAGCGGTGGTATATTCGTCTCGCGACCAGCTTTTATGGGAGCGCGAGCTACTGGGGCTTTACCTAAGCCAGCATCCGCTCTCAATGTTTGAAACAATTTTGAGCGAACAGACTATGCCGATTGGCGACCTCAAGCCGGAGCACGAAGGCCGGGGAGTAGTTATCGGCGGCTCGGTAAATGACGTGCGCGAAATAACCACCCGCAACGGCCAAAAAATGGCGTTCGTAAAGATTGAAGACAAGCACGGTGAAATTGAAGTAATTTTATTCCCTGGCGCCTACCAACAAACGGCCGGCTTATGGGAGCGCGACAGAGTGGTACTGGCGCGTGGTAAGATTTCAGCAAAAGATCGCGAGGGCAACATCGGTGAAGAGGTAAAAGTCTTAGTTGATGATGCCCGCGAAATCACTACCGAGCAAGCTCAAAGCTACCAATCAACCGGCCGCAAAATGCGTGGCCCGGGTAGCAAAAAGAGTGCCGCCGCCGCAGTAACGGCTACTAAAGAGCGCGTAGTGCAAAAACCGCAAGCCAGAACCGAAGCCGACCTTGTTGATACGCCGCAAAAAGTAGAGCGGGTGTATATCCGTTTAGTCGATAGCCACAACCAGCAATTATTGCTAGCGCTCAAAAAAATTGTCGATAACGAACCTGGCAAAACCGACGTAGTTTTGGTGCTTGGCCCAACAAGTGGCAAGCAGATTATTAAATGGCCACGCGGCATCCGCAAAGAAGACGATGTCATTGAGCGTATCCGAGTTTTAGTCGGCAAAGAAAACCTTAAAGTACAATAAGCGTCAATAACCTAAACGCTGCGCGTAATAACAATGCCGATCAGCGCAAGGCCTACGAGCCCGGCATCAATCATATGATGCTCTAGGGCGAACGCTTCGCCTTTAATAAGTGCCTTGCGCCATGCCTTGGCGTGCCGCGCAAACACATACATGATCGCTACAAAAGCTAAAACGCTCACCAATATTGAAATACCAGCACCAGAGTGTGTCCACTGCTGCAAGCGTGTCGGCTGTACTGCGGAATCGCCGCTGATGCCAGCGGTAGAATTGCCATAATAACTAACGATAAAGGTGTTGGCCATTTCGGCTACGATAAGCAAAGGCAAGTACGGCCAGTAGGTTTTTAAATAATGCTTGGTTTGTTTTTGGTGCTGCCCGGTGCGCTTTTTGTGTGCAGTGGTAGGGCGCTTATTGCTGTTTGTCGCGATCACCATAATGCTTCAAGTATAGCACAAGCGTTATAAAAACTACATAAACCGGCAATGGTACAAACCCATGGCAGATGCTTGGACCACGTTGTATGACTCTTTGTGGCCGAACATTGGAATTTCTAAAATTTTATCGCATACGGCCAAGACTTCCGGTTCAACGCCTTCTACCTCGCGGCCCACAAGCAATACGACTTTTGGGTCGGGCTTATAGGCAGGTAGCTTAATGCTGTGCGGCGCCTGTTCGATGGCGGCAACCGTAAAGCCATCGGCCTTTAGCTGGGCAATAACGCTGAACACGTCATCCTCGTGCCGCCACATAACTTGGTGTTCAGCGTCTAAAGCGGTTTTGTGGATTTGCTTGTCAATTTTGAGTGCCAAATGCGGCAAACGTGGGTCGCCCTGTGCTAGTAACGGGTACGGTGTATAGCCGGTCAAGATGACCTGTTGCACGCCAAGCCCTTCGGCGGTACGCAAAAGCGAGCCAATATTATGGCAGCTGCGCAAATTGTGGGCAATCAAAATAATCGGCCTCATAGTTGTTGTATTATAGCAGCCTCGCCCCAAAAAGTGTGCGATTTATAAAAATGCTCATGCTATAATAAAAGTGATATGAGCCAGGACGCCAGATATGACCAAGAAGTCGCCACACAGCGGCGTGCCCAAATACTCGGTTTGAATTATGTGGACACGCGCGGCGATCAGAAGCCGCTATTCAAAGGCATACTGCCGGTGCAAGAAATGTACCAAAAGCGCGTCGTACCTATTCAGAGTGAGCAAAATACTATACTGTTCGGCATTACGACAACCACATCGCAGCAGACTTTGCGCGAACTTGAAAGCCGGTTCAATGAAAAGCGCATAACGTTCGCGATTATTTCAGATGCTGGCTACCGCGACTACATGCATTTGTTTGATCCCCCGAAGCAAATTGTGTACCAAGATATCTCGTTTGCAAGCGATGCCGACCAAGATTTAGTACAAAAGGTGACGACCACGCTAGAGCAAGTGCGTGCTGATGACGTTTTGGCATATTTAGTACAACAGGCTTACCATTTAAAAGCCTCCGACCTACACCTTGAAAATCAAGAAAATGGTGTGCGTATACGGTTCCGGGTAGATGGAGTGTTGCACCCGATTGCGACGCTTAACAGAGAAAAATACCACACCGTGCTATCATCAATTGCGGCAGCGGCCAACGTTTCTACTAATAGTCCCGACGCCCAAAGCGGCCACATTAACCGCAAGTACCACTTAGCAACCGGCGAAGATGTTACGGTGAATTTGCGTGTTGAAACTGTGCCAACGGCTTACGGGCAAGATGTGGTTATGCGTCTATTCACGGTAAAAATGGAGTTACTGAAACTTGACAACCTCAGCCTGTCACCACGTGAACGTGATGTGGTTGACGACGTTATCCGCCATCCAACGGGCATGGTGCTTATTGTTGGGCCTACCGGCTCTGGTAAGACCACCACGCTGTATGCGCTTTTAAATACACTTAATAGAGACGAGCGCAAAATTATTACGCTCGAAGATCCGGTCGAATATTTTATGCCGGGCGTAGTGCAAAGTCCGGTTGAAGGCGACCAAAACGAAGCTGGCTTTGCTGAAAAGTTGCGTGCTGTGTTGCGTTTAGACCCTGACATTGTGATGGTTGGCGAAATTCGTGACAAAGACACCGCCAAAACGTCATTGCAAGCGGCGCTCACCGGCCACTTGGTACTCAGTACTTTCCACGCCGGCAGCGCGGCAGCGGCCTTAACGCGTATGCTTGACTTCATCGGGGTAAACCCATTGTTTGCCTCGGCCATCCACCTGATTATGGCGCAGCGCTTGGTACGCAAACTGGATGAAAAAACCAAACAACCCTACCAGCCCGACGATGCCTTAAAAGCGCAGCTTAAGACGGTCATCGACAGTCTGCCGCCGGGCGTAGACCGGCCTGACGTCAATGCTCTTACGCTGTATAAGGCGGGTACTTCTAATGAAAGTCCATTCGGTTATATCGGCCAAGTTCCGCTTCGCGAACAGCTGCAAATGACGACGGGTATTCAGCAACTGCTCAAATTACCTCCTGACCAGATCACTACCGATACTCTGCAAGAGCGTGCCGTACAAGATGGTATGCTGACGATGCTGCAAGATGGCGTACTAAAGGCTATTCAGGGCATTACCAGCCTAGAAGAAGTCTACCGTGTTGTTGGCTAAAACGAAGTAAAATTTAATTATTTCGAATAAGCAGGCGCAAAATGCCAGCTAGTGTTGATGTAGCTCTTAGGTTAAACTCATTGGCCGTATGGGTTGCCGATAAGGTTTGAAGGGACATAGCCAACTGTTACATTGTTGCCACCACCGATAGAAACTTCGGTATATGCCCCGACCTTTGCAATGTCGTGCACGTACAAACCGGGGTAGATTGCAAACGATTCGCCGGAGTTTTTGTCAGCGCTGTTGTAGGCTTCCATAGCTGCACCGTTGGCGCAGGTATCGCGAACCTCGCTGTCACCTTGGCTGTTCATTGGCCACGAGCAAACATTAGCACTTGACGGTGAAGTACTTGGCATAACTACCGGAACGCTGCGTGTTGGCGTGGGCGAAGCCACAACGACCACACTTTTAGTTGGCTTTGGCGTAGAGATTTTGGCCGGGCTAGTGCTTGCCACTGGACTTGAACTGGTGCTAGTGCTTGGTGTCGTCTCGGTTGATACCGACGCGCTGGGCGAGCTCATGTCTGGAATAACCACCGGAATACCGGCTGATTCGCTGGGCGTTGTAATGAACGATGGTGATGGCAAAACTTCTTGTTGCTGTACCGAAGAAACCTGATCGGCTGGCTTTTCAAAATAAGAAATACCAGCGGTGACCGCCGCCGTAAGTGCTACTGCGCCTGCAAGTTTCATCCAACCAGGGATAATCGGAGGTTTATTATTGGAGCTAACGCGCGCGGTGTCGTAGCGGTCGTTGTCTCTATCCCGTAGCATCGCGGCTATGCTGCCTCTATCTGTTTCGGGTTGCATGTAGGGGTCACGTGGCATAGGTCCGGTTACAGGAATTACAGGCAACGGTATTGTTGTCTCGGTCAAACTTACTGGCGCTGCGCTTGGCAGCGGCTCTACTGTAAAAGGGTTGTAGCCATGGGTGTTCATAATGAAAGATTATACAACAAAAACGTATTTTTTACAAATTATCTTATAACCCGGGCAACTGCTTCGGCGATGCCTGGGGTAAAAGCGCCTGGAATAATTTCATCTGGCGTGGGGTTTGCAACTAAACTAGCGATAGCTTCGGCGGCGGCAATCTTGTGTTGGTCGGTAATTTTGCTAATACCATGGGCAAGCGCACCCCTAAAAATGCCGGGGAAGGCTAGCGAGTTATTGACCTGGTTTGGAAAATCACTACGGCCGGTGGCTATTACTGCGGCTCCGGCAGCGCGGGCTTTATCTGGCATAATTTCTGGCACTGGGTTGGAAAGCGCAAAAATAATCGGGTCTTTGTCCATGCTCTTAACCATTTCAGGCGTTAATATGCCTGGTTGCGATACGCCAATAAATATGTTGGCACCAGCTAAAATTTCTTCTAAAGACCCGTCGGTACCAGAGAAGTTACTATATTCGAGCAGCTTGCGTTTTTCGGCATTCAGGTCGGAACGATTTTCACTCACTACGCCTTTACTATCTACAACAAACATGCGCGGTTTGGCGTAGGCGTGCAGTAATTTTACGATTGCCGTACCAGCGGCACCTGCACCTGCAATAACGATTTTCGCGTCGCGAAGATCGCGACCGGTTACTTTACATGCATTAATAAGCCCGGCCAGTACTACCACCGCAGTACCATGTTGGTCATCGTGCATTACGGGTATGTCAAGCTCTGCCTTTAAGCGCTCTTCGACTTCAAAACAGATGGGCGCGGCGATATCTTCGAGGTTGATACCGCCAAAGCTCGGTGCAATTGCCTTTACGGCGGCTACAATTTCGTCAGCGGTGTGCACATTTAAAACGATTGGTACGGCATCAATGCCCGCAAAGTGCTTGAACAGCATAGCTTTGCCTTCCATGACCGGCAACGCACCACATGGCCCGATGTTGCCTAAGCCTAAAACGGCTGAGCCATCGCTCACCACGGCGACGTTGTTGTTGAGCCAGGTGTAATTGCGGGCTTCAGCAGGATGCTCGGCCACATAACTGCTCACGGCGCCCACGCCGGGCGTGTAATAAATACTCAATTTCTCGCGGCTGTCGGGTACATCTTTCAGTTTGATTTCAATTTTGCCTTTAAGTTGCTTGTGCTTTTCGAGTGCCAGTTTTGAGTAATCCATGAACTAATTATATATGTAAAACTACTTAGGCTAAAGCAGACTTAAGAAAGTAGCATGGCTAGAAATGATGCCTGCTAGCCGTGAACCTCCAATCTTAAAGCACCAGAGTTATAAAAACTATTTTCAAGCTATAACAGATGTGTTATACTTACTTCAAAGCATTTATTATGTAAAGTAGGTCAGGTTATGCAATCTGTTATTCAAAAAATTGAAGAAAAGTTCAAAAAGCCGGGCGTCGTTGACGTTAAGAGCGGCGACACCGTAAAGGTGCACCAA
>Ga0157374_10002561_pt1 | contig 15341 bp, 11 predicted proteins | sample M25metaG_FD_115308 | JGI IMG/M metagenome (GOLD analysis project Ga0157374, IMG submission 115308) | Miscanthus rhizosphere microbial communities from Kellogg Biological Station, Michigan, USA - M2-5 metaG | ecosystem: Host-associated > Plants > Roots > Rhizosphere > Soil | place: USA: Michigan...
CAGGATGGATCTACGTCTCCCGCGCAAAGCCGCTCGCCCAACGCCCGAGCCAGCCAGGATGCGACTCCAAACGGACAGGCGCCAGGCGCGAGTGCCAAGCCGGCCTACTTCACGACGATAACGCAGGTGACCGGTGCGGAAGCCAGTTGGGACGGGGTCGGCAAGATCTACGGCGCGTCGGTCGCGACGTGCCCTGCCGGCGCGAAAGTCACCGGCGGTGGATACACGATGTATGGGGCCGAGACCGCCGTCATGTACAACGCGCCGTTCGGTCCGGATGCCTGGCGGGTATACGGCGTTTCGCACGCCTCCGGGTCGGTCACCGCGTACGCGGTGTGTGTTCAGTAGAGACCGCGAACAGACGTGTCCGGCGCGATCCGCCGGCCGCGCCTCGCCGGTCCGCGTCGCAAATCCTCAACTCGAATCCGCCGTGACTCCCGAACAGATCGCGCTGGTGCGTGCGTCCTGGCCGCTCGTTTCCGCCGACGCCGAAGCGCTGACATCCAGTTTTTACGACCGTCTTTTCGAAATAGATCCCGCGTCGGCGCTGTTGTTCACCGGCGTGGACATGAGCGCGCAGCGCAAAAAGGTCGTGCAGTCTCTCGGCGTCGTCGTCGCCGCGCTCGATGATCCCGACCGCCTGCTTCCCGCGCTCGCCGCTCTTGCCAAACGACACGCGACGTACGGAGTTAAAGACCATCACTTCGCGAGCGTGGGTGAAGCGTTGCTCGGTGCGTTGGCATCGTCGCTCTCCGGCCAATTCACGCGCGAGTTGCGCCTGGCGTGGGCGGAAGCGTACGCGCTCGTCGCGTCGGTGATGCAGCGCGCCCTCGCTCGCCATCGACAAAACTCCACAGGCCTGGAGGGATCCACCGTATGACTGATGACCGGCTTCGTTTCATCGCGGCGAGCGGCCTGGCAGTCGGTGCCCTGTTGGGCATGGCCGGATCGTTCGCACCGACCGCCGAGCTGCGCGCCCTCGCGTGGGGCATCGATGGAACCAGCATCATCGTCGCGTGCGCGCTGCTCGCGGTTCATCATCTGCGACGCGGCGACGTGCAGCTGAGCGCGGGATTCCTCGTTTTCCTCGTCGCCGAGGCGGTGGTCACGTCCGGTGTGGCGATCGACCCGGCCGCCTTCGCGCCGACGTTCGCCGCCGGCGCGGGAATGTGGGCCGCGGCGCTCGCGCTCATCAGCGCTTCGGCAACCGTGCCGACGTTCGTGAGAGCGACCGGCGCGATCGCGTCCGTCCTGCTCGGGGCGACGGCGGTGAGGATCTTCCTTGGCGGCAGTCTGAACCCGCTCACCAAGCCGCTGCCGTTCTACGCGTTTCCCTTTCTCGCGCTGACGTTGTTCGGTTGGGCGTGGATGCATCTCCGTCCGTCGCCCGCCGCGGCGCTCCCATCGTCTATCGATGGGACTTGACGTTTGCCGGCGCAGTGGCGATCGTCCCATCGTCTATCGATGGGACGATCGTCTTGGCGCGACAAGCGGCACCGTCTGAGCTGCTTCCGGGTACGCTCGACCTCCTCATCCTCCGCGTTCTGCGTGAGGACAGGCTGCACGGCTACGCGATCGCGCAGCGGCTCCGAGAAATCTCGAAGGACGTGCTTCACGTCGGCGAGAGCTCACTCTATCCCGCGCTCCAGCGTCTTCTTCTCGACGGCAACGTGCGCGCCGAGTGGGGCGCGTCCGAGAACAATCGCCGCGCACGGTTCTATACACTGACTGCAGCCGGCCGCAAACAACTCGCGGCCGAGCAGGAAGAGTTCGAGCGGATGGTTGGCGCCATTCAGGCCGTGCTTCGATTCGCATGAACGCCCTGCGTCCTCTCATGCGTCTCGCGCGCCGCGTCGCTTATTGGGTGCGGTTCGGACGACACCAGGACGAGCTGCGAGAGGAGCTCGCCTTCCATCGGGAGCAAGTCGCGGCGGACGCCGAGCGGCGAGGGCTCGCTGCCGAAGCCGTAGGCAAGACGATGGGCCACGAGACGTCCATGCGCGAAGAAGCGCGGGAGGTTTGGCTCGCCGCCAGTCTCGACGCGCTGTTCAAGGACTGCCGGCACGCGTGGCGCGCGTTGCGTCGAACGCCGGTGTTCACGGCGGTCGCGGTGCTCACGCTCGCGGTTGGGATTGGCGCGAACACGGCGATCTTCAGTGTCGTCCACCACTTGCTGCTCGCCCCGCTGCCATTCCCCGACGGTAATCGCATCGTTCGCCTCGGAACGCGATCGGCGGCCGATCCCGATGAACCGTTCGACCTTCCCACGGCGGTGCTCAGCCGCCTGGAACAACGATCTCGCGCGCTCGAGGATTTCGCGGCCGCGGCTTTCGTCCGTGCCACACTCGACGACACGGCGAACCACGATGTCCTGCCCGGGGCGCGCATTACCCCTTCGCTGCTGCACATGCTGCGGGTCGCGCCCGTAGCTGGTCGTGCATTCACCCGAGACGACGCGCGTGCTGGAGCACCGCCAGTCGCGATGATCAGCTACGGTCTCTGGCAATCGCGATTCGGCGGCGCACTCGGGGGCGGCGCCGTGATTAGAGTCAACGGCGTACGGCGAACGATCGTCGGTGTCACCCCGCGCGACCTTACACTCCCGATGCGTGTCGAGGAACCGCCGCAGGTTTGGCTGCCATTCGACCTGGGTGCGGAGGACGCCGCGATCGGCTACGCGCGTCTGAGAGCGGGTGCGACGACTGACGCAGCTTTGCGCGAGCTTAGAACCGCGATGGCCGAGCGGCCGGACCCGCACTGGTCGAAGTCCACCGACGGGAGCGTGGAGCGCGCGGTAGATCGGGTCGATCCGCGGTTCAAGCACGGCATAGTGATCATGTTCGCCGCCGTGAGCGGCCTCCTGCTCATCGCCTGCGCCAACATCGCGAACCTGCTGTTCATGCGCGGGTGGACGCGACAACGGGAGCTCGCGATTCGTCGCGCGCTCGGCGGCGGCCGTTTTCGCGTCGCGCGGCTGCTGCTGATCGAGAGCTCCTTACTCGCAATTCTCGGCGGCGCTCTCGGTCTGGGCATCGCTTGGAAAGGACTGAGCATCATTCTCGCCATCATGCCGGGTGGAAATTCCATGGTGGGCGGACCCGAAGTGACCGGAGCGGGAATCAGCCGCGGCGTGCTTGCATGGACGACGGTGACGACGATCGTGACGAGCCTGCTCTTTGGCGTCGGACCGGCGTTTTTGTCGACCGGCGAGGCGGCGGCTGAGGCATTACGCACGGGCATTCGGAGCCTCGCGGGGAGCGTCGGCGCGCGACGTTTGCGCAGCGGTATCATCATCGGCCAAATCGCGCTGTCTTTTGCCTTCCTCGTCGCCGCCGCGCTGCTCGTGAAGTCGTTCCTTGTCCTCGCGCACTTCGACGTCGGCTTCAATGCTCGCGGGCTGGCAATCGCGACGATCAAACTGGCCAACGAACCTACGGTGCAAGACCGAGCGTCGGTCGAGCAGGCGATCGCGAAGGCGGTGCAGTCCGCGCCGGGCGTGACCGGCGTGGCGTTCGGCGGCCCGATGCTAATGACGGACATCCGCGGCGGACCATTCATCGTCGACGGGCCGCATGGAACCGAAACGCTCGATCTCGACATGTGCGAGATGCCGTTCGTCTCCGGTGACTATTTCCGGGTGACGGGCATTCCCCTCATTCGCGGCAGATCGTTCGAGGGCGGTGATGACGTCGTCATCAATCAAAAGCTCGCGCAACGATTCTGGCCGAATGGAAACGCGCTTGGCGTGCGGATGCGCGTCGGAAATGGGCCGAAGGCGAAATGGATGACCATCGTCGGGATTGCGGGCGACGTCACCATGCCGGGCGTGAAGCAGCTCTTCACGATGCAGATGTACCGCCCGACGAGCGCCGCGACGCAGTTCGTGAATCTCGTTTCGTTCAGGGCAGGCCGAAGTCCTGAAATGCTCGAAGGAGATATCAAGCGGACGCTCGAGAACGCCGGCGCAGCGGCCACGCTCGTCTCGATCCGGGGTGTGGAGTCGGTGCTCGACACGCGCGTGCTGGCGCGTCCGCGATTCGCGCTCACGTTGTTCGGCGTGTTTGCATCGATCGCGTTGTTGCTCACCGCGGTCGGTCTTTACGCAGTCGTCGCCTATTCGGTGACGCAACGCACCCGCGAGATCGGCGTGCGCGTTGCGCTCGGCGCGGACTCGGCTGCCGTCGCCCGAATGGTTCTCGGCGACGGAATCCGGCACGTTGCGATTGGCGTTTTGCTGGGACTGGGTATCGCGTTCGCGACGACCCGGCTCCTCACATCATTTCTCTACGACGGCGATGCGTCGGATCCGCGAGCCTTCGCGGGTGCAACGCTGGTTCTCGCCATCGTAACGCTGGTCGCGTCGTCGATTCCACTCCGACGCGCGCTGGGCATCGCGCCGGTGGACGCCCTACGCGCCGACTGAGTCCGCGGCGACGACCGGGCTTCCCAACCCGCCGATCCGCTCGATGTCGACGTCCATGGTGTCGCCCGGCTTGAGAAACACGGGCGGCTTCCGCGCGAAACCGACGCCCGCCGGGGTTCCCGTGGGGATGACGTCTCCCGGTTCGAGCGTGATGCTTTGCGTGATGAACTCGATCAAGCGCGGTATGCTGAAGATCAGCTGATCCGTGTTCGAGTCCTGCATCACGTTGCCGTTCACCTTCATCGTGATGCGGAGCGTGTGTGGGTCGGGAATCTCGTCGGTCGTGACGATCGTCGGGCCCATCGGGGCGAACGTGTCGCACGACTTGCCGCGCTGCCACTGGCCGTCACCGAACTGGAAGTCGCGCGCCGTGACGTCATTGAACGCGGTGTAGCCAAAGACGTAGTCATAGGCACGCTCGGCGCTCACGTGCTTGGCGCGCCTCCCAATGACGATCGCCAACTCCGCCTCGTAGTCCACTCGCTCGCTCGTCGTCGGAATGACGACTGGCTCGCCCGGCGCGATCACGCAGGTCGAGAATTTCGAGAAGATGACCGGCACCTTCGGCACGGCGAGCCCACTCTCCTCGGCGTGGTCGCGGTAGTTCAACCCGACGCACACGATCTTGCCCGGTCGAGGAACTGGTGCGAACCAATACGCGTCCTCCGCGGGTACGAGCCAGCCTTTCTTTCGCGCGTCTTCGAATGCAGCGGCGTCACTCTCGAGTCGGCTGGCCGTGTCGCGCGCGCGTTGGAACCAGCGCCCATCCATGTCGAACCACGCGAGTGGGTTCGACGGACGGTCGGCCGACTCGAACAACTTCTCACAGTCGAGACGATAGCGACTATCGCGGCCATTCGTGTCGAGGATGATCCCCATCCGGGGGGTATCAAACTTCGAATCCTGTGTACCGAACGAAATGATGCGCATCAGCTCCTCGTTTGAGCGGCTTCCCAGGCGACGCGGTTGAGCTGCTCGAGCTCTTCTTCGTAGACCGATCGCAAAAACAACGTCGTCATCAGCTTCTCGATCGCGCCGCGTACACCAGGCTTGCGCGGCACCGCGGTGACGAACTCCACGCGCGACTTCGTGTCACTCACCGCATCGACGGTGAATGTAGTGACGAAGCCACGATCGAGATCGGTCTCGACGAGCACGCGTCCGGGCTCGGGCTCGGTGACGCGCGCCCGCGCCTGTTGCGCCGCGCGCTTCATTCCGAACGGATACATCTCGAACGCAATCTCCGTCCCGGCGCCGTAGCCGCCTTTCGTCGCGCGAAGGTTGCCGAAGTATTTCTCGGGCAGAATGCGTTGGTGGCCGCCCTGGTAGTCGGCGATGAGGCGATATGTGACGGCCGCGCTCGCGCCGATCGTGCGCGACGCCGAGACGGTGAACGTTCCATCAGATGGCGTGGACACTATCGCGCGCCCACCGGGCCGGTGTAAGGGACGGAGGTTGACACCGAGGCCAAAAATACCGCCTGCCGACGGTCCGGCTAGGCGAGCTCTCGGCCTAACGATTGTTCCCGGCAGGCCGGCTGATGTGAACCGGGCCGATAGGCCACGTACCCGTCGCCGGACACACCCGCGCGCCCAGCCGCTGGACGAGCGGAGAGAAGCGCGGGTTGGATTTGAGTGGATCGAACAGCGGGTCGCACGCCAAGCTCACGATGCCCAAGAGCGGCTCTCGTGCTGCCACTCCCCGCTCGAGCGCCGTCATGGCCGCATCGGTTTCGCCGAATGCCAACCCCACAACCATGCGGCTGTAGTTGGGCGAGTTGTCGCCCGTCTCTCGCTCGATCAACGCGCGCTGACGCGACGCGTCGGCCCACCTACGCGCCGCCGCGTATCCGAATACCAGATTGCTGCGACCCCCGAACAACGTTGGGTTCAGTTTGAATCCGCGCTCGAACGATGCCACCGCGCTGTCCGGCTGCGCATTAAACGCGTAGTAGTAGCCGAGCGCTCGGTGCATGATCACGTTCGTCGGGTCGAGCACCAGCGCGGCTCGTATCTGCTCGATCGCCGCATCGTATTGCCGCGACAGCAAGAGAAGATACGACAGCAGACCGACGGCAGTCCCCGACAGCGGGTCGCTCTCCCGGGCCCGTCGCGCCTGAACCAACCCGTCCGCGACACGACCGATCTGACCCAGTCCCATGGCGTAGTTCGCGACGATGTCGGCGTTCGTAGAATCGAGCCGGACCGCCTGTTCCATCGGCCCGAGGGCATCGCCGAGTCGCGTCTCGCCTCCCAACACAAACGACTCGGCAGCATAGGCCTCGGCCACCGTCGAGTCGAGTCCCAGCGCTCGCGCCGCGCTCGCGAGGGCCAGCGCATTCATCGAATCCATCGGCGCGACGCCGAGCGTCGGCAGGTTCGCGTACGACATCGCCAGATACGCGTGGGCCCGGGCGAATCGCGGATCTCGGGCGACGGCTTTGCGGAACAGCTCGATGGCCGAAGCGAAATCGTTCTGGTCGAACGGGTGGCGGCCCTGGAGGAATAGATCGTACGCTTCGACGTCCGATGTTCCGCGTCTTCCGGCCACGCGCGCGCCATTGCCGACGATCATGCCGGCGAGACCCAGCCTGCGGCTGATCGCGCGCACTATCGTATCCTGTATGCCCGCCAATTCGTTCGGTGACCCGTCGAACGTTTTGCTCCAGAGAACGGATTCGTCCGCCGCCTGCACGAGCTCCGCGGTGACGTGAAGACGAGACCGCGATCCGCTCACGCTGCCTTGCACAACGGCGCGGACACCGAGTTTCGTCCCGATCTCGCGCGCGCTACGACCCTTCATCTGCTGAGAGGAGCCGCGCGCCTTGATCGTGAGACCGGCGATCGCGTTCAATGCATCGCGAACGTGGTCCGTGACGCCATCCTCGAGATAGTCGAACGTCGTATCGCCGCTCGTGTTCGCGAACGGCAGCACGGCAATTGAACGGATTGCATCGCGGTCGACACTGGTGCCGCGCATCCGCCACCACGTCACTGTCGCGAACAGGACGACTGCAACGACGGCAATACCCAACACGCGCCGTCCGATTCGCGGCAGCTGAAAAGTCGCCGCGGCAACCGGCGGCACGCCGATCGACGGCGCTCCACTCGGCGCGCCAATTCCGTCCAACACCTTCACGATTTCGGTCGCATTCTGCGGCCGATCGCCCGGTCGTTTCGCGAGACAGCGCATCACGACATCGGCGAGCGGTGCGGGAGTCGCCGGTCGAAGGGTCGCGATCGATCCTGGTTGCTCAGTGGCGTGCGCGGCGAGCATGCCCTGGGCGCTGCGTCCCGCGAACGGTACGTGGCCGGCGAGCATCTCGTACGCCATCACGCCAAACGCATAGAAGTCGGCGCGGAGATCGGTGCCGGGATCGGCGGCCGCCTGCTCGGGCGCCATGTACGCAGGAGTTCCTAGCGCGACACCGATCGACGTCAACGGACTGCCAACGGTCGCGTCGCTCACCGCTTTGGCCACGCCAAAGTCCGTGATGACGGCGGACGTGCCGGCGATGAGCACGTTGTCCGGCTTGATATCGCGGTGCGTTACGCCGTTGGCGTGCGCGAACGCGAGCGCCTTTGCGACATCTCGCAACACCGATACCGTTTCGGCGATGGGCAACTCGCCATGCGAGAGCCGATGGCGCAGCGACTCGCCGTCGACGAACGGCATGACGTAATACGGCAGTCCGTCGACTTCGCCGGCGGCCAGGAGTGGAACGATGTGAGGATGCTGCAATCGGGCAGCGACCGAGATCTCGCGACGGAACCGAGCGACGGACACGTTTCCGGACAGTTCGGCCGGGAGCATCTTCACGACGACACGCCGGCCGAGCGCTCTCTCCTCGGCTACGAAAACGCGCGACATCCCTCCGCCGCCGAGCTCACGCTCGATTGCGTAGGCGTCACCGAGCGATGTTTGGAGCTGGTCGCGGACGTCCGTCAATCGAATCGGAGCAGGAGGTCGCGCTAAGGTAGCGTGACGACGCGTGGCGCGACAGGCGCCTCAGTCCGTCGCTGGAAACAACCGTCCTAACGCGGCGGTGATTTCAGGAACTGCACGAGCTTCGCGTGGAAGATCTCCGGTGACTCGAACTGCGGCACGTGTCCCACGTTCTCGATCAATTCGAGTTGCGCGCCGGGAATCGATTCCGCGACGTGCTTGGCCTGCTCCGGATATTGCGGCGTGTCCTTGGCCCCGCCGATAACGAGTGCTTTCGACTTGATGTGCTGCCAGTCGTACACGACCGTCTCGGCGCTCAGCATTTGCGTCAGCGCGCCGCGCACCTTCGAGAACCATTCCCAATCGTTGTGCTGCGTCCAACCCCAGTGGATGCGGACGTACTTCTCGTACTCCGGCTTCCAGGTCACGAAGTAGCGTGTGATCGTCGCGCGCACCTGATCGTACGATCGATTCGGCAGGGCGCCGTTCGAGTCCGTACGATAGGCGTCGTCGAGATAGTGTGGCGAACGACCCGCGCGCACGTCGGCTAGCCCGATCTGGTTCACGAGGACGACATGCGTCGTTGCCGTTGGGTAAAGCATCGCGTAGCGCGATGCAAGCATCCCACCCATCGAATGTCCGACGATCGCCGCCCGATCGATGCCGAGTGACTGCAACAGGCGCCGCATGTTGTGCGCCATGTCGTTGAAGGTGTACGGAATGAACGGCTTCGACGAGCGACCAAAGCCGATCTGATCGGGCACGATCACGCGAAACCCTTCGCGCGTGAGAACGTCGATCGTGCCGGCCCAGGCCTCGCCGAAAAAGTTGAAACCGTGAAGCAGTACTACCGTTTGCCCGTTCGGCGTTCCGATCGACTTCACGTCCATGTACGTCATCTTCACGTCTTTGCCGTACAGAACGAACGCGAATGTGGACACGGGATGCGGATACGGAATCTCGGCGACGTCCGCGCTGACCGGGCCGTAGTCGGTCGGCGCTTGCGCCGCGAGCGAAAGCGGCGCAAGCGCCAATGCGAGCGCCGCAATCGCGCGCTTCATGAGCCTCGCATGTAGGCGCATCCCGCATTCTGCGCGCGCACGAGCGCGAACACACCCGTCGGCATGAGGATGGCGCCGGGCACGAGATTGTTCCGCACGTCGTTCTTCACCGCTTCGACGTCGAGCTTGAGCCGCTCCGCGGCGCTCGTCGCCCAGTTCATCGACGCGCGATTGCAGACGAGGAAGATCGCGCCGCGCGCGTGCAGCGTATCGAGCTTCGACGCGACGGCCCATGCCGGATCACCAGCAATCGTCTTCGCCCAGGGGTTGCGCTTCGCCGGCTGTTTGGTCAAGGGATCGTTGACCTTTCGCTCCTCACCGATCCCGTACTTCTCCCACATCGTGTCGTTGAATGCCATCACCTGACCGAGCTGTCGCATGATGATCACCATGCGCGTGCTCGAATCCGTGCCATAGACTTCTTTAAAGTTGTCCCATATGCCTGCCGCGAGGTCGGGTGCAGCGCCGTCGGCCAGGGAAGGGGAGTCGAAGACGGCCTTGTATGGGACTTTCTGTAGCTCTTCGACCCACGACATGTTCCAGGTGGCTCGGCGGCGAAGGCCTCACCCAGGCCATCGAGCTCCTCGGCGCCGAGTGGCGTAACGATCGCGCCGCCGCCGAGGGCGACCGCGCCCAAGCCGAGTTTCGTCAGAAAGTCACGACGATCCTGTGTCATGATAGCCTCGAGATCTCCGGGTTCGAGGCCAGCTCATCGTCAGCGTCCTCGAACTCGTCTTCGATGTCCTGCGTTTTCCGAACCGCGCGGAGCGCGGTGTTTCCGGCGACGATGGCGCCAAGAACTATATAGATGTAGAACGTATAGAAGCGCCACCAGAGCAGCGCCGCCGCGAAGTACTGTCGGCCGATGACGCCCGCGAGCGCGGCGCGGAACGCGAGCTCCACCGCCCCGCCGCCGCCCGGCGCCGGCACCACGGCGGCGCCGTAGAGAAATCCGAGCGGCCAGAGCGCGAGCGGCGCGAGTGGGGCGTTCGCGCCGGCGCCGAGGACGAGCGCCGGCAGCACACAAAGACGCATCGCCACATGGATCACCGACATCGTGTACGACGCGGTCGCCCACCGGAAATCGATGTGCCGCACGCTGTCGACGGTCGTGCGAACTTGGGCGAACCAACGCTGGATCATGTCCCAGCGGCGGCCGCCGAGTCCAAGACGACGCGCCCAGCGCGGCGCATCGTCGTCGACATGCTTCCTAGCAAGGACGATCGCGAGCACGGCGATCCCGAGCACGAAGCCCGCGTACGCGCCGACAACCCCGACCAACGCACCAAGGACGAATCCCGCGTGACGGAAGACGATGGCGACGACGATGACGACCGTCGCCAGCGACAGCGCCTCGAGAAAGAGCTCGGCGTACAGGACGACGAGCGCGCTCGACGTCGGCACACCTGATTCGGCGAGCACGAGATAGCGCGCGGGCTCGGCGCCCGACCGTGCCGGCGTGATCGACGCGCCGAAGTCGCCGGCGAGTGTCGTGCGGAGCGCGGTCATGAACGGCAGCTTGATGTGCGCGGCCTTGGCGCTCCACGTGATCTTCCAGCTGCGCGTCAGGATCTCCGTCACCACGGCGGCGATCGCCCAGAGGTGGGCGCGGGGCGGCAAGCTGATCGCGCTCCCTTGGCGCCACCACCCAATGATGAAATACGCCGACACCCCGATCACCGCGGCAAATGACAATGCGGTGAACAACCATCGACGCCAAGTCATGCGGCGTCGCGTGACGGAATCGGGGCCGGGAGCCTGGGCATTCCGTGCATCTTAACCCCAATCGCACGATTCGGCCCGGGTCGCTGGCAAATCGGGGCCGAGCGCGACTAGCGGGCGCGTCTACGCAGGCGCCAGTTCTTGAATGAGCTCGGGGTTTGTCCGGAGGGCGAGCGATCTTCGCGTCGTCACGATACCCATCGTCCTACTGCACGAACAACCTCACATGCAATCGGCGCTCGGCCTGAAAGAGCCGGTTGGACCAACCCGGCAGAATCGCCAGCTGCACGGGAGCGAGAATCTCCGGGTACTTCGTGCGCACCTCGACCCGCGTCAATTCCCAGGCCTCATCAATCGTGTCATCCATCCGCCGCGACGCGTCAGCAAAGTCGTAACGCTCGGGCAGATCCGACAAACGCTGTGCGAGTCCCGACCAGAGCGCATCGATTCTCTTTCTATAGCCGGCGCGCGCCGACTGGAGCGTCGTGACTTGCGCGGCGGTGAGTAACAATGAATCGGTCTGCTGCAGCAACTCGCCGTAGGGGTCGGGCACGTTGCGTTGCAATCTTTGCGTCAGCTGTTCAACGGTGAGCTTCGGACCCGGTCGCCCTCCACGTCCCGGCCGAAGCCAGCGGTCGAGCTGCTGATCGGGCAGGGCGCGCGCGAGATCGACGGTGAGATCGAGGGTCAAACGGAAGGGCGCGCGCAGTGTGTTGCTCGACGGAGCCGTCGTGCCGAAGCGCGGATTCACTTCGTAACGGAAGCGATTCGTCGCCGGATCGAACCCGCGCACATTGTAGAGCACCGGATCGGGCAGCGACGGGGTGCCCCAGCCTTTGAGGTTGCTCGACCCATGTAGCGCTTGATCGAGCCCTCCCAATGGATTCGTCAGATTGAGCCCGAGTTGGAAGCGCTCCCACGACGGCCGGTAGTCGCCGCCATTGATGACGACGTTGAGATTGAGCGCCGCGGTCCACGGTCCTTCGCAGCTCGCTCGAGCCGCAGGTTGTCCAACCTGGCGATTGATGCAGTCGCGCACCGTCTTGGATCCGGAGGTGCGAAGACTCTGCAGAGCGTTGCCCAGCGTCGCGTCGCTCGCGCTTGCCGGATTGAAGATGAACGCGCGATCGTTGGCGAGGCCGTCGCCGTTGACGTCGCTCCCCACCATCGGCGTGTACGGCAGTCCGGATTGTACGTGGCCGTAAAAGAAGAACCCCGGCCCGCCGCGCGTGCCGCGCGGCCAGAAGATCGTCTGGAAGGTGAATTGATGCCGCGCGTCGAGATCGCCGCGACCCCATGTGATGCTCCCGGGATCTCCAAACGTCGTGCCGTTGAAGCCGCGCTGCTGCGCGCGCGTGCTCGAGAGCACGTACCAGAGGCTCGGATCCCGGAGATAGAGACCGACGTGTCCGAGATCGGGACGCAGCGCCAGGCGCAGCTGGCGCGTCTCCGACCGGAGATCCGACAGGTTCTCGGCAACGCGCCCAAAGCTCGCCGAGCTTCTCGCGTCGACCGACGATACCACGCCATTCGCCGGTACCACGCTCGACGCATTCGCGTACACCGGCCGATTCTCGTCGGCGCTCGTGAAACGCTGCACGCCGCTGAAGTTGAGATCGCGCGCGCTCGGTTGGTCGAGGTTGAGTGAGTAGAGTCCTTCGAGCGTGTACAGCGTGCGTCCCCACAGTCCGGACGTCCACGAGAGATTCGAACGCCAGCTGCGCGACGGCGCGTAGTCCGGCGAAAAGAGCAACACGTTCGGCGCGGCGTCGACATAGCTCGGCAACGCCGCGCCCCCTCCGGCGCACTGCGTCGGCACGAGCGACGGATCGCGCTCGTACGCCGTCCAATCGGGTGTCGGCACCGCCGATCCGATGCACGTAAGCCGCGTCATGCCGACCGGCAGACCGGTCGTGACCGACGCTGCCGACAGCAGCGCCGGATCGAGCAGATTCCGAAATTCGCCGATGCCGCCGCGTATCGCGCCCGATGGCGCGCCGGCGCGGCCTGACCGATTGAGCGTGAAGCCGAGACGCGGGCTCACGTGGTACGAACTCGGCGCCACATCCGTCAGCGCACCGCCGAAGGCGTTTGCGACGGCCGGGTTGAAGACGGGCGCCTGCGTGAACGCGTTGCCCTCCACTCGAGCGCCGTACATCACCTGCAGATTCGGCGACACACGCCACAAGTCGCCGAGCGCGAGATAGCCGTTCCATTCACCGCCGGTTCGGATCGGTGCGTTGAGCGTTCGGGTGAACGTCGACGGCCTGTTCGCCGCCAGATCAGCGAGTGAGTTGAAGGTGAAGGTGCCGAGCTGATTGCTCGCAAGGTCTTGGCGGTATCCATCGAGCCGCGAGTCGGCGGTGAGCTTCACGCGATGACGCGACGCAGACGCCGGGAAGAGCTGGAGCTCGCTCATTGACTCCCAGGTCCACTGTCGCGTGTCGGTGTGCGGGCTGCTGCCGCCGAACGCGAGCGGCGTGACCGCCGTCGAGCCGTCGTTGAACTGGCTCGCGACGAGCACGCGTCCGTCGGGCACGCGGACATACGGATCAGCCGTGTTCCGCGACACGGTGAGTCCGCTGCGGACGTCGCCCAAATAGTCTCGGCCGAAATAGAACGAGTATTCGCCGGAGAGCGCGCCGATCGCCTGCTCATTGTGTCCGGCATGTCCCGGCGTGCCCGTGGGACTGACCCCCTGTGCCTGATTGCGCGACGCGCTGGCGTATCCGATCAGGCCCCACGTGCTCCGCGACGGCTGGAGCGTCGTCCAGTTGTAGCGAGCGTGATCGAGGCGGCCGAGGAAGACGATGTTGTCGTTGGTCGCGGCGCCCGGCACGCCCGTGCCCGGCGGAACGTGGGCGCCGTTCACCAGCTGCACGAAGCGCGAAGCGGAATCCGGCGACACACCGGCGTGACGTAGGAGGTCGTTGTCCGCGGTTAGCAGCGACGCCACATCGGCCGACCGCCGGCCTCCCTGAAGGCCGACGTTGTAATCGAACTTGTCGTCCAGGATCTCACCGCTCATGCCTAAGCTGCCATTCACATTCTTGTATCGCTGTCCAAGGCGCGCGGCGACCGGATCGCTCGCCTGGAGCGACGGCGCGTCGACGGTGAGATGGCCGGTCGCCTGTGAGAACAGCTCACTCGACGGGACGTACACGTTCGTTCGCGCGCCGCTGAACCAGCCGTTGGCCGGATCGTAGCTCGACGCCGAGACGGTAACGCGCATTCGGATGTCGCGCGGTATCATACCGCCGGCGAAGGACATGCCGTTCACCGTGACCGAGTTCTGCGACGGCGCGAGTCCGAGCACGGAGTTGCCGCCGGCTGTCGCCACGACGCCGGGCACCATCGCCGTCATGGCGGCGATATCGCCAACGACCTCAGGCGCCGAGCGCCGGTACGTATTCGCGTTGCCCGACGTCCCTCCGACGTCTGGATCTTCGTTGCGAGTCGGCGTCGGCCGCTGCGCTTGCGACACCACTGGTGCGAGCTGCTGCACGCGGGGACGATTGGTCAGCAGAACATCGAAGACGAGGACCGAGTCCGTGCCTTGCCGCGTGATGCGCCGGCTCGTTGTCGGCAGGCCCGATGCCGTGACCGTCATGAGATACTCGCCCGAGCCATCCGGCCAATCGATGACGAACGCACCGGAGGCATCCGTCGTCGCGACCTTGCGGGCCCGATCGGGCGCCCGAAGCGCCTGCACGCTAGCCGACACGACCGCGCGACCGCTATCGGTAGTAACTCGGCCGCGGATGATCTCATGTCGCCCGCTACTCTGCGCGGATAGGACCGCGGGCGCGACAAGTACCAAAAAGATCGAATGGAGTCTCATCGGATCGGGGAGAGAGTCTGTCGCACAATGCGGCGAGGCCGCATTGTGTCATCGGACGCCGAGCCGCCGAGCCGCCGAGCCGCCGAGCCGCCGAGCCGCCAGTGACAGTCCGGCCCTTTCATGCATTGTAAGACGTGAACCCGAGCGCCTTCGATCCCGCCGCCTTGGCACAGCGCCAGCAGCTCCTCGAGCGGCGGCTCGCGATCGCCGTGCAGCGCCTCGGCGACACGCGGCTCATCGATCGGCTGCGGCCGACGCTGAGCGTCGGCACGGCGGTCGAGCTGTTTGCGCTGCTCACCGATGACGATCGACGGGTAGCGACGGCGGCGCACGAGTGCGTCATGCTGCG
>Ga0157374_10002562_pt1 | contig 15340 bp, 18 predicted proteins | sample M25metaG_FD_115308 | JGI IMG/M metagenome (GOLD analysis project Ga0157374, IMG submission 115308) | Miscanthus rhizosphere microbial communities from Kellogg Biological Station, Michigan, USA - M2-5 metaG | ecosystem: Host-associated > Plants > Roots > Rhizosphere > Soil | place: USA: Michigan...
AAACCCTTCCTGCAGGCTTTGATTTTTGGAAAATATTATCCGACCAGGGAGAATATTACAACCCGGATTTTATCAGTATGAAGAACGATACGGTTAGGCATGACGGTTATGTAACGGATGTAATCACCGATATCGCATTTGACTTTTTTAATCATAGGGATACTTCCAAACCATTTTGTGTCATCATTATTATTACTATCAATTTTACTAGTATTTTTTGTAAACTTTGAATGTAATTGGATTAACGAATCAATTATATTCATACCACAGTTTTTTGCAATCGTTAGAGGAATTTCCTCCAATGCCTCAGCAAATTTCATTAAAACAATTTGTTCTCTACCACTAAATTCTAGAGATCTTTTTCTCAATTTATTAGCAATCATTGCCTCGCATGAGCCAGCTCCTATTACAATAGAAGGATTGGAAATGAAGGCCTTTACAAGTGTTAAAGAACTAATTACTGCACGATGACATTCATCAAGTATCATTTTGGAACTAGATCTCAATAACAAAGTTACTGCTTTAGGCGATTTACAATCCTCAATAAAAATCATTTTATCATCACCTATTGTTTTTTCATAAACCTTTCCTGCATATCCAAGATTTTCTTTTAGATTACTATTTTCCAACTCATTTGTTATCTTTGCTCCAGTAGCTTTTTCTAACCAATGCAAATCATTTTCTTTTACTCTTTTAACTGATATTATTCCAGCTTTGGATAAATATTCCTGTGCTTCTAATCCAATTCCCTTACGAGAGACTATTACATTAGAACCGCTATTAACAATATTTTCAATTTTATTTTTTATAATCATATTTTCCTTTCTTTTATATTGAAACATTTGATTTGGATCAGCAATAGATATTTCTGCATCTGTTTTTGTTCTCTTTGACTCAAGATCCTCATCAATTAAAAGAACTTTGGCATTTTCAATAAACCTCGGCATTGAATCATTATCGATTGATTTATCAATCAAGATGCCATTTATTATTTGACTATCTGATATATTGCCTTGTTTTTCTTCAATTTTTATATTATCTGTATCCAGCTGGCCAGTATCATAATCATAGATTTTTTTTATTGCATCTACTAGTAATTTTCCAACCTTATTTGTGTCTGAAAAACTATTATCTAAAGATAAAATCTTTGTTTTAAGACAAGCATCAACTATTTTTGAAATTATTATAATGTCTTTATTACTTACACTTTTTGATATTTTGTTTAACTCTTGTAAAAAATACTTTAACCCTATCTCATAACCTTTGCTAATTATAGATGGCGAAAAATTTTTTATCATCAACTCTTCAGCTTTTTCCAAAAGAGAAGCTGCAATAATCACAACTGTTATAGTACCATCACCTACTTCATTGTCTACTGTATTAGCTGCATCAATCAATACTTTAGCTGCAGGATGCTCTACGTCAATTTTTCGTAAAAAAGTTGCGCCATCTTTTGTTAGTGTGGATTCGCCAATTATATCAATATAGATTTTTTCTTTACCAGTTGGACCAAAACATCTTTCGATTAAATCTTTAATTAATCTTACCGCCAAAATATTATATTTCCTGACATTTTCTTTACCAGTCGTTCGTTGTGTATCTTCACCTATTAGTTGATGCTGATAAGTCATGATTCTGTATGTGCATTGGCTATTTAATATAGTATAATACAAAAAAAGTATATTACAAAAAGCCCTATTATAGCCTTATTATATAAAAAGTATATTACGTATTGAAGAATAAATACAAATATGTAAATTCCATTTATTTTCAATACTTTTTTATAGTTATTAATTATTAAATAAGCTATGAGTACTGTTACAACTGATATTGAAATTGAGAAAGTATCCAGAAAAGCGATAGAATCACTATATGGTCAAAATATAGAAAATTTCGAAGTACGTGTAATTCTTCCTAACGTTTCTGATGAAAATGTAGCTAAAGGAGGATTAGCTAGTTCTGAAAGAAGAGATTCATGGGATGTACAAGTAATTTTTATTTTAAATGGCCTACAATATACTGTTGATTTAATAATTAATGAAAAAGACGGCCAAGTGACCTATGCTCGATTAATTGACAAGATGAGACCACTATAAAGCACTATGCTTTTTAGAAATATTTTATTAGCTTTTGATGGATCAGAACCTTCAAAGAAAGCTGCTGATTATGCTATTCGTTTGTGCAGTTTAGAAAAATCTACTCTAACTATTATTCATGTTATTGATAACATTAAACAAGGAGGAGCAATAGGGCTTAGAGCACGCTATGGAGACGTTGAATTAGTTGAAGGATTTAAAAGGGCAAGAAAAAAAAATATAGAAGACATGATAAAACCATTAGAAAAAAGTGCTAATGATACTGGAATTAAAACTAGTATAGCAATACTAGATGATGAAAGTCGCTCTAAACTTGAAGCAATTATTGATTACATAGAAAAAAACAATATTGACCTTGTAGTAGTAGGATCCAGAGGGCTCTCACAATTTAGGCAATTACTTGTTGGAAGTATTGCATCAGGACTAATCAGCTATTCAAAATGCCCAGCATTGATAATAAGGTAGTCACGTATTAATTTGTATTTTTCAAATAGTTTGAAAGTATTTCCTTTACAAAATCATTTACATTATTACCGTTTTCTTTAGCTTTTTCCTCCAAGTTTTTCCATAATCTCTTGTCCTTTTCCTTGGTAGGGTTGAATACTAACCTGACTGTCAAGAGTCCTTTTGGGGCGCCCCTTTTTATTCCTAATTTTATCATTTCCTCACTTAAGGAACTTGAAGAATTATCAAAAGATGCTAATCTATTTTGAACCTCGATTGGCTGCCTGGCTATCTTTATGCCATCAAATAGAGTTATTTCCCCTTTTTCTATTTTTTCCTGAAGAGATTCTGGAAGATTCAATATACTAAGCCATTCACTTATAGTACTTTTTGGTAATCCATATTTTTGTGAAACACCTGTTATCCCAGATTTTGTAAAATCTACCAATTTTTTAACCATTTTTGCTTTTTCTAATGGAGACAAATCCTTTCGAATTAAATTTTCAAATAATGAGGCTGCTTCAGCTTCTGCCCCCTTTAACTTTGTTATCACTGCAGGGATCTCTTTTTCACCTTTATTATGCAATGCTAAAAACCTTCTTCTGCCTATCAGTAATTTGTATCTTTTAGTTTGATAATCAAAACGTACAACTACCGGTTGAAGCAGATCAAATTTTGAAAGATGTTCTTTCATTAAATTATCTGGCGAATCCTTACCAAAGGTAAAATCCTTGCGAACATTTTCTTCTGCAATATCTATTAGGTTCAATGGTATGTTTTTTATTTTCAATTATCAATCTATATATGGATTCTACATTATTAATTATTTACTATATATACATACATTTATTGTAAATTTTTCATTATAGAAAAATAGTATTATACGCATAAGAATTTGAACATAAATTCGTAAACTACTATAAAAAAAACAATATTTATATTTATAAATAGCCTTCGTTAAAGGATGCAAAGTTTTGCAGAGCAACAAAGAAACGAAATCAACAACTCTAATGAACTTTATAAAATTGCTTTTTTGTCTTATTATATTTCTTTATATGTTAGTAATATAGAGGCAACAGATAAGAATAACAAGATATCAGTAAAAGAGATCTTTGATTTTATTCAAGATTTACAAAGAGAATTGAATGTAGTAGTTCCTCAAATAAGTAAAAAGGACATTAGCTTATGTTTTTATTTATTAAATAATTTGGGGTTATGTTCTTGTTAAAGGTAATTGATAGTTTTTTTAAACTAAAAGAAAAAAAATACAAAGATAATAACTCAGAAGATAAAAGAGGGAACAAACAAAAAATAATTAATTCAAAGAGTTTAGTTAAACAGGGGGAAATAGAAGCTAATAAACAAAACTTTGCTAAAGCTTTAACCTTTTTTAATGAAGCAATAAGAATGGATCCGAATTTTGATTGTTCCTATGGAGATAAAGCATTGATATTGGATATATTAGGTAAATACAATGAATCCATTATTTTATATTCCAAAGCATTGGAATTAAATCCAAATAATCCTATTACATGGCACAACAAAGGATTAACTTTTCTTCATTTAAAAGAATTAGATAAAGCAATAAAATGTTTTGATAACGCTATTTCTAATGATGAAGCTTATTCTAAAGCGTGGTACAACAAAGGTAAATGCTTTGAGATGCAAGGAAACATAGAAAAGGCCCAATTTTGTTTAAGTACTGCAAAAAAATTAGATCCATTTTTATTTACAAAAATAAAGATGAATAACAACAAGAATTGAATTTTATAACTATATCAAAATATAACATATTTTTATAGTATTTTTTATTTTGTTTTAATTTTTTGTAATTTTTACTATTATTTTCCAAAAGTAAATAATATTTAATAAAAGTTTATTTGCAAGAATTACAAATCATATTGATGAAAGAATTAAATATCTTTATAAAAGAAAATGATCTTTCAAAAGTGACTGATATACTACAGAAACATAAAGCAGGAATTACTTTTTTTGAAATACAAGGTACTGGAAGAACACCAAGGGTAACACAAGAAATAGTACATTTTTACCAAACTGGAAGAAAAACAACACCCAAGTTTATAGGAAGAATTCTTGTTATTACTATTGTCCCAGATTCAGATGCAAAATCAATAATCGAAGAAATATTAAATAGATTTGGCGAACTAAAGGAGCCAGCAGGAATAATTTTTGTTAAAGAAGTATCTAGTGCTATTGAAATAGGAACAAACTTAACCGGAGATCAGATATTATATTCGCAATGATATTATTCTAATAATACTTTTATTTTATACATAATTTTAATTTATAAAGAATTTAACTCATTCCGTTCATATCAATTAAAAAAATAAAATAATTTTATAATGATCATTTTACCTCAGGGTAAAAGACACTTAATTTGTAGATGCAAAAGAAACCTAAAATAATTGAGGACTTTTTTATTTTCTTATTTTCTTATTTTTTAATTCAAAAGATTTTACAGACAAAGTATTTGTCGTTGTTTTGGTGGTGGTGGAAACCGGCTTTGTTAATGAGGATTTTCTCAAATTCCCCTTTTTATAAAATGAATATCCAAAAGATATTATTATTATAGTTAATGCTAATAGAGGACCAGTTATTTGAGGAATAATGTTTAAGCCTGTTACTGTTTCATACGATACAATTAATGAAACTGCTATTGCAACAATGCTTAGAGCATATGACATATATCTAAAACCTTTTGTATCAACCATCTTGTGAAACATAGATCTCAAAATAACACTATCTAAAGTATCCAGAGAAATCATACCGATTGCAAAAAAGCCGGTTAGAATCAGTGCAATTTGAATACCCGATGTTGCAGTAACGACAGTCGATAATGTAATAGCTGAAATTTGTGTTGCTGTATCAAATCCTAAACCAAAAATTAAACCCGCAATAAAAGAAGAACCAATAGGCCCCCAGAATGTTGTTTTTTTGGATATTTTATTTGCAAGGATTGCTGAACCGGTCTTTCCCCATTTTTTCATCGAATAAACATTTATTGTACCTATTGTACCCAATGCAATAGTACCAATAATTCCTCCCCAGAATGTTATCTGTTCAACTTTTGTTATACTACCTATCACCATAATTATCAAAATCATTTCCAATACCACAGCTATCATATGTCCAAAGCTAAATCCACTTCCGACCCATCTTGAATTTCTTTTTGTGTTATGAAGCCTCAGTAGGTTATCAATTGCAGTAATGTGATCTATATCTAATGCATGCCTAAAACCTAATACTACCATTACGGGTATAGATACAGCTATAAATGTAAAAAGATCTGTTGTTATCAACTAAGATTCACTCGATCCTCCAGATACAATGCAACATGATATTACTTTTTTAAAAAAAAGTAATACTTAAGGATTATTAAATAATTTGTAGATTACGATTATTCATTTTTAAAAAATAAATTTATCGAATTATTTTCCTTTAATGTTAGTTATTTGTAAAAAACAATATCATAAATTTGATTAATTATACGTAATAAACACAGTGAATTATATACTATAACTTATATTGAATAATTATTTGGTTTTAAAGATTTAAGTATTTGTTTATGGGTAAGGGACATATTCTAATAATAAAGTGACAGCAATATAACTAATTTTAAGGTTAATTATAACAGAAAATTGACATCTTTTCCAAATTTAAATATGGCTTGATAATATACTACATAAACAATTATTTTTTTATTACTATATATTGAGCATATTGAGACATTGCATTTATTAATGAATATTTCTTGCCATTTTTTATTCAAATATGTAAAATTAAAATTAAATCACAAAATAAAAATATAATAGAAATTAATATTTTAATTGTTACCTTCTGCATTCATTGATTGCAGCGACAAACTAGGAGTCAAATAATTTATTTTGAAACAATCTTTATGATTTTTTTATCCGATAAAAATTATAATTTCTTGCATTTGTTTCAATTTGAAACAAAAAACTGTGATATCTATCATATTGTTCTCGTTATTAGTCAAATACAAATAAGATAACTTATATACGCATATAGATCAATTTCTGCATATATGAAATGCTTTTTATAAAAATTTTTGTCATATGTATTTATGGATTATTACCAATATAAAATCAAAATAGAAAGTTATTACGATGATTTTCACCGTAATAATTATTATGAATTAGATAGAAATAGAGTTAATAAAAATAAATTGGAGATAAAAGTATGAATATTGTTAAAACAGAGCAACCATTTTTAATAGAAGCAAAAACTATCAGCGATTTTATCAAGAAAAAGAAGAGTATTTCATATCATTTCATTGACTCATCTCATAGTTTATGCTTAAACAAGATAGAAATAATATCAGGACAAATACAAGCATGTGAAAGACTATTAAAATATGTAAAAGATGAATCAGAGAAAGAAATTATAGAGAAAGAAATTAGAGTTAAAATGTGCTCTAGATCTAATAAATTTTTAAATATTTTAAAATAATAGTAAGCACAGCAATTTTTATAATAACAATTAGATTTATTTTTCATCAAGCATAAGCAATAATTATTATTAGTATTTGATAAAGGGTTTAAATAAAAATGTCAATCTTGTAAATTATAGATAAAGAAAAAATTTGCATACATTATAATATTTTATCATATTTCAAATTTTAAAACAATTATTATCAAGTTAAAATGTAAGACTTATAAATAAAAAATTTAGAAAACACCATGAAACAGATATACTAAGAGAAAATACAGATAATAAAACAAAAGCATCAATAACAAAACAAAATTTTCAAATTTTAAAAATAATAGAAACCGGTTTTATTAATACTACTGATTGGTCATCATTATACACAAAAGAAGAATGGTGCGCATTCAGGATAGGATTAGCATTATTTGGTGTATCAATTCCTTCTTATCTTGGAAAATATATTTTAGGATGGATTCCTATAGTTAAACCTTGGACAGACATTAGTCACGTCCTTAGATCTAAAGTTTTTGTTCCGTAGGTAGGATTATTTTTAAGTTTTATTTTTCTTTCTATCATTTTGTTACCCGTAAATTGATTCAGCGAGGTTAAATCCAAACAATGGTCCATGGGTTTTGCTGTTATTTTCTTTTCCTTATGGGTTATTTGGTTAATCTCTAACTATTCGCATATTGTGAAGGTTATTGGTAGTGCAGAAGTTGGATATGTAATAGCATTACTTGCTGGAATAATCATTGCAAATTTTCTTTGAATACCTTCATGGGAAAGAAATTTAACAATTGAAGAATTATTTATAAAGATTGCAATAGTTCTTTTAGGCGCTAAAATTTTATTAACATCTATTGTAACAAGCGCCCCTACAATTTTGGTAGCAGTTTTTCTTTCATTTCCTGTTGTATGGATAATTGCCTTTTTAATTTCAAAGAAAATGAGTCTTGATAAAAACTTATCAATAACACTGTCTTCAGAAGTAGGAGTTTGCGGAGTCTCAGATTCTATAGCAACAGTCGCATCTATTGAAGATCCAGCAATTTATTCGACGGTTATTTCACCAATAATGGTAATTTTCTCTGCCGTAGAAATAATTGTCATGTCCTTTATTGCAGCTACCTTTTTTCCAACTCATTATGATGCAGCAGGAGTTTGGATGGGACTTGTTGTAAAAACAGGCGTAGCTTCCTCGGCAAGTGCATCTGTGGCCGATGGACTTTTAAAGGCCAATGTGGCAACATTAAATGCATCAGTAATTACCAAAGTAATGATTGACATTTGGATTGGTCTAATATCATTTGGATTGGTCTAATATCATTTTTATTATCTACTGCTTGGACTTTTAATAGAAGAAAGCAATCAAATACACATACAAATCCATGATTCTTTGGTATAGATTTCCAAAATTTTTCTTAGGATATATTGAAACAAGTGTCATACCATCAACAATTGCTTTTACATATCCATCAGTCTCGGAAGGTGATAAAGCAGTACCTCCAATAATATCATTCGGAACTGAACCATTAAGAATTATATCTTTTACATTTACATTTTTTGCAATAGGGTTTTCAAAATTCAAAGAAATCAATCTTAGAAACCTGTAATTGCGTATGCAATATCTTTATTATTTACTATATTGTGGGGAGCAAAATCTCATATTCATTATTTGTAAAATAAATCAAAAAATCATTAATTAATGCAATCTAATTTTTTTAAGCAATATTCCAAAGCATTTTTTAAAAAGAATGACCAATGTTAGAAAAGTAAACTTTGATCTTTTATATTTTTTAACATAATTAGAATTCATTATTTTAATTCAGTTTGTTGCTACTTTACATAAGAAAATAAAAATATTAGATAATACAAGTAATAATCAATACAAATCAAAATCAATCAATATGATCACTTGGCATTATTTTTATAATCCATATTCAATTTTGTTTTAATTTACTGTTAGAATTTATTATATACACAGTATTGTTAATAATACAACAAAAGTGTTATTTTTTTATTTATAATTAATAACAAAATATAATGAATTTTTAAAAATAAATATAGATATATTTCTTTTTCCAAGTTAATATTTATACAATTTTCTGTAAAACTAAATCCAAAAAAAATCTTTGATATCAAATATTTTAACATTAATTAACTTTTGTAATTTACTTGTCCAAATAATTTAATCTTGTTTTAGGGCAATTGCAGTATAATACGGCCATATATTTATACATGCAATCATAATAATAACGGAAGCTAATTTTTAATTTTTAATTTTATAATAAATACATATATTTTTATTGTCGTCACTATTTAAAGTATTAAACATTTTATAAAAAATATCTTTTAATCTTATGCTATTACATTATTTACATCGATATAGAAATTCTTAAAAAAGTATTGTAATAATATACTAATTTGCAAAATAATAATAATAGTCTTTATGCTAATATAATAAAGCTTCAAGAACAACTTGCAAAAAAAGTTGTTTTAGAAGACGAATTTGATAAAGAAATTGAATTTGTTTGTGGAGTAGATGTATCTTATAAAAAAGGTATTGCACACTGCTCAGCTGTAATAATTAAAAAAAACAGTTTAGAAATAGTAGAAATAGTTAAGAGCAAAAGTAATATAGAATATCCGTATATTCCTGGACTATTTATACTGAGAGAATCAAAGCCAATACTGCATACTTTAAAATTACTCAAAAATACTTTCCAACTTTTACTTATTGATGGACATGGAATACTCCATCCAAGAAGATGTGGCTTAGCATCTTATATTGGCATAATTACAGGCAATCCGACTATCGGTGTTGCAAAGAGTTTGTTATGCGGAACTCTTCAGGCAGATAATTTTGTAAAATATAATAAAGATATCCTTGGATATGCAATAAAAAAAGAAGGCAAAACGAAAAAGAAAATGATTTATGTAAGTTTAGGGCATAAAATTAGTTTAGGGACTTCTATACATATGGTTAGATCATTGACAAAAAAAGAGGAATTGATTCCAGAACCTCTTAGAATTGCAGATATTAGTTCAAAAGAAAAAGATAATAATAATAATAATAATAACAAATGAATCAATTGATGATTTTTCTATTAAACTTGATAAAGAGATGTATTTAGAAAAAAGATGAAAAAGATTTTGTTTATGATGAGGCAGATAAAACAATAGTTATTATTAAACAATTAAGAACGATTTAAAAATGTTTTATATTCGAGATAATTAACAATGGAAGTTTATATATAATTTTGAATAATAGTTAAATGCTAAGATTTGTTAAAGTTAGCTTAATTATATAATTCAGGTTTAACATATCAAAAAAATTTTAGTTGAGGTTTTGTTGTTGATTGTTACCTAGGATAAGATTATTGCTATTGAGGTTTTGTTGTTGAATATAACTTAAACAATATACAAAGGGTTAATACCATTTAAATCATTGTTAACAAGCACATTGAATGAAAATGTTCTATCCTCAAATGTATTGAGTATATTTGGAAATACACTATTTATTATTGGATTATTTCCTATTGCATTACCATTTTCATCATAAAATAATGCTGTATCTGAACATTGTTTAAGTGAAATTGACTTCCTTTTTTTAAAGTTCCCAACATTAACCATATTTTATTAATTGAATCATATGTTGTAGTTAAGCTTGAAGTTGTAGACTGATTTAGCTTGTCATACATTTAAAGTCTTCTGGAATAAGATTTAGATGTTTTGAATCAAGTGGCAATAGGAATTGGGCAGTAACATTACTTTGATATTGCAAAAGGTTGTTAGATAATGGATTTGAAAATGTATTTGATCTATAATAATTATTGTTGACTTGTTGACCATTGCAAAAATTAGTCAGTACAGGAGATTATACTTTACAGTAAATACATTATTTTACAATATATTTCTGCGCTATTTGTTTCAACATATAAAGGTCTGTACCAACGGTTTGAGTTTAGAACATAATTATGGAATCGGTCATAATGAAAGAAATTTAGTAATGCAATAAAATAGTAATTTAATTCATGAAGAGCATAATTAGAATATGTATTATTAGATGGTATTATAGTGTAGAGCCAACAATAGGATTAGATTTATTCTCTAAATGTGCTACGTATATTGTCAAGTTTTTATCAGTGGCTATTCTCTTTTTTCTTTGATTTATAGTAAGGGATACATTTGCTTTTGTAGATACATCTTTATTTATTATTGGAAAATTGTTCAATCAATTGTTTCTGGATTATCTGTTGTTGTTGTTGTTGTTGTTGAGATGTCTTCCTTTAGTTTGTCTTTATATTTGGATTTGACATCATATTCTTTGGTTTTGGTATCGTCCTTTGGTTTTGAGTCAAATTTAATTTCAGATTCGGTTTCTTTAGATTTGGCATCATCTGTCTCTTCTCCAAATAATGTTTAAAGCTGCTCGGAAGTTATTGCGACAGATAATATCGATAATAAAAGAGATAAAATAAGAAACAAGGCAATTTTTGGCTTTATCATGTTTATGACCAATATTGACATTATATTTCAATTTTGTTATTTTTGATATTTTTTATTATAGTAGAATATAATTTTAAATATTTATTGAAATTGTTTCTTTATCAAGTTCTCAAAATCTGCATCCAACATTGTTTTTTTTGCTTGAATTATTGAATCAGCATCATCACCAACAGTGTATCTAAGTTGCCGACTTTCAGATGTTATGGCTTTGAGAATAGTTTTTGCCACTTCTTCTGGATGCGTTGATGATGGATCATTAACCATGGAGTTAAAGTGTTTTGCTACTTTTTGTGTCAAAGAAAAATATGGAGAATTTGGAACCTGAGATTTTTTTGATAAAATACTTGAATTCATAATATTTGTCCTGATAAAACCAGGTTCAATTATAACAACTCTAATACCAAAGGGCTCTAATTCATATGATAACGATTCGCTCATTCCCTCCAATGCAAACTTTGTACTATTATATGCAGACAAAACAGGAACACTCATACGACCTCCAACTGAACTTATGTTTACTATAAAGCCGCCACCTTGTTGCTTTCTCATTATTGGTAGAGAATTCTGTATTACCCTTATTACGCCAAAAAAGTTTGTTTCAAATTGTGATTTTATCTCTTCTAATGACATATCTTCAAGGGAACCAAAAAGTCCATATCCTGCATTGTTTACCAATACATCAATTCTATTTTTTTCTCTAACTATTTTATCAATTGCATCTTTGACAGAATTATCATTGTTAACATCAAGTTCAACAAATTGCAATGACAAATTTTTCTTCTCGGCCATGTCTGTTATTTTTTTTGATTTTTTAATATTTCGCATAGAAGCATACGTATGATATCCGCTTCTTGCCAAAAGAATGGCTGTTTCAAAGCCTATGCCACTAGAGCTACCTGTCACAAGTGCAACTTTTGGTTCTTGCATATACACATTAAACATAAAAGGTAATTATATAAATTAACAAAAAATATTGAAATTCAATACACATCTTGTTACTTACATAATATATTTATGACACAAAAAATAATAAATAACAAATATAGACTATAATGAATTAAAACTTAATATAATTTAAAAAATTGATATAGGTTATTATTAATCATAAAAAAATAAAAATATCTTTTTTATTTGGTGAACAATTTGATTTTAACGAATTATTCCAACTCGAAGGTATATATCCCATGTAATTAATTTTTGATCTGATTCTTCTGCGCTCCATAAATTTTTAATATCTTCTCTAACTAAATCCAATGGATCTGTTTTTCTTTCTATTTGATATTTTTTTACTGCAGACCATGTTTGCATGTAATTGAATAGTTGATACATATTCCAATTGGTTTTCATTTTAAAGTTAGGAGTATTAATCTCCTTAAATGGAAATGGTATTGTTCTATATTTTTCTTTAATATATCTAATTTCCTTTGGCCAAAATTCACCTAAAATATCTCCATCCACATTAAGTCTTTCGATAATTTTATCAATTTTAGGATTAATTTGGTGCATCCCATAACACCATACTGCAATTCTTCCTCCTTCTCCTTTCTTTTTAGAAACTCTATTAACTTCGTTGTAAAATCGTTTAAAATCAAACCAATGTACAGCTGTAGCTACGGTTACCAAGTCAACAGAATTATCAGAAAGGTATGAGGCTGTTGCATCCTCGGCTGGAAATATTTGATACAATATATTTTCTCTTTCAAATTTGTTATCTATTTGATTTCTACTTGCATCACTTGCAATTACATTTTTAAAATATTTACATAAACCTATTGCGGCTTGGCCGTTTCCAGTTGCACAATCCCATGCTAAGTCTTTGTTGGATATCATATTCGATAAAAATTCAAATAATTCATCTGGATAAATGGGCCTTGAAAAAGAATACTCTTTGGATTTAGAAGAAAAATTATCAATGAAATCTTTGGACATTTAGTGATAATATATTATACCCATTAACTTTTTTTAAATTTTTATAATTTAAAATTATTAATTTTATTTTTTATTGATTACAATATTGTTTATCCTATTATAATAAAGAATCCATTTTTAGATTAATATAGATCATTTTTAAAAAAAAATAATAAATCCTTGATATTATTTATAATTAAAATAAAGAAATGCATATTTATTGAAAATGGCAAATGATCTTTGATTTTTACTAAAATCAATCCTAAATAAACCATATGGAAATTAATTGAGATTTACGAAAAACGTTTCCACAGTTAAAAACAATAAATAAAAAGAATTAAAAAAAGCAATATTATCGATATTAATAGAAAGTATATTATTCAAATATTTTTATTCTTCTAGAAATAGTAACATCTTTTCAATTTGAGTGTTACAATTTTGTTACTTTATAAATTATCTTAGTATAATTATCTTTACAAGCAGTGCTAATGTAGATATAAATAATCGATATAAAATTTATTTATAATTTATATCCTACTAACAAAGCAAGCTCTAGCCATTTCCAATAACAATCTACTTCTACAAATCCCAGATCTCTTAACCATTGAAGTTGTTTTTCCATAGACAATAATCTATTTGTTTTATCCTCTTTTTTAGAAGATGTACTCATAGCTTTGAGGAATCTAGTATGTTGAAATACAGAAGGTGAAGATACATGTTCCAAGTTACAAAATATTCCACCGGGATAAAGTACATCATATATCTCTTCATAAAGCGAATACTTTCGTTCATGTTTTAAATGATGTATGGCAAAAGATGAAACTATAGCATCAAAATAACCAAGATCAGGTAATGGATTTTCTAGGTCATGTTCAACTACTTTAACACTAGAATCATTTAAAAAATTACGTTCAACTGCTTTAATCATAAATGGAGATATATCCAATCCAACTACTTCTTCTATGTAAGGTAGATGATCTTTTATCAATCTTATTAAACGCCCATCCCCAGTCCCGATATCTAGTATCCTCTTGACAGCCGTTGTTGATTTTGATGATGATAGAATTAGATCTAACAGAACTGCTTCTCCTTCTTTTCTATGTGGGATAGAATTGGCTGAATTTAGATAGTTTAAGACATGTTGAGAATCAGACCATTCTTTTTTTGATAATGACAAGTTCAAGTTTCTACCTTTTCTTTTTATTTTAGCATTTATTAAATTTCTTGATCAAGATAAAAATAAATTTGGATCAAATCAATATTATTATTATTCTTTTAAATATGTTAACGAATAATTGAAATTTGCAAGACATTTATACGTATAATTTTTATCCTAATTGAATTATTGCAAACCATGCTCATTCATTTACTTCATTGCCTAAGAAATAGCTTGTTGTTGTATCTGCTACACTAGCGGTTCCAAGTATGCCTTATTTAAAACGAAATCCAGTATAGGATTATAAATTTAAAGGATTAGAACCCCCCACCCCTATTCTATATATATATTTCAAGTAACGGATCATAAAATCCATGTATCTTTATTCCATCATCTTTATCAGAGGTTGTTGTTGTTGTTGTTGTTGTTGTTTTGCCTTTGACATTTCCTTGGTTATCTACAGAGTTTATTTTTAAAATACCATTATATCCATTAGTATGTATATTCCGATTTCCATCCTGTAAAATTGAAAATGTAAATGCTTTAGTAGGAGTTAATAAAAAAACAAAAAACAATATAGATATTGATGATATTGCAATTGAATTAAAGTTATTAGACTCTATTTTTTTACAATTAATTAAGTAAAAAGAATAACAATCTTTTTAAAGATTGTATAATCTTTAAAAAGAAACATTGACAATAATATGTCTATTTAATTTATAGATGTTTAAACGTTTAATATTTTTTACATTCATCTGTT
>Ga0157374_10002564_pt1 | contig 15331 bp, 7 predicted proteins | sample M25metaG_FD_115308 | JGI IMG/M metagenome (GOLD analysis project Ga0157374, IMG submission 115308) | Miscanthus rhizosphere microbial communities from Kellogg Biological Station, Michigan, USA - M2-5 metaG | ecosystem: Host-associated > Plants > Roots > Rhizosphere > Soil | place: USA: Michigan...
CAGCCGCCGCGCGGCTGCGGCCGGAGTGGAGCTTCGAGATCGTCGGCGGGCTCGAGAACGCGGCGGCGACGCCGCCGATGCCGGCCAACGTCGTCTTCCATGGGGAGCGCCCGCACGGCGAGATGCCCGCGATGCACGCGCGTTTCGACGTGGAGATCATCCCGTTCCGGCTGTCCCCGCTGACCCACGCGACCGACCCGGTAAAGCTCTACGAGGCGGCCGCCTCCGGACGGCCGGTAGTCGCGACTCGCCTCGCATCGCTCGAGGGTTTCGCACAGCGCGGCCTCGCACGGCTCGCCGACACGCCGGAGCAGTTCGTCGAGGCGGTCGAGGCGGCCGCGGCCGAGGGGCCGGATGCCGCGGCGCGCCGGCGAGCCTTCGCGGCGGCCAACACGTGGGACGACCGGGCGGCGGCGCTGGATGGATGGATCGAGCCCCTCGTCGCGGCGGCTTCGGGTCGGGCAAGCCAGAGGAGCGCGCCGTGAGCGCCGTGCAGACCGAGACCGCGTTCTACGACTCCAGCCAGCGGCGTGCCCGGTGGATCGAGGAGGCCGTCTTCCTGTGGCGGTACCGCGGCCTCGTCCACGAGCTCGTGATCCGGGACATCAAGGTCCGCTACAAGCGGTCGGTGCTCGGGATGATCTGGACCATGCTCGCCCCTCTCCTCAACATGATCGCGTTGACGCTCGTCTTCTCGGCGATCCTGAAGACGGCGATCGAAAACTACCCCGTGTACTTCATGGCCGGTCAGATCTTCTGGAGCTTCTTCGCCCAGACGACGACCGCCGCCGCCTCGCAGAGCCAGTCCTCGAACGACATGGCGAAGCGGACGTTCATCCCCCGCTCGGTCTTCGTCGCGGCCGTCGTCGGAGGGGGCCTGGTGAACCTCGCGCTGTCTCTCGTCCCGCTCATCCTCATCATCGCGGCGACCGGGTTTCCGCTCCACGCCACGTGGATTTTCCTGCCCGTATCGATCCTCATCACGACGATCTTCTCCGCCGGCGCCTCGCTGATCCTCTTCACGATCACGTCGCGATTCTCCGACGTGCGCGAGATGTACACCGTGCTGGTCCAGACGTGGTTCTTCCTGACGCCGATCGTCTACCACCCGTCGATCGTGCCTCTGCGGTTCCGCGTCGCGCTGTGGCTCAACCCCATGTACTACCTCGTGCAGGTCTTCCGGAAGCCGATCTACGACGGCACGATCCCGGCGGCGAGCCTCGTCCTCGTGTCGCTCGCGCTGTCGGCCGTCGTGCTCGTCAGCGGCTGGGTCTACTTCTGCCGCCGGACCGACCGCATGGCGTACTGGAGCTGAGGCAGGCGTGTCGGAGGCGATTCGGCTCGAGGGGATCGTGCTGCGGTACCAGATTCCGCGGGAGCGGATCTTTTCGCTCAAGGAGTACGCGATCCGGAAGATCCAGCGCCGCGTGTTCTACGACGACTTCACCGCACTCTCGGACATCACGCTCTCGATCGCGCCCGGTGAGCGGGTCGCGGTGATCGGCCGCAACGGCGCGGGCAAGAGCACTCTCTTTCGGGTCATCTCCCGCGTGCTGCCGCCCTCGGAGGGAAGGGTCGTCGTGCGCGGCCGGGTGGCGCCCATCCTCGAGCTCGGGCTGGGGTTCCACGGCGAGCTGACCGGCCGCGAGAACGTGATGCTCCAGGGCGCCCTCCTGGGCTTCACGCGGGCCGAGACGCGGCTGCGCCTCGACCGCATCGTCGAGTGGGCGGAGCTCGAGGAGTTCATCGACGCGCCGATCCGCACGTACTCGACGGGAATGTCGGCGAGGCTCGCGTTCGCGGTCGCCACGGACGTCGACCCGGACATCCTCCTCGTGGACGAGGCGATGTCGGTCGGCGACGAGAAGTTCCAGCGCAAGTGCCACGACCGCATGCTGGGCCTGCAGCAGAGGGGCAAGACTTTCCTGCTCGTCTCCCACGCACTGAAGACCGTCCGCGAGAACTGCGACCGGACGATCTGGCTGCACCACGGCCGCGTCGTCTGCGACGGGGCCACGCCGTCCGTCACCGAGGCGTATCACCAGTGGTCCCTCGGGGACTCGGACGCCGTCGGCCCGGCACCCGCCTAGAGCCCGCCCGCGTCCGGCCGCCGAGTCTCGCCCATCTCTTCCGGACAGGAACGAAGCGGCGCGACAACCGCTCTGGATGAAAAGTCAGGGCGAGTCGGCGAGAAGGCGGCGCGCGTCCGTCCCCACCGACGATTGCCCGCCGAGGTCCGCGGCGCGGCGGAATGACCTCCGGGCGTCTTCTTCCCGGCCCGCCGCACGCTGCAGTTTCCCGACCCGCAGCAACGCGCGCGGATCCGACAGGCCGAGGTCGACCGCCTCTTCGTAGGCCGTGAGCGCGTCGGCCGTCGCATGGCGCGCCTCGGCGGCCTCACCCGCGACCCACCACGCCTCCGCGAAGGTCGGAAGAAGGCGCGTCGCTCGGGAGGCGTGCCGGGACGCGTCGGCCACTCGGCCCGCGCCGAGCTCGAGCTGCGCGAGCCGCGCGAGGATGGCGGCGCTGTCCGTGCCGGCGGCGTCCGCGCGGGCCAGCACCGCGAGCTCCGCCTCGGGCGACTGCTCGGCTCCGACGATCCGCGCCAGGCCCAGCCACGAGGGGGCCGAACGGGGATTGAGCGCCAGCGCCGCCTCGTACTCCGTCTTCGCCTCGCCCGATCGTCCGGCACGCTCATACAGCGCGGCGGCGCTCGAGTGGAGCAGGTCGAGATTCGGGTTGAGCGCGAGGGCCTCTCGCATCGCCGCGATCCCGGCCTGCGGGTTCCCGGAGGCCACCTCGGCGTCCGCGAGGCGCGTCAGGAACGGGACGTTCCCCGGGCTGCGACGGGTCAGCTCGCGAAGCCGGGCTGCGGCCTCTCGGGCGCGGCCGGCGCGGAGCCAGTCGCGGGCCTCCTCGAAGGAGGCCAGGAGAGAGATGCCGTCCTTCGGGTCGATCGTCCCGCCGCGGGCTCGGCCGCTCGAGCCGGAGAGATAGCCGAGGCTGCGAAGGCTCGCGGCGAGCTCCGCCGCCTCCGCCGGAGACACCCGGGGAGGAGGGGCCGTGCGCGCGTCGCGCCCGGCGGAAACGAGCCAGTCGGCGAGGCGCCTCGAATCGTCGGCGCTCCCGGCTTGGAGGTTGTCGATCTCTCCGGGATCTTTCACGAAGTCATACAGCTCGGGTCGCGGAGCGCGAACGAGCCGCAGCGCGCCGTCGGTCGCGGCCGAGAGCGGGCTCCAGCCGTACGCCGTGGCGGGAAGCCACGTCTCGCTGTAGATGGGCCGGGAGGCGCGCACGCGACCCGGTCCGCCGATTCCCGGAAGGGGATCGCCGAACGCATGCGCCGCGTCCCCGAGGCCGGCGAGCCCGAGCAGGGTCGACGCCAGCGCGCGCGTCCCGACCGTATCGTCGATCTTCGAGCCGGGAGGCACGCCGGGGCCGGAGAGGATCAGGGGGACCTCGAGGGCGGAGCGATACAGGAAGATGCCGTGTTCCTTCTCTCCGTGCTCGCCGAGCATCTCTCCGTGGTCGCCGACCGCGGCGACGATGACCTCGCCGGCTGCGGTCGAGCGCGCCAGCAGGCGCGAGAGCTCCCGGTCGACGTGCGCGACCTCGCCGGCGTAGCGCGCCGCCGCGGTGGCTCCCTTCCAGTCTCCCGGCGGCTGGTACGGCGCGTGCGCGTCGTAGTAGTGGACCCACACGAAGAACGGCCGGGCGGACGGCCGCCGGGCGAGCCAGGCGAGGGCGGCGTCGGTCACGGCTTCCGCGGCGCGCTCCGGGTATCCCTGTTCACCCACCAACTCCGCCGTCATCGCGTCGTCGTAGAGATCGAAGCCGCGGTCGAGACCGAAGCGGCGGTCGAGAACCCGCGAGGACACGAACGCGGCGGTCGCGTAGCCGCGCGCCGACAGGACGCTCGCGAGCGTCGCCACGTCCGCGGGAAGCGCCGACGCTCCGTTGTCATGGACGCCGTGAGCCGGCGGATCGACCCCCGTCATGAGCGTGCAGTGCGCCGGGAGGGTCAGAGGGGATGCGGTGATCGCGCGCGTGTAGCGGACCCCGGACCGCGCCAGCCCGTCCAGAGCGGGGGTCAGCGGCCGGCCCCCGCGGACGGCGCCGACGTGATCGGCGCGGAACGTGTCGAGCGTGATCAGGACGATGGAAGGTCGCGGCGAGGTGACGGCGGGCGTGGACGCGGCAGCCGCGACCGCGGCGGCAAGGAGCCAGGGGCTCAGTAGCACCGACTCAAAATATCAGGAGAGATCCGGCTCCTCCCGCACGGAAGGCTTCACCGAGAACGCCGTCGATCGATGGGAGAGGGTCCGTGCGCGACTTCCCCTCTCATTTTCACGGTCCGCGAAGCGGACCGCTAGAGGTCCGAGCCCGAGCCCGAGGCATCAAAAAAAAGGGGCGCGGCCGAAGCCGCGCCCCGAATTGCAGAAGCGTGAGTCTCAGAGATGCGGGATGCTGAACGCCTTCACGAGGAAGACCGACATCTGACCGTTGGTGATGTTGGCGTTCGGGCAGAAGTTCCCGCCACCGCAACCCGCCGTGACGCCCTCGTTGAAGAGCGCCTCGATGTAGTCGACCGCGAAACCGCTCGGGCACGGAACGTCGGTGAAGACTCCCGTGCAAGCCGGCGGAGGCGTGTCGCCGTTCTGACCCTTCCAGATGAAGACCGACATCTGGGCGCGGGTGTTCGGCGCGTTCGGGCAGTAGTTGCCGTTGCCGCAGCCCGCGGTGATCCCGTCGTCGAAGATCCCCTGGATGTAGAAGGAGTTGTAGTCGTTGAACGTCACGTCCCCGAAGGTGTTCTGGTACACCGGCGGCGGCGTGTTCGCTCCGTGCACCGCGCGGAAGAGATATCCCGCCATGTCGGCGCGCGTCACGGCGTTGTCCGGGCAGAAGCTGAGGATGCCGGCCGGGCAGTTCGGCGGTCCGCCGAACATGATGCCGGCTCCCGCCGCGCCGTAGATGAACGCCTCGAACTGGTTGTCGTCCGGCACGTCGTTGAACCGCACCGTGAGCGTGACGGGAATGCCAGGAACCGTGTAGGGCGTGGTGGTCTTGACCTGGATCTGGGCCTGGCGCAGTCCGGGCAGCAGCCCGGCGCCGTCGAAGTGACCGTTCACGTCGGCCGTGCCGCCGCTCGCGGTCACCGAGCCCTCCGTCGGATCCGCCGAGAACCAGGGGATGTCGACCGCGCAGCCGGCGGACTCACCCGACTCGACCTTGTAGATCGTCTGGGTGTTCTGATCGATGACCCACAGGTTGCCGAGGCAGTCGAACTCCGCGCCCGCTCCGCCGAACTGCGTGATCGCCGGTGAGCCTCCGTCCAGGATCGGGAAGCTGCCGAGCACCGCGTAGTTGTTCAGCGCGTCGAGCACCGTGATGTCGTCCCCGGAGTCGGAGTTCTGCATGACGAGCAGGTGTCCGTTGCTCGCGTTGTACGCGAGACCCGAGATCGGGATGTTCACGGCCGACGAATCGAGGACGTTGCCGGCCGTATCGAAGTGGTAGATCGTGCCGTCGAGCCAGGAGCCCGTGTAGAAGGTGTTCGTCACCTGGTCGTACGCGAGCCCGCGCTCCGACGTACCCGTGTTCGGACAGATCGTGTTGCCCGTGACCGACATGGTGGCCGGGTCGACCTCGAAGATGCACGAGCTGCCGGAGTCGACCACGTCCACCCGCCAGAACTTGCCGGTCGTCGGGTTGAACGCGCCGTCCGCCGCCCAGGCCGAGATCGCGCCGCTCTCATCGATCGCGTTTCCGGTCAGGTTGCCGTCCGCATCGTACTGGTAGTCCTTGTCGTCACCCCCGGCCACGCCGAGGTTCGAGTACCAGGTGTTGGCACCATCCGAAGCGACGCCCCACCCGTAGGCGATGCCGGACGGATAGGACGCGATGACGTCGCCCGCCGCCAGGATCTTGTGCGGGCGAGCCGGGCGCGGAAGAGGCGCCAGGCCCTTCGTCGACCGCGCATCCGCTCCGAGCGGGCCCTTGGGGCCCTGCGGCAGCCGCGCGAGCGCCTGATCATGCACGCTCTTGTTGGCGAAGCCGTGAGTCGTGGTCTGGAGAAGCGGGGCGTTGATCTCGATGATCTGGAAGTCCGCCGAGCCGCCGCCCGAGTTGGTCAGCGTCAGGGTCTGATCGTCCGTTCCGCCCGGGTTGACTCGCGCGTTCAGCGCGGCCGGCGCCACCGCCAGGTGACCCGACTGAAGGACGAAATCCTGCCGCTGGGCCGAATTGGGAACGACGACCTTGGTGTGCTGATCCGAGGTGTAGTTCGTCTGGGACGCCTCGAAGTTCTGGCTGCCGCTGGGCGAGAACAGAACGAAGAGGCCGTCGTCTTGCGCGTCGTCGCCGGGGGTCGCGAAGGTCTTCGTCTCGCCGCCCGAGCCGAGGTTCTTGACCGTGGCGCCGTTCAGGCCGGCTCCGTTGTTGCCGTCCCGGACGTTGCCAACCAGCAGGCCGCCCGATTGCGCGATGCAGCCCGCCTCGCCGACGAGAACGTTGTCGACCTGCCACCACCAGCCGAAGAACGCGTTGAAGTGGAAGCGGACCTTGACGTCCGCCGCACCCGCCGCGTCGATCGGCAGAGAGATGACCTTCGGGCCGCGGTCGCTGCTGCCCGACTTCTCGAAGATGTTGGTCCAGCTCGTCCCGCCGTTGGTCGAGTAGTCGACGTCGATGATGGAGCCGCAGCAATCCTGGTAGTCGGAATTGAAGCGGGCCACCGGAGCCGTCGCGCTCGAGAGGTCGGTGGACGACGTGATCATGTTCGTGTCGTCCGTGACGAACCCGTCACAGTTGCTGTTGACGAGCGCGTAGGGACCCGTTCCGCCGGTCATGTTGCCGGAGAACTCACCGCAGGGGTCGGCGCCCTCGAAGCCGATCCACGGTTGGCCGCCGTCCTCGGAGTTGTTCTCGACGATCCAACTGGCCGGAATCGAGCCGCTGTCGAAGGTCTCGTACAGGCCGCTGATGTCGAGCGTGTAGCCCGGCGCGTTGCACGCGAGCACGTCGACCGTCAGGTCCCAGTTCTTCACAACCGCGCTCCCGGTCGGCGTCACGACGCCCAGCGGAAGCGGTCCGCCACCCGGGGTATAGCCGGGGACGAGCGCGGTGATCGCGAAGTTGTACGTGGTGCCCTCGACCAGGACCTGGCTGTAGTAGCCGGTGACCGGGTCGGTGTAGAGATTGAAGGTGGGAGCGCCCGGCGCGGTGATCTTGATCTGCGCGTAGAGCGGCCAGCCTCCGCCGGAGCCGTCCCGGACGACGCCGTTGACCATGGTCTGCGGAGCCGCGGCCAGGGTGAAGTCCTGAACGGTGTCACCGCCGTCGGTGACCGCGACGTCCTCCGCGGATCCGGGGAAGAACCCGTACTTCGAAGCCGTCATGTCGTAGGTGCCGACGGGAAGGGTGAACGTGTAGTGTCCCGACGCGTCGGTCGTCGCGGAGGCCGCTCCCGCGGTCACCTTGACGCCCGCGATCGGATTGGTGCCGTCGGTGACCGTTCCCTCGAGGGTGCCGGTCGGTCCGATCGAGCAGTTGGAGAACTTGAAAGACCCGATGCGCGTCGACCAGTCGCCGCCGGCCGAGCCGGGCGCGTACATGGTCGTGTACCAGAACGTGCACTGGTCGACCGGGTCGACGGCGAGCGAGCTGTAGTCGCCCCAGCGGAACCCTCCGAACGGGTTGTCGCCGGCGATCAGCTCCGCCTCACCCTGGGAGAGCTCGCCGGCCGGATCGCCCGGAAGGCGGCCTGCCCAGCGGATGCCGGGATTGGTCGAGGTGTCGTCGGTGACGCTGAATCCGACGGCGATGTCGCCGCTGAAGTCGATGGCGGCCGAGCCCATCCAGCGATGGACGTCGTCATCGGGCAGGTACGAACCCTGCTGGAAGACCGCCGGCGTGTTCAGGGGATCACGCACCTCGTACCAGCGCGGTCCCACGATGCCGGCGTCGGAACGCACGTCGTGCTCGACGATCAGCGCGTCGTGGTCCCCGAAGTTCCGATACACCGCGCGGTACTGGATCCAGCCGTTGGCCTCAAGCCCGCCACCCGGCGGAGGCTGCGGCACGGTGTCGACGAACTCGAAGACCGGGTTGTAGTCGTCGACGTCGACGTCGACCGGGCCGGTGAAGGTCGAGTTGGCCGGCGTCCCGAAATCGGGATGGAAGTAGAAGAAGTGCAGCCTCGGAGTCGGCGAGCCGTCCCGATCGGGATGGCCCGTGCTGACGAGAACCTCGGGAGAAGTCGGCGAACCCACGGGGCGCGAGATGGCCGGGCCTCCGGGAAGGTTCGTACCGTCCAGGTTCGCCGCCAGGAGGCCGTCCATGCTGCCGTTTTCCAGGTTGACGTAGACCTGCGACGCGTCCGCACCCGCGAGCATCGCGTTGCGGTCGACGGCGGTCACCGCCATGCTGAAGCTCGACCCGGCAAATTCACGCGCCGTGACGTAGTAGCCGTCCGGCCAGACCGCGACCTTCGGGTAGTCCGGGAACGGCGAGCCGGTGATCGCCCACGGAAACTGGTACAGGTTGTACTCGCCCATCGGATCCGGCGTCGCCGACACGGCGAAGCACATGCTGTTGATCGTCGCGCCGAAGATGTCGAAGGTCGGCTGCGCGAACACCCATCGATCGGCGAGCTGGTCGTACAGGACGATCGGATCGCCGGAATTGATGTTCTCGCAGTCTCCGCCGAAGCCCTGCCAGAAGGCATTGCCCGCGACGGGTCCGCCGGTCTGGGAGTTGCCGTCCTTGTCCCAGATCTCGAACGAGATGTTGACCCACTGCGCCACGTTGTTCGGACCGACGGCCGCGTTGGTGTCGGCGGGCTGCAGGAAGTCGACGTCGCCGACGCCCTCGAAGCTGACGATCGGCCCCGGCATCTCGTTGGGTGCGGAGGTCGACTGCCGCGCCGGGTCGTGGCGGAGCGGCTTGTCCGTTGGAGGATTCCAGCCCGGACGCGGCTTGTGGTGAATCTCCCGGCGCGTCTCACCGGGCTTCGGCCGGGGCAGATTCATCTCACGAAGCGGCCGCGAGACCCCCGATCGAATCGAGATCCCGTGCTTGATACTGGGCGCAGCTTTCTGTTCGACCGTGTTCGCGCCGAATAGCGCGGACACCGGTGCGAACAGCAGGCCTGCGGCCACCGAGACGATGAAGGCAGAGAGCCTTTTCGCCGAGCTCCGGTCCATGCCGTTCCTCCGTTAGGTTGTTAAAACGAATCTTGCTGGGGAAATCGCTGGAAACTATTTACCCCGGTCAACCCGGAGTCAACAAGAAAGTGACGGCGGATGCGCGACGCCTTCCGATTCACGGCGTCGCGCTATCGGTCGACTCGCGGTCGTGCCGAACCCGCCATTCGGCAGCGGCCACTGCGGAATCGCGACGTCGGATCGGTGGCTTCCATCGTCGGCGTAGGACTTGACCAGAGGATTAGGCCGCAAAGACGGAGCCGTGCTCGAGCCGCAAACGAAAGCGTGCGGCGTGCGGCACCGCGCTCGAGTCGGCAGGACGGATGCGCGAAAGACCAGAAAAATGGACGAATCCGGCGCGACGTTGCCGCGTGTCCTCCGAAGCGGACCGCTCCGATGTTCGCTGTTCGCCTGCAGGTTCCGCTCGCGAGCGCGAGCCCGTATCAGGGAAGCGGCAGGTTGAAAGTCTTCGTCAGGAAAACGGCCATCTGTGCGCGCGTCAAGGGAGACGCGGGGCAGTAGTTTCCGCCTCCGCAGCCGCCGGTGATTCCTCTCCCGGCGATGTCCTCGATCCAGGGATCGAACAGGCCTCCCGCGCAGGGCACGTCGGCGAAGACCGTTCCGGTGCAGGCCGGGGGTGCGTAGCCGGCGCCCTGATCCGTCTTCAGGAGAAAGGCCGACATCTGAGCACGGCTGACGGGAGCTTGCGGGCAGTAGTTCCCGCCGCCACAGCCGCCGGTGATTCCGCGCCCGGCCAGATCCTCGATCCAGGGATCGAAGGCGCCGCCCTGGCAGGGCACGTCCGCGAACACCGACCCCGTGCAGGGCGGCGGGACGTAGTCGGCTCCCAGGTCCGATTTCAGGAGGAAAACCGCCATCTGCGCGCGCGTCGTCGCCGCGTCCGGACAGTAGAGACGGGGAGCGCAGCCGGCCGTGACGCCGGCGTTGAAGACCGCCTGGATGTAGCTGTAGGCGAAGTAGGAGGCCGGCACGTCCAGAAACGTCGGATTGACGTTGACCGTCCTCGCGGACGAGGTTCCTCCCCCCGGCGCCGGCGAGAAGACGGTGATGGTCGCCGGGCCCGCCGTCTCGATGTCGGTGGAAGCGATGTCGGCAGTCAGCTGGCTCGCCGAGACGCGGATGGTCGGCCGGTCCCCGCCGTTCCAGCGAACGACCGACCCGTAGACGAACCCCGAGCCGTTCACCGTCAACGTGAATCCCGGATCTCCCGCAATGACCGAACCGGGTGACAGGTTCGACAACACGGGCGATGGGTTCGGCACCGGCGTCAGCTGGTAGACGCCGCCGTTCAGGTTCGTCGCGTAGAGCTCCCCCGCCTGATCCTCGCCGAAGGACGAGAGGTTGTAGCCGGTGTTCAGGAGCAGGCTCGACGTCCATGTTCCGTCGGCGGCCTGCTGGGCTCCCCACAGCTCGCCGCTGCAGAAGTCCGCATACAGGTAGACGCCGTCGAGTCCCGGAATCGCGCTACCTCGATAGCGGAAGCCGCCCGTGACGGAGCAGCGACCCGAGTGGTCGTACTCGAGGATCGGGAGGGTGAGCGACCCGTCGTTGCAGTTGCTCGGCGGGTTGTAGCAGTGGAAGCCTTCCATCTTCCGCCAGCCGTAGTTCTCGCCACCCTCGCTCGTCGACGGCTGGTAGTCGATCTCCTCCCACGCGTTCTGGCCGACGTCGCCGATGATCAGGTCCGAAGTCGCGCGGTCGAAGGAGAACCGCCACGGATTCCGGACCCCGTACGCCCAGATCTCGTCGCAGCCGGAGATCGCGGCGAACGGGTTCGACGGCGGGATCGCGTAGGGCGCGGCCGCCGTCTGCCCGCACGGGACCGCGCCGGTGCCGTCCACGTCGAGGCGGAGGATCTTGCCGAGCAGCACGTCGAGGCGCTGGGCGTTGTTCGGAATGTCGCCCCCGCCACCGCCGTCGCCGGTGCCCATGTAGAGATAACCGTCGCTCGGGCCGAACATGAGCTGCCCGCCGTTGTGGTTCGAATTCACCGGATGCGGTACGACCAGCAGGATCTGGGCGGACGCGGGATCGGCCACGTCCGGGTTCGCCGAGACCTGGTAGCGGGCCAGCGTGATGTCGCCCGGAAAGGCGAGGTTGTTCGTGTAGTAGACGTAGAAGTACCCGTTCGTCGGGTAGTTCGGATGGAACGCCACCGACAGGAGGCCCTGCTCGCCGCCGGCCGTGACCAATGCGTGGATGTCCAGGAACGGCGTGGCGAGAAGCTGGCCGTTCTTGAAGATGCGGATGACGCCGCCCTGCTCGACGATGAATAGGCGTCCCGACCCGTCGCCGGCGTTCGTGACGTGGACGGGCGACGAGACGGCCGTGGTCACCGGAGTCAGCGCGACGCCGGCGCTCCCGCCCAGAGGCGCGACGCTCTCCGCCCACTCCGGGCCCGCCGGCGATCCGCCGAAGGAGCGCTGGCCGTGTGACGGGCCCCCGGCCGCGCCCGAGGAATCGAGGACCGCGTCGCCGGCGTCCTCGTCGAGGTGGTAGAGGGCCACGGTGTCCGCGTCCGGCGTGAACGGTGTCTCCGGACGGGTGAAGGGCCCCCCGTAGCGGAGGACCTTCGAGATCCGGACCTCGTCGAGGTATCCGTCGTACGACGGGAACGCGGCCCCCTCGTCGTGCTTCTCCGCGCCGAGCACCAGGTAGGGATCGCTCGACGAGGCGGACGCGGCGTCGTCGGGGTACGAGACGTCGCCGCCCGGGCCGTCGCCCTCGGCGTCCAGGAGGCCGTCCACGAAGATCCGCATCCTCCCGGTCGCGCGCTCGCGCTCGACCGCGACGTGGTGCCACATCGAGTCGAGCACGGGGCGGGCGCCGCAGATCGTCCAGTCGCCCGTTCCGTCGCCGCTGACTCCGAACACGACGCGCCCGCCGGCGATCGAGACGCCGAACTTGCGGTCGAGACCGAGCCGGTCGCGATCGACGATGACGTCGCCGTGACGCCACTCCACGTTCGCGCCGCACGCGACCGATGCCGCGGTGTTGTCCGACGACGCCGCGCGCATCCAGAACTCGATCGTGAAGTCCTCCGCGCCGACGTCCGCCGGAGGCCCGGGATTGGAGTTCGCCGGGTCGTCGATCGGAATCTTCACCCGGTCGATGTCGGCCGAGCCGTTGCCGTGAAACCGCATCGACGACGCCGCGCGGGCCGGCGAGGCGGCGGCCGCCGCGGCGAGCAGGCAGAGGACGACAGTGCGGAAGGAGCCGGAGGCGCGCACTCCGGGATTCTAGGCTACCCGCCGGGCGCTCGCGCGCATCCGTCGTACATTGTCACGTGATGGCGGTCACGCGACGATTGGTCGGAGTCCGGGCGTTCGGCGCCGCGCGATGAGCTCGCTCCACCTCCTTCTCTTCGGAAACGTCAGTCAGCCGCCGTTCTGCAACAACCTCTTTCCCGCGGTCCGCGCGTTTCAGCGCGCGTTCCGAACGAAGATCGTCGAGCCGCAGCGCTACCCGGCATTCGAGTCGACCGGAGGCGCCCGGCCGGCGATCGTTCCCGACGAGGCGGTCCTCGAGCACACGGATCCCTCGCCCGACGTCGCCGTGTGCCTCGGAGGAGCGCTCCACTTCTCCGAGCGGTCGCTGCGGGAGCTGCGCAACCGCCATGTCGTTCTGGCCGGGTTCGCGCTCTCGGATCCGTACGGCCTGGCGGCGTCGCTGAAGATCGCGCGCGAGTTCGACCTCTTCTACACGCAGGATCCCCAGGTGCTGACCGACTACCGGGCGGCCGGCGTCACGGCGCGACGCTGCGATCCCGCCACCGATCCCGAGTTGTACGCGCCGCCTCGCGAGCGCCGGGACCGCGAGTGCGACGTCGTGTTCTACGGCAAGTGGACTCCCTACCGCGATGCGATCGTCACCGCCCTCGCAAAACGCGTGCGCGTACGAGTGCACGCCTACGCGGGTGACAAGCGGTGGAGCGTTCCGGTCGAGCCGCCCCGCGACACCCCGGAGGCGCTCCGCGCCGCGCTGAATGCGTCCCGCCTGGCGCTCGAGACCGCCCGGCTCGACGACGCCGTGGGAAAGTACCGCGACGCGTTTCGAATCACGCCGCGGCCCTTCTTCGCGGCCTCCTGCGGCGTTCCGTCGCTGATCGAGGAATTTCCGAGCCTGGGCGACTGGTTCGCGCCGGGCGAGGAGATCGCCACCCATCGCGGCCCCGAGGACGCCGCGGAGACGGCCGCGCGGCTGATCGCGGACGAGCCGGCGCGCGCGGCGCTCGGGCGGCGCGCCCGGCAGCGCGCGCTGCGCGATCACACGTGGGATCGGAGGCTCGAGGCCTTCCTGCTGGACGTCCGGGGGGCGATGATCCCGGGACGCCGCTGAGCCGGCGCCCTTCATCGGCGAGGATGCAATGTATTAGCGACAGCTAATACGCCACCGAGGGGCTCGACCCGCATGGAAGAGCTGGTGGATACGCGGTCAGAAGGCTTCTCGGGAGAGGAAACTGAAGCGACTTCCCCTCTCATTTCCACGGTCCGCGCAGCGGACCGCGAGAGGTCCGAGCCACTTTTGGCTGGGAGGCAGGGACTCGAACCCCGATTCACTGGTCCAGAGCCAGTTGTCCTACCATTGAACGACCTCCCAGTCGCTCCGAGGGACGCGGATTATCCGGGATGGGCTCGCCGCGGTCAAATCGGTCCGTCCCGCGGCTCACGCCTCGCGCTTCTCCGCCTTGTTAGGATCCACGCCCGATGGTCGACGACATGGAGGGCCTCGCCGAGCGTCGCTGCGAGCCGTGCCGGGGCGGCGTTCCCCGCCTCTCCCCCGAGCGGGCGGCGGAGCTCGCGGCCGCCACTCCCGGCTGGCGGCTCGAGGACGGCGCGACGCGTCTCGCCCGCCGCTTCGAGTTCCGCGACTTCGTCGAGGCGATGAAGTTCGTGAACCGCGTCGCCGAGCTGGCCGAGGAGCAGGGTCATCATCCGGACATCCTCATCCACTGGAACGTCGTCGACCTCGTGCTGTGGACGCACAAGATCGGCGGCCTCCACGAGAACGACTTCATCCTCGCCGCGAAGATCCAGAAGCTGCTGGACGAGAGTCCGGAAACCGCGACGGCGGGCTGATCCGCCGCCGTCCCCTCACGCGCGGCCGACACACGAGGAGACCATGTCCAAGCTTCACCGATTCACCGGGACTCTGCCGCTGTCTCTGGGGCTCGCGTTCGCGATGGCGGCTCCGCTCGTGCTCGCCCTCGCCGCGCCACAAGCCGCACCGACGACGGCCGCGGTACAGCCGCCGGCGCCGACGAGAGCCGGCGCGGCCACGCCGCGGGCGCGCGTCACGCGCGTGGCGGAGGATCGCGACGAGGACGCGCCGAAAGGGACCGATGTCCTCGCGCCGGGTCTCGACAAGCTGCTGCAGGGGTCGGGCGACGCCGACAGCTTCTGGATCGACGTCACGTGGCCGACCTCCGCCAACCTGCTCACCGCCGTGCGCGTCTTCGGCAACGGCGTCGGAACCTGGAATCGCGCCGTGCAGTTCCGGCTGACCCCGGAAGACGTCCGGTCGATCCTGGAAGAGCTGCGCGAGGTCCACTTCGGCGCCTACCCGATCGACGTCCGCGAGAAAGAAGAGAGGAACCAGAAGCACGAGCGCGACGAGACGGAGCTCTACGGGCGGATCATCGTGAGGCTCGGCGACGTGACCCACGTCGTGCGGCAGATGGGCGACAAGCCCGAGCGAGAGCTCGAGGCGCTGGCGAAGAAGGTCCTCGAGCTCTCGCGCCAACCCGCCGCACGCGGCGAGAAGGTCGGCAATCTCGACGACGGCCTCGCTCGACTCGCCGGCGGGACGATCGCCCCGGAGGTGCTCGAGGTGCTCGCCCGCCGCAAGGTGGACAAGCCCGATCCGGGAGCCGGCCAGGAGAACTGGATGCTGCGCATCAACGGAAGCCGCGCGGTCGACCGGGACCTGACGCGCCAGCCCGCCGTCGAGCGCGAGCTCCGCCTGTCGGATCCGGAGCTGAAGACGCTCATCTCGCTATTGCGCGATGCGCGGGTCGGATCGCTCCCGCAGAGCCTCTGGGCCCCCCGTTACTCGACTCTGCGGGTGCAGGTCCTGAACCAGATGCGCAACATCCAGGCGCGACA
>Ga0157374_10002566_pt1 | contig 15326 bp, 10 predicted proteins | sample M25metaG_FD_115308 | JGI IMG/M metagenome (GOLD analysis project Ga0157374, IMG submission 115308) | Miscanthus rhizosphere microbial communities from Kellogg Biological Station, Michigan, USA - M2-5 metaG | ecosystem: Host-associated > Plants > Roots > Rhizosphere > Soil | place: USA: Michigan...
AGTTTTCGCACCCGCGCACCGGGAAAGCGGAACGGTTCTCTGCGCCGCTGCCCGCCGAGCTCGAACGGTTTCTCGGACTGGTCGATTCCACGTAGCATTGCAATTCGGGTAAGTGGGCAATCCGGCTATAATGTGCTAAACCCATGAGAGCTTCACGCATTGTGCTGTCGGCTATGTGTCTGGGCGCTGTGTCAGTGGTTGTCGCTCAAACTGCCCCCGATCCTCTTCCCTCCGCGCCGTCGGCCGTACGTCAGGAAGAGCAGAAGAAATCGCAACCGGCACCCCCGCCTCCAGCACCTACGCCCGCTCCGCATCCACAGCAAAACATAACGGAGCTGACCAACACGCCGCAGGAACCTGCGACCAAGCCCGAGACTAAGAAAGACGAGCCGCCTGCCGGCAGTGAGGCAACAACGACCGGGCAGGCTCCTGCTCAGCAGACTCCAGCCGCACAGACTCCACCCGCACAGACACCAAAAGAAGAAGTGGATGAGTCGCTGATCACTATTCGACGCGCGGTGGACGAAGTGAACGTGATCTTCACGGTCACCGACAAGCATGGCCGGTTTGTCAAGGACTTGAAGCGCAATGATTTCAAAGTCGTCGATGACGCGAAGCCCGCGCTCGAGATCAAGAGTTTCCGAAGCGAAACCGATCTGCCGCTACAGGTAGGTCTGCTGGTGGATGCCAGCAATTCTGTGCGGGACCGTTTCAAGTTCGAGCAGGAATCGGCCATTGAGTTCTTGAACCAGATGATCCGGCCGAAGTCGGACCGCGCGTTTGTGATCGGGTTCGACGTAACTCCTGAGGTCACGCAAGACTTTACGGACAGTACCGAGGCGCTATCGAAGGGCGTGCGCTCGCTGCGTCCGGGCGGCGGTACCGCGATGTACGATGCGCTCTATTTCGCTTGCCGGGACAAGCTTCTGAAAGCTCCCTCGCGAGGGACGGTGCGGCGGGCGATCATTCTGCTGAGCGACGGGGATGACAACCAGAGCCATGTGTCGCGCGAAGAAGCGATTGAAATGGCCCAACGCGCCGAGGTCATCATCTACACCATCAGCACCAATGTGACGGGCGCGCGCAACAAAGGAGACAAGATCCTGGAGCGGATTGCAGAGGCAACGGGGGGCCGTGCATTTTTCCCGTTCCAGATCCGAGACGTGGCGGACGCGTTCGCAGAGATCCAGGACGAGTTGCGCAGCCAGTACGCCCTTTCGTACAAGCCGGCTGACTTCCGGCAGGACGGGCGCTATCGAACAATTGAAATTCTTGCCGCCGACAAGAAGAGCCTGCGGGTACGGGCTCGACGCGGGTACTACGCCCCGGCACAATAGGAATCGAAGGGCTCGAACTGCCCGGCACCTACGTAATCGAACTTCCCGAAGACTGACTTATCCCAGCAGGATTTTCCGCCGACATAACCCTTAGACGACCATGGCCTGCGCAGGAAGGCGGAGCTGTGTTTAGCCGACGAAGCCTTGCCGTTGAAGCGTGGTGTTCGAAGTCTGCATGAGAAACCATGTACAGCTGGTCTGAGGTCAAGAGTAAAGAATCGCGCTCATGGAACGGCGGCCCTCGCGGGGCGCGGTCCTATGTGGGCAGAGAGATTCTATTCTGCCTTGGATTCTCGCTCGCCTTCCTTGCGGTAGAAGCCGCTTCGAAAACGGCGCAGGGATGGCCTGGAGCTCCGGCGTTCTATCTGCCGCTTGGCATGGTGGCCGCGTTGTTCTTGTGGGAAGGGCTGGGATATTGGCCGCTCGTCCTGCTGGTCGCGGTTGTCGGGGCAGAGGTCAACTACCACCGGCCGATTGCGTCCTGGTGCGGGCTGCCGGGAGTTGTCGCCATTTACCTGTTTTACATTCTTGGAATCGGGCTGACGCGCAAATGGTGGCGCATCGATCCTCGAATGGCGACGGTGCGCGACGTCGGACGTTTCGCCGTGACTTGTCTTGCTGCGGCGGTTCCGACCGCGGTCGTCGGCATGATGACCCTGCGTGAGGACGGCATCATCGGGCCAGCGGATACGGTGAAGACGGCCATCAACTGGTGGGAGAGTGACGCGATCGCGATCACGTCGTTCACGCCAGTGCTGCTTTTGTATGTGTTCCCAGCGGTGGCCGCATGGAGAAAAGGCAAGGCGTTTGCCGGTTTGCTGTGGGGACGCTGTCAGTTGCGTATAACGGCTAGCAACCTGATATTGGTCGCGGCGCAGGGATGTTCAATCTTCCTGACGCTGTGGCTGGTTTACTTCTGCGACCCTGTGATTCCCTACCAGCCCCTGTATCTCTTGTTTCTGCCGGTGATCTGGATTGCCGTGCGACATGGCTTGCCGGGGGCAGCGCTGGCGACATTTTTGATGAACGTCTTCGCGATGTTTGCGGCCGACGCGACTCATTCGGCCGATACCGGATTACCCCGCCTACAACTGGCGATGCTCGCCCTGGCGCTGACCGGGCTGATCGTAGGCGCGGTGGTCAGCGAACGCAAGCGAGCGGAAGAGGCGCTCGAACAAAGCGAATCGAACCTGAGCCGGGCACAATCTGTGGCGCATGTGGGGAGCTGGCATGTCGACATTCGCACCAAGCAACTGTTTTGGTCGGACGAAACGTATCGACTGTTCGAGCTGCCGCCAGGAACGCCAGTGACGAGAGCGCTGGTCGAGGAGGCGATACCGTCCGAAGATCTCACCGCGTTTCACAGCCGGTGGAGAGCGGCGATGGTTACGGGCTCGTACGACCTTGAGCATCGCATCCGGGCCGGTGGCAACGTCAAGTGGGTCCGAGCCCGCGCTCGAATCGAATATGGCAGCAACGGACGGGCAGTGCTGGCGATCGGCACAGTCCAGGACATCACGCAAAGGAAATGCGCCGAAGAGGCGTTGCGCCATGCGGAGGAGAAATACCGGGCTCTGTTCGAAGATGCCGTTGTTGGGATGTATCAGAGTACTCCCGACGGCCGCCTGTTAACCGTGAATCGCGCGCTGGCGCAGATGTTTGGTTACGAATCTCCCGAGCAGATGCTCAGTCTCAATCCTGAAATGCCGCGTGAGATCGACGGCGACGGGAACCGCAACGCCGAATTCCGACAGTTGCTGGACAGCGCAGGAATCGTGCGCGATTTTGAGTACAAAGTTCGTCGGCCGGATGCGACTGAATTCTGGATTCTCGAGAGTGCGCGCCAGGTGCGCGCCAATTCCGGTGAAATTCTGTTTATTGAAGGCGCGCTGCACGACATTTCCCGCCGCAAATTGCTCGAGGAGCAGCTTCGACAGGCGCTCAAAATGGAGGCCATTGGGCGCCTGGCGGGCGGAGTCGCGCATGACTTCAACAACGCTCTGGCGGTGATGATGGGGTACAGCGAACTGGCCCAGATGAATCTTCATCCGGAAGATCCACTTCACAAGAGCCTCGGGGAAATCATCAAGGCGGGACATCGTGCCTCATCGCTGACGCGTCAACTATTGGCCTTCAGCCGGAAGCAACCGTTCCAGCCCGTAGTGCTTGACCTGAATGCGATCGTTTCGGAGATGGACAAGATGTTGCGCCGCCTGATCGGAGAGGACATCAACCTCAAGATCACGCGCGATGCGAGACTCAAGAACGTTAAGGCGGATAAAGGCCAAATCGAGCAGATTCTGATGAACCTGGCTGTCAACGCTCGCGACGCAATGCCCGAAGGAGGAACGCTGGCCATCGAAACCGCGAATGTCGAGATCGGGGAGGATGAAGTGCGGCAGCATTCCTTCCTTAAGGCTGGCAACTACGTCATGCTGAGCGTGATGGACACCGGTTGCGGCATGAGTCATGAAGTCAAGGCGCACATTTTCGAGCCGTTCTTCACGACCAAGGGGCCGGAGAAGGGTACCGGGCTGGGATTATCCACCGTGTATGGAATCGTAAAGCAGAGCGATGGATTTCTGCTGGTCGAGAGTGAAGTAGGCAAGGGCACCACTTTCAAGAATTACTTTCCGCAGATCGAAATCGCCTGCGCGACGCCCGCTGTGGTGGCTTCGACCCCGGTCGCGCAAGGTGGAATTGAGACCGTGCTGCTGGTCGAGGATGAAGAATCGCTGCGGAAGCTGGCACAGGGCTGCCTGCAAACATGTGGGTACACAGTGCTCGAAGCAACAGATGGTCAGGATGCACTCGAGGTCGCGAACCGTTACCGCGGTAAGATTCACCTGTTGCTCACCGACGTCATCATGCCCGGCATCAGCGGGCGCGACTTGGCCGACCAGTTGGCGCAGGTGCGGCCGGATGTGAAAGTGCTCTACATGTCCGGTTACACGCATGACCTTGTCACGCAGCGTGGCATTCTCGCAAGCGGCTCCGAACTGTTGCAGAAACCATTTGCGATTAGTGCGCTGCTGCGCAAAGTGCGAGACATGCTTGACGGGAAGGCCATGCACGCCGCGGCTCATTAATCTTCGCTGCATATACTGTTAGACTCACACAAACAGGAAGGCGACTTCGATGCCCGGTTATTCCGGTACACCTTTGCCTAAAAAACTTGGATTCAAGCCAGGCTGCCGCGTGGCTCTCTTCTCTGTCGCGCAGGATGTCCGCGAGGAACTGGCAAACGCCATCGCAGATGCTGCGCTCGTAAAAAAGGGACCAATTGATCTTGTGCTAGTGGCCACCAAGAGCTCGGCGGAGTTGCGACGGCAGACGCCCGTGTGGAAAAAGCAACTCGCGTCGAACGGCGCGCTCTGGATTTTGTGGCCCAAGAAAACCTCGGGCGTGGCATCGGACCTTGATGAGAATAAGGTTCGAGCTTTCGGGCTTTCCATTGGGCTGGTGGATGTGAAGGTGTGCGCGGTCAGCGAGGTGTGGTCGGGGCTGAAGTTTATGATTCGGGTGAAGGACCGTGGCGCCATCTAAGAGGAGTTGGGAAAGAGTCGAGAGGTTTCGTGCATTTGGACAAGGCGGGAACGCTCCACGCCAGATCCCTCGCCTCGCTGGGGAGTACGCGGGGGTCTTCGGGATGACGCCATCGAAAGTTGTGAGGATTGACGCTAGTTTTGGGAATTATCGCTTGGGCGCGTAGTAGCCGCTGCGTGATTGGATCTTGTAGTCCTTGTCTTTGGCCTTGATCTCGATTTTGCGGAATGTGCCGTCGCGATCTTTGTTGGTGGGCGTGTAGCCGAGGTTGTACTGGCTGCGCAGCTCAAGCGCAATCTGGTCGAACGCGGCTCTGAGCTTGTCGAACTTGTTGCCGACGTCGATGACGCGCCCACCGGTCTCGCTGGAAAGCTTTTTCATTTCTCCTTCGCCGAAGCCGCCCCAGGTGCCGCGGTCCGCAATCAGGAGCACGTACACGATCGAATCGGACTTCTGCGCCGCCTCAATGGCCTCTTTGATCCGCAACTGGCTGCCCTGATCTTCGCCATCGGTCAGGATGATCATGGCTTTGCGGCCTACTTCGTGCGCCAACTGATCGTGCGACGCGAGATAAATCGCGTCATACAGCAAGGTGCCGCGCGGGTTCCCTTGCGGAATCGGCCCGGGCATCATGACGCCGCCGCCTACTCCGGTATTGATCTTTGCGCTGTTGAGCGCGTCTTTCAGGCGACTGACTGAGTTCGTGAAATCCTGCAGCAAATCGACGTTGACGTCGAAGCTCAGAACAAAGGCCTCATCTTTGGGCCGAAGAATTTCCTGCAGGAACTGGCCACCCACCTGCTTTTCCATCTCGAGCACTCTCTGCTGGCTGCCGCTGGCGTCAATCAAAATCCCCAACGTGAGCGGAAGGTCGGATTCCGCTTTAAAGTACTTAATGGTCTGGGGCTTACCGTCTTCGGTGACGTCGAACTGGTCTTTGGTGAGATTCGGGATGAGGCCGCCTTTTTTGTCCTTTACGTTAAAGAACAACTGCACAACGTTAACGTCAACCTTCAACGTTTCCATCGACTGGTCATCCGCCTGGCCGCCGGCATTTTGATTGTCCTGACCGGAGAGCGAAATCGCGGGCGTACAAAGCAGGACGAGTGCAAGCAGCGGACGGGCAAGTGCGCTGGGCATGAAAGAAATTCTCACAAGTGGATTTGCTAGTCTATCGTGTAGCTTAGATGCACCAAATGAGTGCCTGCAAGCATCCCATCAAAAGGAATTTGAGGAGATTGCGCGGGTACGGGAGAAAGCCATTGCGTAGTCGATCGGCAAGACGCTTGGGACGGTTGTTGATGGGGGCTGCGTGCCTATTCTCAATGATTGTGTGGGCGCAACAGCAACAGCCGAATATACCGGACGCGCCGTCGGCTACCCGGCCAGCCCAGCCTTTCCCGACGGCGCCGCCGCCTCCGAGCAGGCCTTCCGATCAGCCGCCGCCGGAACAAGCCCCAAGCCAGGTTCCAGGCAATCAGGCACCACCGCGCACCGATAATCCGCCGGCCGACGCGCCCGCGGCAAACACGCCGGCGGCCGGCTCTCTTGATCAGCCGCCGAAGGAAGAAAATCTGCCCGGCCCTGCGGAAGTCCCGTCCGCCGCACCGAAAATGCCGCCGGTAAAAACTGTGCCTGCGGGCAGCGTGCCTCCGGGAGTGTCCGGGTCACGGGATGAGTTGCCCACGTTCAGGGTGAGCACGAACTTTGTCGTCGTCCCAGTCACGGTGAAGGACTTTCAGGGACGTCCGGTCGAGGGGCTGATCTCGAAAGATTTTTCGGTGTACGAGAACGGCGTAAAGCAACAGCTGCGATTTTTTACGAGCGATCCGTTTCCTCTGTCGGCCGCGGTGATCATCGATATGGGCATGCCGGATGTCACGGTGCAGAGGATAAATGAGACTTACACCGCGCTGGCTGGAGCTTTCACGCCCTACGATGAGATTGCGCTTTATACGGTGAGCGCGCGGGCTAGCCGCGTTTCCGATTTCAGCGTGGTCAACCAACGCCTCACCGCAAAACTCAATCAGATCAAAAGTGAGCGCGGCGCGAACAACGGCCCGCCCGTCACCAGCGGCCCGCTCGGCCCTGGGGGACCGATGGTCAATGGACGCCCGATTGATCCCGGTGGACCGCTTGTCGTGACGCCGCCCAAGGTGGCGCGCGTGCTCAACGACGCGATCCTGATGGCGGCCGTTGACCTGAATAAGCGCGAGCGCACCCGCCGCAAGGTCATTTTCATCATTAGCGATGGACGCGAGTACGGGAGCACGGCCAGCTACCGCGATGTGCTGAAGGTTCTCCTGACGAACGAAATCAGCGTGTTCGGCGTGGGAGTTGGCGGCGCAGCAATTCCGGTCTACAACAAGCTGCAGCGGATTCGCGTGCCGAAGATGGGATTGGGGTACACCGACATTTTGCCCAAGTACTCATCGGCTACCGGCGGCCAGGTGTTCAACGAGTTTTCGAGGCAGGATATCGAAGCCATTTACGCCCGCGCGCTGGGAGACGCACGCAATCAGTACACGCTGGGATACTCGACTCGTGCGACACCGAGTACCGCTTACCGGCAAATCGAAGTCCGCATAACGCGGCCGAATTTAAAGATCTATACGAAAGACGGTTATTATCCAGCGCCGTTGCGCAGATGACAGCACAACGGCGGCGTGGGTTGCGGTCTTCGCGACACTGATCTTCATTCTTATTCTTCCGGCGGCAGGTCGAAATTGACCAAGTCACCGCGGAAGCCTTTGGTCTTCCAGGCGCCGAATGCGATGCCCAACAGCATCCAGATACCGCCCACAATCCATGCTTTCCAGCTGAGATTTTTCCAGAGGAAGAAACAGACCGTGAATCCGGCCAGCGGCGGCGCGATCAGGGCGAGGATCAGAAGGCATACGCCCGCGACAGCGTAAGCCGTCATGTTCGATCCGGGCCATACGCCAATCGCAAGCACGATGACAGTCAGCACAGCGGGGAGGATTGGACTCTTCTTCGCTTCGCGAACGTTGTAGCGCACGAACGCGGCGAGGTTGACTCCCATGAAGGCGATCAGCGCGCCGAAGTTCAGCATCTCGGCGCCTAGGCCGTAACTGAAGAGGCCGATGCTCACCAGCAACGCGCCCGCGAGCGCAATGGCGCCGACGAAGACTACGTTGTTGCGCGGCACATGGCGTTTCGGATCCACCACACCGAAGAAGGATTTCGGCAGGGCACTGCTACGTCCCATGCCGTAAAGCAAGCGTGCGGCGCCGATCTGCGCGCCCATTCCTGAGCCGAAGTTTGCCACCAGCAGAGTGAACCCGACGATGGCGAACAACGGAGCCCAGGCGCGTTGGGCAACGAATGTGAAAGCGGTATCGGAATTCGGAAATGGCTCGGAGGCGGGCCAGATCAGTTGCGCGGCATAGACTTCAAATGCAGAGAGAATGCCGATGACGAAGCAAGTCAGGACGGTCGCCAGCAGGATGTTGCGGCGCGGGTTCTCCGCTTCCTCCGACAACGTGGAGATACCATCGAATCCTATATAGCTCAGCACAGCAATCGAAGTGGCGGCCAGCACCGACTTGAGGTCCCACATTTGCGGGTCGTAAAAGGGCCGCGTGAAGTAGTCCGCGCCATCGTGGGGATGAGAAAAAATGTACCGCGCCGCAGCCATGAAGAAGATCGCGACCACCGCACCCATGCCTGCTGCCAACAGTGTATTGACGCGCGCCGAGGTCTTGATCCCCTGGATGTTCAGAAAGGTGAAGACGGCACCGAAGAACAGCGCCCACGTCCAGTAGGGGACACCGGGAGCGAAAACATGCGCCTGCTGGCTGCACCACACGATGCAGATCATGGGATTGAGCATGTAATCCATGACCATGCTCCATCCGGTGACGTAGCCGAGGGCGGGATTAATTTCCTGCCCGACATAGGCGAACGCCGAACCGGCGCTGGGATACGCGCGCGCCATGCGCCCGTAGCTGAAGGCGGTGAAGAGCATGGCCACCATGGCGATCAGGAGCGTGGTGACGACGTGCCCGCGGCCGCGATCACTCAGTACACCAAAAACAGACATGGGAGCGACCGGTTGGATTACGATGATGCCGTAGAGAATCAGATCGCTCAGCGTGAGCGTTCGCCTGAGGCGCGGGGCGCTGCTGGTCACGTTCGTTGAAGGGCTCGACATTCCACTCCTTGGGACTCGAAAACCCCGCCATCGTAACTGATGGAAGGGTTCTCGGAAAGCTTGCTCAAACCTGTTTCACTGTGTGAGAAACCGTCGCTCGAAGTCGCCGGATTTTCGTATGCGAGAAGAAGAAGTGTCAATAGAATTATGGACTATTAAAACGATTCTCTAGCTGCAGCCGGCAGCGAAGGGCCAGGAGACTGATGATGAAGATTCGAACCATCGTCCGCAGGTGCGCGATTCTCGGATTTGTTCTCGTTGCAAATTTTGCCCTCGCACAGAGCAAGGGATCTACCGTTCAGGAAAAGCTGGGCTATCCGGCGACAGCGCGGTTGCTCGTCATTCACGCCGATGACTATGGCATGTCGCACTCCGTGAACCGGGCGACTACCGAAGCGCTCGAGAACGGATGGATCACGTCCGCCAGCATTTTGGTTCCGTGCCCGTGGTTTCAGGAAGTAGCGCGAATTGCGACCAAACATCCCGATTGGGATCTTGGCATTCATCAGGCTTTGAATAGCGAGTGGACGGATCTGCGCTGGGGATCGATCAGCGGGCGCGACAAAGTGCCGTCGTTGTATGACGCCGAAGGTTACCTGCCGCTGGAGACGCCGACCGTTGCCAAGAACGCAAAGATGCCAGAGGTCGAAACCGAGTTGCGCGCGCAGATCGATCGCGCGAAAGCAGCCGGAATTCATCTCACGCACCTCGATACGCACATGGCCGCGCTTGTGCAGTCCCCGGATCTTTTTAAGGTGTACGCGAAGATGGGACACGAGTACGGGCTGCCAATCCTGCTCGAGCGAACAGGCACGACACATGGATTGCCTGCGGGAATCGATCTTCCCGCCGACGAGACTCTTATTCAGCAAGTGATTTCGATGGAGCCAGGCGTGGATGCCAATGGATGGTTCGATTGGTACAAGAAGGCTCTGACGCCGCTCGGCCCCGGCGTCTATGAATTGATCGTGCACCTTGCGTACGACGATGACGAGATGCGCGGCGCTACCTGGAATCATCCGGATTGGGGTTCGGCGTGGCGGCAACAGGATTTGAATCTGGTCAAGAGCGCCGAGTTTCGTCAGTTCCTGAAAGAGCAGGGATTTGTGCTGGTGAGGTGGGACCAGTTGGCGAAAGCGCTGCCAGCGGGCTATGGGAAGTAGAGGGGCTTGAATGTAAGCGCTCCCTTCGTGTACAAAGCGACACCGTCCGATAGGAAAGCAGGTCCTTCGCTTGGCTCAGGATGACATTTTTATTTTTATTTCTATTTCTATTTTTTGTTTTTATTAGCAAAAAGGCACGCTGGCGCGTGCCTTTCTGAGAATTGAGTACCGAGAACTGGCAACTTTTTCTATGGCGCTTCGATCAACTCCATTTTGCCGTCGCGGGTGCGGTGGAGCACCATGACTTTCCCCTTCGGATCGCGGAACACAAAGACGTCGCGATCACGGAAGTGCGCTTCTTTAATCGCTTCTTCAAGCGTCATCGGCCGGAGAGCGACGGAGTCCTTCGACTTCGTCAAGTGAACCTCCGTCGTCTTGGCCACCGCGGGAAATTTGTGAACTACCACCGGGACCGAGGCCGCTGCCGTTAAACCCACGGCTGTCTCGATAGGCTCGGGCGCCGCTTCGCCATTCCACTTCTTCCTTGCGCTGCGTTTTTTGGAGCGGATGCGCGTCTTGTATTTCAGCGCCTGCTTCTCCAGATGCTCGAAGGCCTCGTTCACAGCGGACTTCATGTCCCCGGCTTCGGCAACTCCGACGATTGGGCCGTTGCGAGGGCTGATTGTGATTTCGGCTTTATTGCGGTGCTTTTCGACGACCAAAACCACTTTGGCCTCGAACTTATCTCCTAAGATTTTCTTGATTTTTGTAAGGCCGTTTTCGACTGTCTTGCGAATGGTAGGAGTGATTTCGTACTGCCTTCCGGTGTATTCCACGTTCATTGAGCGCTCTCCTGGGTTTTGTTGCCCTGATTGGAGCTCAAACAACCGGTGCTGCCTGGGCGGAAAGCCCGCTTGTAAAAGATCGCGAGCACGCCGCAGGGCGTGCCTTACTTCACTTTATTTCTTAACCCGACGCTGATGGGTGCTTGGAATGCGCATGTCCTCGCGGTACTTTGCCACCGTGCGGCGAGTCACCTGGATGCCTTGGGATTGCAGGATGCGAGTGATCTGCTCGTCGGTCAGCGGACGAGACGGATCTTCTTCATCGATGAGCTTTTTTACGCGGCGCTTGAGGATGAGCAACGATGTGTTGCCACCCTCGGGGCCTTGCACGCTCTCCGAGAAGAAATACCGCAACTCGAATACGCCTTGCGGTGTGTGCGCGTATTTATTGGCCACCGCGCGGCTCACGGTGGAAGGATGCACGCCGATTTCTTCGGCCACCTCCTTAATCATCATGGGTTTCAACTGGTCGATCCCAAGCTCGAGAAAGTCCTGCTGGCGGGCCACGATCGAGTAGCAGACTTTCGTGATCGTCTGCTTGCGCTGTTCGATGTTCTTGATCAGCTGGATGGCGCTCTTGTAGCGCTCTTTCACGTAGTTGCGCGTGTCTTTATCGTTGGCGTCTTTCGTGAGCAAACGTTTGTAGGCGGGATTCAGACGGAGCGTCGGCAAATCGTCGTCGTTCATCAGAACCAGCCACTCGTCGCCATGCTTGACGAACGCGACGTCCGGTTCGATCAGGCGTACCTGCGATTTGTTGTAGCGCAGGCCGGGGCGCGGATCGAGGGTTCGGATGTAGTCAAGCGCGGCCAGCACGGCTTCGGAACTCCGGCCAATCGCCTTTCCGATTTCTTTGTATTGCTTCAGAGTCAGCCCGCGCAGGTGGTGGTCGACAACGGCCAGCGCGTCCGCAATTACGGTCTCGGTCGCGCCGTTACCATTCTTGTGCAGAGCGAGTTGCTGCTGGTGATAGCGCAGCTGGTACATCAGGCATTCCCGCAAGTCGCGGCAAGCCACGCCCGGTGGATCCATCAGGCGAACCAGTTCCAGGGCTTCGTGAAGGTCGGCGAGGCTGAATGAAACGCTGCGAGCAATGGGCGTAGCCGCCAGCTTGCTCGATTCGACTGGCGGAGGCAGGACGACGTCCTGTTCGACAGCTGGGGCAGTTGCGGTGCCAGTTCCAGCGCCTCCCTCGCCCATCGACTCCGGCAAGGAGAAGTCATTCCAATCTGTTTCCACGCCGGATAATGAGTCCAGTTCGCCGGTTGCAACGTCCGCGTCAGCCGCGCTCTCTTCGGCGGCAGCCAAGCCCAAGGCGACGGCTTCTTTCACTAGATTTTGTTGTGTCGCGACATCGGCTTCGGGAGAAGCTGGAGCGGCGGTCCCCATTAATTCGTCGTCGGAAGCAATCAGGTATCCGTCTTCGCTAAGATTTCCGATCACCAGTTCGGCAGCTTCGCGGACTTCATTGCGGACGCCGAGCGCTCCCAGTTGCCAGATCAGGTGGTCGGTCAAATTGCCGGGCTTCGATAGAAAATTCTCGAACGAGGGTCGTTCAATCTCTTCCATCTCACCCTGGCTGCGATAGCCTGGGTCGAGATATTCCTGGAAGAAAGAACCAAAATCAATTTCCTCAAAGGGGTCTTTCTTTTCCGGCGTGGTGGCGGGTGCCTCTTCGGTAGCTGCGGCGGCAACGCGATCGCGTTCTTCTTCCTTGCGGCCGACGTCATCGATCAAAGGAACGGCGTCTTCCAGTTCCTCAAGAACAGGATTTTCAACCATTTCGGCATTAATCATGTCCTTGAGCTCAAGCTTGTTGAGCGCGAGCACGGAGACCATCTGCACCAGACCTGGTGTCAGGATCTGCCGTTGCGACAGCTTAACGCTCAATTTGTGCTGCAAAAGGACCATGCCACTCCTAAACCTATGTACTCAGTGTCGCTCAGGCCGGGATCGTTACCAAGAGCACTTCGGTACCCGTCTATACGAGTGAAAAACTCTCCCCCAAGTAGACGCGACGCACTTCCGGATCGTTGCCAAGCTGCTCGGGCGAGCCTGAGCGGAAAATCTTGCCCTCGTTAATGATGTAGGCCCGGTCCGTCACCGACAGCGTTTCCCGAACATTGTGGTCGGTGATGAGGATGCCAATGCCCCCAGCCCTCAATCCCGAGATAATCTTCTGCAGGTCGAGTACGGCAATCGGGTCGATACCTGAGAACGGCTCATCCAGCAGGATAAAAGTCGGGTTTATGCAGAGGCTGCGGGCAATCTCGACCCGGCGACGTTCTCCGCCTGAGAGCGCATAGCCTTTGTTGTGGCGAATGTGCTCCAAGCCAAGGTCGTCGATCAACATCTCCATCTTCTCCCGGCGTTCGTGCCAGGAAATCGGCTGCGACTCGAGCACAGCCAGAACGTTTTCTTCTACCGTCAGTTTGCGAAAAACTGAGGGCTCCTGCGGGAGGTAGCTAATGCCATACTGGCGGGCCCGCAAATACATTGGGACGCCCGTAATATCCTGTTCGTCGTAAAGGATTCGCCCCGTGTCCGGAGGGATCAGCCCCACGATCGCGTAAAAGGAAGTGGTCTTCCCGGCGCCGTTAGGTCCGAGTAATCCAACGACTTCGCCCTGTTTTACCTGGAGGCTTACCCCGTTCACAACGGAACGGCCACGATAGGTTTTGCCGATTTCGTCGGTGGCGAGCGTGTGCATTTATCGTGCCACTCGGACCGTGGTTGAGGTCGGGGAGGTTTCTCTTCCTTCGACCACGACCCTATCATCGCGTCTATAAAAAGTCAACGAATCGCCGGTGATTTTGCCCCGTTCGGCATCAAAAATGCTAGGCGGACCGCCGGTCAGGACGAATGTGTCGGGAGTGACGCTATAAACCAGCTTTTCGCCAGTGGCGCGACGCGAGGGTTGCGTGATCACAACCTGACCTTCGGCCACAATGCGATCAAGACGTCCAGTGGCATCCGGCATTTTCGTTGTCCCGACTTCGCTTCCCGCCGGCAACAGGAACGCGTCCATCTGCTGGCTGGCGATGGTGACGTCTCCTCCACGCGCGATTACTCCTCCTTCGAAGTGCACTTTTCTTTCTGCGTCGATGTAGCTGAGCCGTTGGCAGGTAATGGTCACAGGAAGCGCTTTTCCGCTTTTGTCGACTTGCACCAGAACCGTGGAGACGCGGTTGCCGCTTCCCTGTGCGATGACCGAACGCGTATCGCGGTCGAATTCGATGCTGGGCGCTTCCACGACGTTCGCGTTCTGCCAGAGGCGCGCGCCGCCCGTGTAAACGGCCTGCGAAGGCGAACGGTCTGCTGACATTTTTCTGGACGTCACATGAATCGGCGCGCCCGAGGCGAGGAGCGCGCCGCCAGGCTGCGGCTTTAATTCGCTGTATGTGCTCTTCACATCGCCGTCGGCAATGAGGCTGCCCGTCGCTCGATCGAACTTCATCGTCAGTGCGCTGGTGCTGAAGCCCAAGTCGGTGATTCGGGGGGCGCCCGTCAGTAGGAGTTGCTGGTCCGAGGGAGTGTAGCGCGCGCGGTCCGCGGTAGCGTGGCGCTCGCCATCGGCATAAACCAGATTTCCCTGCTGCGTAATCGATTCGATTCCGCCGGCAGGACGAAAGGCGACATCCAGCATGTCGCTGGTGGAAGTGCGGTCCGGCTGTCCCGGCGTAAGGCTTCGAATGCGGGCGTCCGGCGCGCCATGCAAGGTTGTGAGGTGATTTCGATCGTCGAAGTGCGCTACGAACTTGGCTGCGGTGATGACAGCTTTCTGGTCGGAACCGGGCTGGGTGATGGTAATCTGGCCGGCATTATCGGTTTGGGCGCGATCAAGATGTCCCGTAATGAGGAAAGCGTCGATCGCGGAGGCGGCGATCTCCACTTCTTGGCCCTTGGCGGTGCCGGGCGCCGGCGCCTGTTGCTGGCGCAAGCGGACATCGCGTTCGGCATGGACTTTCTGCAAGTCTTTCCTCCCGGCAAAATCGAGTACGATGCGGCCCGCGCTGGCACTCGCCACCTGAGCTCCTGTTGAGTCGAGTTGAACGTTGCCGGAAAGAACTGCGTTGCGGAGCGCGCTTCCCTTCTCGGCCAGGAAAAACTCGGCGCTGTCCGCGCGTGAGCGGACGTTCGAACGTCCGCGAACCGTGCCAGTTACTTCTACGTGCGCGAGCACGCGGTTGACTTCGTTCTTTTCGTCGAGATAAAGCGTGGCACGCTGCGCGGTGACCTCCTGTTCGCCACGCACAAGATGCGGCTGAACGAGTTCGATATTTCTTGGGTCCTTGGTGATGATCGCTCGTGTGGCCGTGAT
>Ga0157374_10002568_pt1 | contig 15311 bp, 12 predicted proteins | sample M25metaG_FD_115308 | JGI IMG/M metagenome (GOLD analysis project Ga0157374, IMG submission 115308) | Miscanthus rhizosphere microbial communities from Kellogg Biological Station, Michigan, USA - M2-5 metaG | ecosystem: Host-associated > Plants > Roots > Rhizosphere > Soil | place: USA: Michigan...
TCCAGGCAGGTTCGGCGGCGCTGTCTCTGGTATCCATGATCATTCGCGTTGGACGGTTTCTTATTTGCTCCCCGCGATTGTCGCCGATTCGAGCCAGGTGGTCGACGGGCCGTTCCTGGCCGAACCCGGACCGACGACAAAAGCCGCCACGCATCGTTGTAGGCCGTGGCGCCGACGGCAAAGGTCGCCCCCGAAGGGACCATCCGATTTTATGAGCTGAGCGTCCGATTGATAGTTCTTACCGGCCCGTCGCAGGCGGCGAACCGCAGCTACGTGATGGACTCCGGTCTGGTCACGATGCCCGGTGACGCGAAGCGTTCGCCCAGCACTCAACAATGAATCGTCCAGCTTTTCAGTGCAACGTTGCCTGAAACCTCCGACCGCCCGCGCGGCGGTATCCGCCATACGTTCGCAAGCGAGGAGCGAATAGGACATAACACAGGCGACCTCTGCCCGCACCGCGCAGACGAAGCACTGAAAATCTGCCGATTTTCGCGAGGTTTCCTCCAGAGCCACTGCCGCGTCAGTAATCGCATGCGGCAGCGCTCCGTTTGTCGAGGCCGAAGTCGTTGCAGAGCGCGCTGTTACGCTGCCTTCACAGCGCGTTCGGCGCCGCCCTCCCATCAAGCACCGCAGCGACGTTGTCGAGCGCGGTGAACCCCATCTGGTCGCGCGTCTCGATCGTCGCGCTCGCCATGTGCGGCGACAGAAACACATTGTCGAGCGCGGTAAAGCGCGGATCGATATTGGGCTCGTTCCGATAGACGTCGAGCCCCGCACCGAACAACCGACGCGACGCCAACGCATCGTACAGCGCATCCTCGTCGACGAGACTGCCGCGCGCGGCATTCACGAACACTGCACCGTCGCGCAGCAAGCGGAACTCGCGGCGCGTCATCAACGGCGTGCCGCCGCCCGGAACGTGCAGCGAGAGGATGTCGCACTGCGGCAGCAGCGTGTCCAGATCCGCACAATAGCGGGCACCCGCCTCGATCTCGGGCGGTGCGGGCCGCCGGTCGGTGTAGACGATCTTCATTCCGAAGCCTCGCGCACGCTGCGCGACCGCCCGACCGATCCTGCCGAAACCGACGATCCCGAGCGTCTTGCCGTTCACGCGCGTACCGAGCAGGTCGGTCATGCCGAACGACTTGCCCCACCCGGCGCGCACGATGCGCTCGTACTCCGACGCACGCCGGCATGCGGCCAAAATCAGCAGCAGCGTGAAATCGGCCGTGCAGTCGGTCAGCGCGTCCGGTGCGTTGCTGACCACGATTCCGCGAGCGTGCGCGGCGGCGACATCCATGTGGTCGCTACCCGCACTCGCGTTCGCGATGATCTTTACACACGACGGCAACGCCGCGATGTGCTCGGCCTGCAGCCCCGATCTCTTGCCGATCAGCAATGCCGGCGTCTGGTAGCGGTTGCAGAACTCGACGACGGACGCCGCATCCATGTCGGCGTGCGTTACATACGCGTTGAACTCTGATTGCGCGCGCGCGCCCACCGCGGCGGGAACGCGTCGCGCAACCAGCAGGCGGGGGCGATTCTTGTCAGGCATGGTCTCGTCCTTGGATCGGAAAACGGAACACAGCCTACGAAGCGCAGTCGGCGCGGGTCAATATTGATTGGTTCGATCAACATATTCGCGCGGCATTGCGCCGCCGGATTTGCCGAACGGTTCCAATTCTGTCGTCTGTCATCTGCGACGCCGTACGAGCGCGCGACCGACGCATCCGCGAACTCAGGAAAACCCTCACGCGTCCCAGTCCGGACGGGGACTTTGATATTGATTGAAAGAATCAAGATTGCTTGCGAATCGCCGCCGCGCAATGCTCTTTGCATGTTCAACGAACTGAAGACGAGGTCGGGAAAATGCAGGCAGAGAAAAAAGTCGCGGCGGTGACGGGCGCCGGCAGACGCGGCTGACCCGACGAACGTCCGCGCACACGGCAACCGCGCGGGCCCATCAATCAGGAGATAGGAGACGACATTGAAAACCGCAGAAGAGCAGGTTTCGGTCATGCGCGAGCTCGACGCGCACGCAAGTATCGCAAGAAGATCGAGGGTGCGCTACGGCGTGCTCTCGATGCTGCTGGTGGCTACGATCCTCAACTACGTCGACCGCTCGGCGCTCGGCATCGTCGCGCCCGCGCTATCGAAGGATCTCGCGCTCACCCGCGTGCAGATGGGCGAGCTGTTCGCCGTGTTCGGCCTCGCCTACTCGCTCGCACTACTGCCGGCAGGCGTGCTCGCCGACATGCTCGGATCACGCGTCGCGTATGCGCTGTCGCTCGTCGGCTGGTCGCTGGCGACGCTGACGCAAGGGCTCGCGCACGGCTACCACATGCTGCTTGGATCGCGCCTGGCGATGGGGGCGCTCGAGGCGCCCGCGTTTCCGTCGAACGCGCGCGCGGTGACGATGTGGTTCCCGGTCCAGGAACGCGGCTTCGCCACGAGCGTGTACGTGATGGGCCAATACGTGGGCACGCCGCTCTTCACCGGACTGCTGCTATGGATTTCGTCGGCGTTCGGCTGGCGTGCCGTCTTCTTCGCGACGGGCACGTTCGGCATCGTGCTCAGCGTCGTCTGGTATCGCCTTTATCGCGATCCGTCGCGGCATCGCGACGTCAATGCGGCCGAGCTGCAGTACATCACCGAAGGGCGTCCCGTGGTGACCGCGCGCGATCGATTCGACTGGCGCATGGCGCTGCGCCTGCTCGGCTACCGGCAGATCCTCGCGATCTGTCTCGGCAAGTTCTGCAACAACACGCTACTGGTGTTCTTCACGACCTGGTTCATGACCTATCTGGTGGAGGAGCGGCACATGTCGATGATCAAGGTCGGTTTCTTCCAAGCGATGCCTTTCATCGGCGCGACGTTGGGAATCCTGATCGCCGGCTATCTGTCCGATCTTTGCATCCGGCGCGGGGTGTCCATGTCGTCGTCGCGCAAGGCGCCGCTCGTGATCGGCACCTTCCTCGGCGCATCCATCGTGCTCGTCAACTGCGTGCATTCGAATGCGCTGGTGATTGCTATTCTGACCGTCGCGTTCTTTGCACAGGGCATCGGTTCGATGTCTTGGGCGGCCGTGTCAGAGATCGCGCCGAAACGTTATGTCGGGCTCACCAGCAGCATCACGAGCCTCGCCGCGAATATCGCAGCGATCACTACGCCGCTGATGATTGGCTACGTCACGCAGCGTACCGGCAACTTTTTCTGGGCGCTGAACCTGATGGGTGCGATCTGCCTCCTCGGCACACTGTCGTACTCGGTGCTGCTCGGCAAGCTATCGCGTATCGAGCTCTGAGCCGCTCGCCGTGACATTCAACCGAACCCGGTCTATAGTCGGCGCAAGCGGCCGGGCGCCGACCGCATCGCCATCGCAACTCACCATGCAGAACTGGATCACCCTGACGGAGGCGGCGCGGCGGCTCGGCGTGCGGGCGCAGACCATCTATGCGTACGCGAGCCGCGGCAGCATCGCCGTGATGCAGGATCCCGACGATCCGCGCAAGAGCCTGTATCGCGCGGAGGACGTGATCGCGCTGTGCCGCAAGAAACAGGTCGGCCGCAAGCGCGCGGCGCTGGCAGCCAGCACGATCTTCGGCGCCGAGCCGTGTATTTACAGCGGCATCACCACGTTTTCCAAAGGCCGCGCGTGGTATCGCGGCCGCGACAGCATTCAGCTTGCCGATACGGCGACGCTCGAGGAAACGGCTGCCCTGCTCTGGCAGGCCACAACGCCCGTGTCGTTCGACGCGCCCGCGGTCGCGCTGCCGCCCGGCGAGCGCGATCGGCAATGCGCGTTCACGATGCTCGCGATGCTGGCCGCGCACGGCCACTCGACGCTCGGCCGACTCGACCGTGCGTTGCACACCGAGGCCGGACAGCTCGTCGCGATCGTGTCGCGCGCGTTCGGCGCGCATGACGATGCCAGTGCAAGCCCGCTCCGGATCCATCAGCGGCTCGCGGCCGGCTGGGGCCTCGACAGCCGTAGTGCGGACCTGCTGCGCCGCGCGATGGTGCTGGTCACCGATCACGAGATCACGAGTTCGGCATTCGCCGCGCGCATCACCGCATCGACCGGCGCGTCACTCGCGGGCTGTCTGCTGACGGGACTCGCAACGTTGTCGGGCCCGCTGCACGGCGACGCATCGGGACGCGTGCGCGCGGTATTCGACGACGTGCAACGATTAGGCGCCGCGTGTGTGGTCGATCATCACCTGAAGTCCGCGATCCCGATTCCCGGTTGCGGCCATCATCTTTACCCCGACGGCGATCCGCGCGCGGCCGCGTTGCTCGCGCGGCTCGATCCACCGGCGGAACTGGCGCACTTCATCGACAAGGTCACGACGCTCACTGGCCAGCGGCCGACCATCGACGTCGCCCTTGCGATGCTGTCGGTGCAACTTCAGTTGCCGCGCGATGCGGCGTTCGGATTGTTCGCGATCGCGCGAAGCGTCGGGCTTCTCGCACACTGCATCGAGCAACTGCGCGTGGGCAAGGTGATCCGACCGCGCGGCCGCTATACGGGGCCGGCGCTCGACGAGCGGCATCTGCGGCCCGACGCGGAGGGCGACGGCAAATTGCCGAAAGCCAGTGTGATCGAGAAGAATCGGCTGTTCAAGATAGTGGAGTAACACTACCTAGCCCCGCTCGACCGCTACGCGGTCACGCCTTCGATCTGGAAGATCGTGTCGATCTGCGCCGACAGGCGTCGGTCGACGAAGGCTTGCTGAAAAAGCGCGCTGCCGACAGTGAAGCCCCACGTGTTCGCGTGAATCATCGCTTTCACACGCGTTTCGCGGTCGATGCTGCCTGCGGCAATCACGGGCACGGCGACCGCGTCGACAACACGTCTTGTTAGCTCGGCCGGATCGTCCTTCCCGGCAAACCGGTACGCAAGCAAGTCAAGACCATGCACACCGGGCATCGATGCGATGCGGCGCGCGTCCTCGACAATTTCGTTCATCGTCCCTTCGAGCACGGTCGGATGACCAACAGTGCGGCCGGCGAACGGAAAATACCGGATTGCCGAGCCACGCAGTAGCGGCAGCGCGTCTTCAACGTGGCGGCCGCCAAGCAGGTAGTCGACTCCGATCTCGAGCGACGCGTCGATCGATTCCAGCTCTGCTTCGCGGCTCGTTGCGACGACTTCCAGCATGACTTTGCGGCCATCGGCGCGGATGCGCCGGGCGAGTTCTTTCAAGTCTCTTATGGGCAAGCCGACATCCTTGAACCCGACATAGCGGACGGGGCTGTCACGCAGGCTGTCGTAGGTTGCAATCGCGTCGCTGACGGTCGCGTCGTTTTCGGTCAACATCAGAATGAAGCGGGACACATCAAGCTCCGGTAGACAATGGGTGCTTCGCCCGCGATTGGACGAACTGGTGAGCGGTCTGGAGGGCAATCTGTAGGCTGGCTGGATCGGCAATGCCCTGTCCTGCAATGTCGAAGGCCGTGCCGTGGTCGGGGCTCGTACGCACGAAAGGCAGGCCGACGGTGATATTCACGCCGTCCTCCACGCCGGCGAGCTTGACCGGTATGAGGCCCTGGTCGTGATACTGCGCTACCACGATGTCGAACCGGCCGCGGCGGGCGTTCATGAACACGGTGTCGCCGGGCCACGGGCCGCTGGCGTCGATGCCTTCGTTCCGCGCAAGTTCGATCGCGGGCGCGATGATGTCGATATCCTCGCGCCCGAAAAGGCCTCCTTCACCCGCGTGCGGGTTGAGGCCGGCGACCGCCACGCGGGGACGCTCGATGCCGAGCTCACGCATCGCGCGATCGGCGAGCCGGATGATGCGCAGTTCGGTTTCGACGGACAGCTTCGCGACAGCATCGAGCATGGAGCAGTGAACCGTCACGAGGATCGTACGCAGCGTCGGGTTGACGAGCATCATCGCGTAGTCACGCGTGCCCGAGAGGTCCGCGAGCATTTCAGTGTGACCTGCATAAGGCACGTTTGCGGCGGCGAGCGCTTCCTTGTGGATCGGCGCCGTGCAGATGCCGGCGATTTCGCCCCGAACTGCGAGATCGATCGCTGTACGGATCGCGCCGAATGCGGCCTGACCGGCAGCGGCATTCACCGCGCCAATGGGCAAATCGGGCGGTAGTGCGTTCGCGCCAGGCACCCGCAAGACATCAAGCGCGCCAGGCTGCGGTTCGATTTCGGCGACTGAGGTGGCCTCTCTTATCGCCAGCTCCAGGCGGAGTGCCGTGGCTTGGCGCCGTAACACACCCGTATCGCCGATCACGAACGACGGGTGCTCGGCGATGAACGCGGTGTTGGCAAATGTCTTGACGATGATCTCCGGCCCGATGCCTGCGGCGTCCCCCATCGTGACGGCTATTGGTTTCTGCTTCATGGTTTTGCTCCGGTCAGTGTGTGGATGCAAGCCACCAAGGCGGCGTCGTCTCCGAAACCACCGGCTTTCGTGATCAAGGGAAATCGACCCTTCGCGGTTCGAACTTCGGCTAATGGCACCCCCGGCATGATTTCGCGGCACACGCGCAACGACACTACCGGCAGCGCGTCGATGATGCGCCGCGCGGTTTCCCCGCCGGTCACAACGAGCCCGTCGCAGGCGCCGCTGCTAATGGCATTCACGGCGTGCGTCACGACATCGCGCAACACCGCTTGCGGCACGCTGCTGATCGGCGAACGCGCTTCCTCGGTGGCCAGTACGTCTATTGCGCATTGCGCTCGAGCGACCGCGAGTTGCCGCCGCGATCGCGGATTGAGGCTGCCCACGACAAGCCACGGCCGACCGGCAGACAGCGCAGGCGCGACTGCGTAATCGGAGCAGCCCGCGCGTACGTCCGGCGCACCACCAGCGCGCGAGAGCACGCGTGCGAGACCGCGCAGCAGCCCCGTCGATCCCGCCAGCAGCAGATCGGGCTGCCTCGCAAATGTCGTCACGATTGCATCGAGGTCCGCTTCGGTGCGCGCATCGACCACCACGGCGTCGTCCACCTCCAGCAGCGCGCGGGCGTGCGCCGCGTCGCGCGCGACCTTCATCTCGATTTGATGCGCGCGAAACAATGCCGGGATCCTGGATTCCCGTACCGGCAGCACGGGATCGTGTCGGAATGCCGTTTCGTGCACGGGCACGCCGTCTACTCGTACGGCGCCCTCCTCGACCGTACGCCCGGCGGACGGAAACGCCGGTGCGACGAGCAGCTTGCGCCGGCCGGAGGCGGCAAGTGCCGTCAAGCAATCGCGCGCGACCCGGCCACGCAATGTCGAATCGAACTGGAGGACCAGTACGTCCGCGTCGCGCCACGCGCGCGCGGCCGTTGCGACAGCGTCGTGGTTGAGCGCCGGTGGGTATTCGCGGGAATCCGTATCGAAGCTGACGACCGCCGCCGTCGCAGTGCTGTCGGGACGGACGAGCACGGCTGTCTCCCAGCCACGCTCCGCGAAGCAGGCCGTGCCGTCGAGCGCACTTGTGAAGTCGTCGGTGATGATGCGGATGCGCATGGCGATCCCGTGATATTGTTGGTTCGCCAATTTTGTCGATTTACGCGGGATTCTCAAGAACCAAAGTCGAATCAGTTTGGATCATTTATGGTTGCGAACCGTTCATCCAGGCAGGCGCTGCCGGCCCTGATCGCCCTCGAACTGAAGCGGGACTCGGGCGTGCCGATTTTCAGGCAGATTGCTCGGCAACTGCGCGAGAAGATCGTCAGCCACGCGCTGCCCGCCCGCGCGCGGTTGCCGCCCAGCCGCGAACTTTCTGCCCAACTGGGGGTGGCGCGCAACTGTGTCGTCGATGCCTATGATGAGTTGATCGCCGAAGGCATTCTTGATGGGCGCGGGCGTCATGGCACATTTGTCGTCGCAAATGTACCCGCAGTCCGCAGGGCCGCGATGGGGGCGAGTTGGACGCCATCGCTGCTGCGTCGTATCGCCGCCGATGCACAAGCTGCGCCTGAACGAGCGGCGAGTACGCGCCTCGACTGGCGTCCCGGACAGTCGAGCGCCCGCACCCTGCCGCTTGATGTATGGCGCAATGCCTGCCGTGAAGCGGGACGGAAGTTACCGCCAGAGGGCTATGGCGATCCCGGCGGGGAGCCGGGGCTCAGGCGCGCGATCGGTAAATGGCTATTCGAACACCGATCGGTCAACGTCGACCCCGAGCAGATCGTCATTACGCACGGCACCGGCCACGCGCTTCAGTTGATCGCACAGGCGCTGCTGCGTCGCGGCGACTTGTGTGCAACAGAGGACCCGGGCTACGCCGGCGCTACATCGGCGTTCCTGCGATCGGGCGCATCGTTGCGCTTCGTGCCCGTGGACGCGGAAGGCATAGTCGTCGACCGGATTGTCGAAGACGACGCAGTCCCCGCCCTCGTTCATCTCACCCCGGCCCATCAGTACCCGATGGGGGGACGTCTGTCGGGGCCAAGGCGCCGGGCGCTGGTCGAACTCGCGCGCAAGCGCGGGATGCTGATGATCGAGAACGAATACGACTGCGAGTTCCACTACGCGGGAACGAATCATCCGCCGATTTTCAGCCAAGCGCCGGAAAGCACGTTGCTGGTCAATACTTTCGCGAAGGCGGTCAGCCCTTCCCTTCGGCTCGGGTTCATCGTCGCGCCGCCGTGCGCAGCCGCCGCGCTGGTTGCGCGCGTCGAGCGCGAGCGCACGCATGTATCGTGGCCCGTGCAGAAGATCGTCGAAACGTTGCTCCTATCGGGCGAGCTGGATCGGCATTTGCGCAGGGTGCGGCGGCATTATGGGGCGATGCGCGATGCCATACGCGAACGGTTGACCCCATACGCCGACGTGGTCACCCTAGGGGGCGACGAGGGAGGCCTGCATGTGATCGTGTCAGGAGAGAACGACACGTTCGACCGTGATCTGCGAGCCGCCCTGCGATCGAAGGGCGTCGTGTTCGACGACGTTCGCGATTTCACGAAGCTCGAACCCAATGCGCGCGGTTTTCTGCTCGGATATGGGCATATGGACTGGGAAGCGCTGACAGAATCGCTGAATCTGCTCGAAATCTGTATCAAGCAAATCGGACGTCGCGGTCATTTGCGAAAGAGTGCCAGGCGCTATACCGCACCGAAATAATGCTGCGCCAAAGCAACCCAATATCGGACGCCGGCAGGAATGATGTCGTCGTTGAAGTCGTACTTCGGGTGATGTAGCGATCGGGCGGCCGCGCCCGGCGGAGCGTTACCGATCAACACATAAGCGCCCGGCCGTTCTTCGAGCATGAAGCCGAAGTCTTCCGATGTCATGTTCGAAGGAATGTGATTGTCGAGGCGCTCGCTGCCGAACGTCTCGCGAATAACCGTTTCACAGAGCGCAGTCTCGGCCGGCGTGTTGATCGTTGCCGGGTAGTATTGGAAAAACGTCACCTCGACTTGGGCGCCATAGGCCGAAGCCAGTCCGTGGCACATCAGCTCGATGTCGCGCTGCAGCCTTTGTTGCAGAGTCGACGAGAGCGTGCGAATCGTGCCGCGCAATTCGGCGCTGTCCGGAATGACGTTGTCTGTATCGCCTGCGTGGAACATGCAGACCGAAATCACAGCGGGATCGACAGGATCCTTATGCCGCGCTGCGATGGTCTGACATTGGAGCACCATCGAACAGGCGAGCGGTATCGGATCGAGACCCAGGTGCGGTTGAGCCGCATGCGCCCCTTTGCCTGTTACCGTGATTCTGAATCGGGACCCAGCGGCCATGATCGGGCCGGTGCGCAATCCGAAACGCCCGGCCGGCAAACCCGGCCAGTTGTGCATGCCGAATACCGCTTCCGTCGGACATCGCTCGAACAGGCCGTCATCGATCATCTTCCGTGCGCCCGCGCCTCCTTCCTCTCCAGGCTGAAACACGAAATGAACCGTGCCGGCCAACTGCGGCAATTGCTTCAGGACACGGGCGGCGCCCAGCAGCATGACGGTATGCCCGTCGTGTCCGCAGGCATGCATGACTCCGTTCGCACACGAGGCGTGCGCGAAGTCATTGGCCTCCTGGATCGGCAACGCATCGAGGTCCGCGCGCAGCACGATGCCACGATGCGGGTCGGCGCCGGGCAGGCTCCCGACCACGCCGGTCCCGCCCAGCCCGCGCAACACTGGATAGCCGAGCGATTCGAGCTCACGTGCGACAACGTCTGCCGTCCTGCGTTCCTCGAATCGCAGTTCGGGATGGGCATGCAGGTCGCGGCGCAACTTCGCCCAATGCGCATGATGCGCGTCCAACGAAGTCTCGACCGTTGCGGAGGTATTCAATTTCGGCACCTTTGGAAAGCGAAATAGAGTCGACGCTGGCGTGTTATCGCGTCGGGTATCGCAGCCGTTTCAATCGTAGAACCCGAGGATCGACTTCACTTCCATGTACTCTTCCATGCCTTCCATCCCGTACTCTCGACCATTGCCGGACTGCTTGTACCCACCGAATGGCGCTTGCGGGTCCCAAGCCGGATAGTTCAGATGCACCTGGCCCGAACGAATGCGCGCTGCGACCGCTTGCAACAGTGCCTTGTCTGCGCCTTGAACATGTGCGCCGAGCCCATAAACCGTGTCGTTCGCGACCGAGATCGCTTCTTCGACCGAGTCGTAGGGAAGGATGGCAAGGACCGGGCCGAAGATCTCCTCCTGCGCAATCCTCATCTTTGTACCCACTTCGGAAAAGATCGTTGGCTGTGCGTAGAACCCCCTGCTCAGGCCGGCCGGCCTCCCTGGTCCACCGGCGAGCAATAGAGCGCGTTCGTCGATGCCGGCTTCGATCATCTCCTGCACCCTGCCGAACTGCGCACGATTGGCCAACGGACCGTGTGTCGTCGCGTCGGCGAACGGATCGCCAACGATCATCTGTTCCGTTGCCGCGACAGCCAACGCTTCGACCTGTCGCAACACGCCACGCGGCACGATCATCCGCGTCGGCGCGCTGCACGACTGACCCATGTTCCGAAACGCGGCAGCAACGCCCAGCGAGACAGCACGCGGCAGGTCCGCATCGGGCAGCACGACGTTCGGCGACTTGCCTCCGAGCTCCTGCGCCACACGTTTGACCGTCGGCGCGGCTGCCTGCGCAACCAGGATGCCCGCACGCGTCGAGCCGGTGATCGACACCATATCGACTTGCGGGTGTGACGCCAGTAACGTCCCGACCTCCGGGCCGGTGCCACTCACGAGGTTAAAAACGCCCGCGGGAACGCCAGCGTCCGCGATGACTTCAGCAAATAGCAAAGCGCTCAGCGGCGAGAATTCACTAGGTTTCAGTACCACTGTGCAGCCGGCTGCGAGTGCCGGCCCGACCTTCGCCGTAATCTGATAGATCGGCCAGTTCCAGGGCGTGATCAGCGCGCAGACGCCGATCGGCTCGCGTACGACCGCGGTCGTCCCCCTTTGCTTGCTGAACGGATAACTGGCCAGATTGTCGCGCGCGACGCGAATATGTTCGGCTGCAAGCGGCACATGTGCGGCGCGCGCATAGCTGATGGGCGCGCCCATTTCCGTCGACAACGCAGCGGCGAACAGTTCGGCGCGCTCCAGCATCAGCGCATGAACCCGGGCGAGCAGCGCAGCACGTTCTTGCGGCGAACTTGCCGACCAACCCGCGAAAGCCTTACGCGCGGCGAGCACTGCCCGCTCGGCGTCGCGCGCATTGCCAAGTGCGATCTCGCACACTGCGTCCTCGGTGGACGGCGAGATAACGGCGATTCGATCGCTACGATCGGAGGCAATCCACTCGCCGTCGATGTACAACCGGTCGAGCCGTCCTGCTTGCATCAGATGACGAACAGGTGAAGTCATTGCAGCGTGTCCTTGATTCGATACCATGCCCCAACGAACGGCAAAAACCAAGGCTTGCCAAAGTGGCCGGGGATGGCAGGCCAGTCGAAATCTTTCCACGGGTTCAGATCGGGGCGTCCGTCCATGATCTCCGCCATCAGCGTGCCCATCAACGTCGCCATGTGCGTGCCATGGCCACTATAGCCCATCGAGTAATAGATACCGTCACGCTGGCCCGCGCGCGGCAGGCGGTTGGCGGTCATGTCGACCATGCCGCCCCAGCAATAGTCGATGCGCGCGTTCGCCAATTCGGGGAACACCGTGGCCATCTGCTGTCGCAAGATCAGCCCGCTTTTTTCGTCGGAGCGCGGGTTCGATGTCGCGAAACGTGCGCGTCCGCCAAAGAGCATCCGGTTATCGGGCGTTACACGAAAGAAATTGACGAAGTTCTTGGTGTCGGTCGCCATCCGGCGCGTGGGCAGCAACCGGTCGATCAGGTCCACCGGCAAAGGCTCGGTGACGATGATGAACGCCCCGACCGGCACGATTCTTCGCCGAACCCACGCGAACGGTCCCACCTGCGAGATGCCGCTCGCCAGGAGCACCTGCGGTGCGCGGATCGATGCGCGCGGCGTCCGCACGATGTAGCCCCGAGGTTCCCGCTGCAATCCCAGTACTGGCGCCCGCTCGAGAACATGGGCGCCACGCGCTTGCGCAGCTCTCGCGAGACCACGAACATAACGACCGACGTGCATCCCGGCGCTCTTCTCGAAGATCAACCCGCCGTGATAACGGTCGGAGCCAATCTCGTCACGAAGCTGCGCCTTTGTCACAAGGCGCGTATCAGGGTCCACGCTCGCGGCAAGCAACGCCTGACTTCTCGCAAGCTTATCGAAGTGCTCCGGCTTCGCCGCGAGCTTCAGCTTTCCTCTGCGAACAAAATCGCAATCGATCGACTCTTCGCTGACCAGCCTCTCGACCATGTCGACACCCGAGTCGAACGCGAGATAGAGCCGGTTGGCCAATTCCGTACCGATCCGCTGCGAGAGTGAAGCGTAATCCTGCGCGAAGCCGTTGTTGCACATGCCGCCGTTGCGGCCCGACGCGGCCTGTCCCACGGTACCTGCTTCGCAGACGATGACGCGCGCGCCTTTTTTGGTGAGCGCCAAGGCCGCCGCCGAGCCGGTGATGCCGCCGCCCACCACGACCACGTCGCAACTTCCGCCGTCCATGTCAGGCGAGTTGCTGACGAATGGCTCGGACGTATCGAGCCAGTAAGAACCGAAATGCATGACAAACTCCAAAGCGGCCGGGCGCGTGCTCATACCCGACACTATGCGTGCAAGCGGCAGATAAGCCGGTCCGTACTGAACGTCTAAAGCATGGCTTGACTGACTATTGCGTACAAGCGGCAAGCGCGATCGGGTGCGCCAATATGTTCTCGGGCAGGCGCATTGAGAACCATCTTCGAGCAGATGTCCACGCGCTGCAGTCCCTGTTCGCTCAGCCAATCGCTCAAACCTGTTTCCGAGGGCACGTCGATACGGACGAATTCGCCCTCTCGTCCGGTCAGCCAGTAGCCTATCAAGGCTTTTGCGCGCGCGTCGTCATGCGAACGAATCGCGACCACAGGGCCGATCACGTGCCCCCGGCCAAAACGCCGCAACACCGAGAATCCGACGATCTCGCCATCGCGTTCGAGCACGACGCTTTCCCCGCGCTCGAGCACCGCGGACAAAAGCGCATGGCGCTCGAGGCCCGAAGCGCGCGAAGCCAGTTCAACGAGGCAGGGAAAGTCGGCAGGGTTCGCAGTGCGCAGTCGCTCACCGTCGAGCAACGCAACGGGGAGAGGTTGACCGACATTCCCTTGATGTTGCTCCAACGATCCACATACGCTGAAGCCGAGCTTTTCGTAGAGCGGCCGACCGGCCAGCGTCGCGTGCAGGAATGTGATACGTGGCCCTAACTCTTCGAGGACGACCTCCATCAGCTTGCGGCCGATACCGCGGCCCTGGTGCGCCGACGACACGATGACGTGACCGAGCGAGGCACGGTCGGCGCCGAACTTCCAGCACATCGCAGTACCAATGACGACACCCCGCTCTTCGGCCACGAACGCTATCGCCGTGTTGGCGGAAAACTGCCAGTCTTCCGCTCTATATGGCCAGCCCAGTGCCATCGAGAGCGCGTGAGCCGCGGGTACGTCGCCCGGAGCGAACTTGCGATACCGAAGACCCGCGGCCGAGGCCGAGCTGTTCGCGAACGAATCGTGTTTCACTAATCTCCCCTACTGAATGTTTCCGTTTCGCCTGAAGCGCAACCACTCGGGGCGACACTGCAGCAACCATCGAGTGACGCTGTTGGCAAGCCGGTGCCACGTACTATAGAAAAAATTATTTTTATCGTGTTTAATCTCCAATGAATCCATCGTTAACGGTCCCTTAATGCTTCAACTTGAAGACATGCAGCTGCTGCGCGCGCTCGGCGTATCCCACTCGCTTGCCGCAGCAGCGAGGTTGTTAGACCTGACGCCGCCCGCGGTCACGGTACGTCTTCAGCGCATCGAGGAGCGGATGGGGGTGCGTCTTGCCACGCGCGCAGCCAGAGGTATCTCGCTCACTGACGAAGGACAGCGCCTTGTTCAGGAAGCCATCGAGATCCTGGAGCGGATCGAGTCTATTCCGTCACGCGTCTCCGGAGCGTCCGCTGGTGTAAGTGGTCATTTGCGCGTCGTGGCTCCATTCGGATTCGGCAGGGAATATGTCGCGCCGCTCGTCCGCGGCCTGCATCGCTCACACCCCAATCTGGCGATTTCGCTAATTTTGGTCGAAAGTCCGCTCGCGTCTGCGTCGGGCGCCGACGCGGTCGTTTCGATCGGCCACATCAAAGGCTCTTCCTGGGTGGGACATTTCCTGGCGCCAAACGACCGCATTCTTTGCGCAGGCCCCGCCCTTGCGCGTTCGCTGTCAAAGCTCAAGCATCCCTCCGAACTGACCCGGCACCCTTACCTGACCTTGCGAGAAAACGATGAAGACGTGACGCGTCTGCGTTTTGCTCAGCACGATGCTGCAGGCAAACGCATCGGCAAGGGCGTGACGGTCCGCTTGAGCAGCGCGTTGTCTTCGAACGACGGCACCGTCGTCAGGGACTGGGCCGTCGACGGCCTCGGCGTTGTCGCGCGATCCGAATGGGATTGCGCGCGGCTGATCGCGGAGGGGAAACTGAAGCGCATTTTGCCGGCATGGCACCTCGAACCTGCACCGGTGATGGCCCTGACGCCCACGCGCCAAGGCCTGACCATTCGTCAGCGTGTGTTCCTGGAAGCCGCGAAGCAAGCCTTCAACCCCGTGCCCTGGCGCGGTTGAATCAATCAGGCGCCGCCTGGCGCCACGGATGCATTGCTCCGCGTCCCTGCCCCATCTAAAAGCCAGGGCCATCGGCAGGAATTGCGGCGCGAAACGCAGAAATTGGCCCGTCACATCGACGCGCGCTCGCCCGCTGATGGCCAGCGCGTAGCGTCCGTCGTTTCGGCGAGTAATCGAAACGCCGGAGGTGAA
>Ga0157374_10002569_pt1 | contig 15302 bp, 11 predicted proteins | sample M25metaG_FD_115308 | JGI IMG/M metagenome (GOLD analysis project Ga0157374, IMG submission 115308) | Miscanthus rhizosphere microbial communities from Kellogg Biological Station, Michigan, USA - M2-5 metaG | ecosystem: Host-associated > Plants > Roots > Rhizosphere > Soil | place: USA: Michigan...
ACGCGAGAAAGCGGGCTGGTAATCAGAATATTTATCGTTGGTTAGCTGTGTTACTTTTTTTGATGCGAAATTGTACATATACAGATCGCCCTGACCCTCAGAAAGCCCCTGGAAAACGACATTGGCCCCATCCGGCGACCAACTCAGGTTACTGAATTGCTCGGCTTTACCCATTGTAATATTTTCAACCACGCTGCCGTCCGGAACGCTCACGATCAGCATCCGGTTTCGCCCGCTGCTGAACACGCTGAAAGCAAACTTTTTACCATCCGGCGACCAGGCGCCTGCCGATTCGATAAAATTGAATTCATCAATGCGGGTATTGGAAACTTTGCTGGTCAGCTTTTTTAGTACCCGCCCGGTATGTGCGTCCGCAAGGTAAAGGTCGACGGTAAACAGATCCTTTTCTGAAAGGAAGGCCAGGTACTTGCCGTCCGGGCTTATCGCCGGTGCAACATTCATCTCGCCCGCGTTCTTATTATCTATGATCCTTTTGCCTACCGGTTTTTGGGTAGTATCGATAAGGAGCGGCTTGTAGGATGTCGTGATGGCATTTTTCCAAAGATTGGAAAGCGTTTTATCATCATAGCCAAAAGTCCGGCGGATACCATATTCCAAGCCGAATTTGGCGGTATTCTTAAAGAAAGGTACGATCACCGTATCGCCATAAGTCGACCCGATAAATGACCAAAACGCTTCACCATAACGATAGGGGAAGTACTTATTCGTTTCGGTCAGATCGCGTATGGTTGGAATATTTTTGTTGAGATAGGCATCGCGCATCCACATGGCTGTGAACGCATCTTTTTTGCCTAAGGAAAGATATTCGGCCATGCCTTCTATCATCCAAAGCGGCAGGTTACCCAGGTTTTCATAATTTGATGAATCGCGGCCTAATAGCGCATGATACTGGAAGGCGTGCACCAGCTCGTGCCCGATAACGTGACGGGTGGTTTGATTAGTCTCCATGATGGGCATCACTACACGGTTTTTCAAACCTTCGGTAACACCGCCCGTGCCCACACCAATATCGCCGTCAATCGCAGTGGTTTGCTGAAAATCCGGGTGATCAGCATACAAAATGATCGGGTTTGGCTTTTTAAATGTATCGCGGAAAACCTGCTGGTGTATGGTGTACCAAACTTCGCTTTCCTGTGCGAAACGTTTGATAAGACTGTCGTTCTTAAAGTAATAGTATATTTCAAAATGCGGTGTGCGATAAACCTGGAATTTCAGGTTTTTATAGCGCACTTTGTTTTGCCCGAAATATTGTGCATTGGCTTTTACATTCAGAAATAATAGCGCTGCAACGCACAGCAGTATGGCGAAATATCGTCGAATAAAAATCGAGTAAAGTTTATTCATAGCAAATTTGCGGGGTAAGGCTAACTTTTCAATCGGATTTACTGCGTCAATATAACAGTTCAAGGCCATAGATTATTATTCGCTGTTGAAATTTAACAATACAAATACGCGGCTAATGTTCTTACTGTTGCTCCTTCGGTTTGTTGTCCGGGTTTGGTTCTTCCTTAAGCGGCTTGACACCGGTAGTATCCGACTGCATGAACAGGCTATCGTCGTTATAAACCACCCCTGTATCTATCCGCGGCGACGGGCAATTGTACTCTTTGCTGATCTTCACCCAGGGTTTAGGGAACATCCCATAAGTATAACCGCTTTGCGGGTCGGCATAAACCTTCTGCATAAAAGCCCCGAAAATTGGCAGGGCTGTATGTGATCCTTCGCCCGTTTCAGAACTGGTGAAGTGTACGCTCCGGTCATCACAGCCCACCCAAATGCCCGTCACCAGGTCTTTGGTGATGCCCATATACCAGCCATCCACGTATTTGGAGGATGTGCCGGTTTTGCCGCCGATCTGGTTGTCCTTTTTCCACAACCCCGGGTATTCCCACAACGCCTGCGATGTACCGCCCGGTTCTTCCATACCGCCCCTGAACATGTAAAGCATCAACCATGCAGTTTCTTCACTCAGTACTCTTTCTTTTTTCAATTTGAAATCAGCTACGGTATTGCCGTCCTGGTCCACGATCTTGCTTACCAGTATCGGATCGATGCGCTCACCACGATTCAGGAAAGTGCTGTAAGCCCGTGCCATTTCATATACGGAAACATCGTTTGTGCCTAATGAAACCGAAGGAACAGCCTTCAAGGGGCTTTCGATACCAATTTTGTGAGCATACTGCACGATCTTATCCCATCCCACCTTTTCGGTTACCTGCGCAGTTATCGAATTCACCGATTTACCCATTGCCCACCGTAAGGACATGTCCATATAGCTGAAATGGAAATCCGCATTTTGCGGCGCCCAAACATCCGATTTGCCCTGGTCGACAAAATTGATGGATACAGGCTTATCCGTGAACTTGTCGCATGGCGTAAAGCCATTATCCAAAGCCGTCACATAGGCAAAAGGCTTAAACGTTGATCCTGCCTGGCGTTTAGACTGGTTCACGTGGTCATAGTGAAAATAACGATGGTCAATACCACCCACCCATACTTTGATCTTGCCGGTAGTGGGCTCCATCGTGATCATCCCGGTGTTCAAGATTTTCGAATAGTATTTTATGGAATCTATACTCGACATGGTGGTGTCCTTATCCCCATTCCACGAGAATATCCTCATTTTCTTCTTTTTCTCGAAGTACTGCTTGATCTGTACAGTATCGCCGTGATATTTTTTATCCAGCAATTTGTAAACCGGTAAACGTTGTTCGGCCTTTTGGATAAAATCAGGAATGATGTTACCGCTCAGGTCACGCCAGGGAGTCTTGTCGCCCCAAAGATTATAAAAGCGTTTTTGCAGCATCTTCATCTTTTCGGCAACTGCTTCTTCAGCATATTGCTGCAAACGCGAATCAATAGTAGTATATATCTTTAAGCCATCTTCATACAGGTCGTAGCCATTTTGCCTGCACCATTTATCAAGCCATTTTTCAACCGCATCGCGCAGGTAGGAGTCGCCCTGGGATTCGTCTTCAACATAACTCAGATCAAGCCCTATCGGCTGTTTGATATCTTTAGCATAATGCGCTTTGGTCACATAGTTATATTTTTCCATCTGACTAAGTACAGTGTTGCGTCGCTCAAGGCTCTTTTCGGGATTGCGGATAGGGTTGTAGGTCGATGTTGCCTTCAGCATACCGATCAACGTCGCAGCCTGGGCCTCGGAAACTGAGTCAGGCGAAACATTGAAATACTTGAGCGAAGCGGCCTTAATACCGAAAGTGTTGTTACCAAACGGCACGGTATTAAGATACATCGTCAATATTTGCGGTTTGGTATAAACGTGCTCAATCTCGAACGCGGTTAACCATTCTTTGCATTTATAAACGACGGTACTGATGACCGGTACGTGCCTGAACAGCCCCTGAGATTTTTTTTTACGCGTAGAGAAAAGATTCTTGGCCAATTGTTGTGTAATGGTACTGGCGCCGCGCTTATCGCCTTTAGCTGTAGAGACAATACCGGTCAGAAAGCCATAAAAATCAACACCGCTGTGGCGATAAAAACGAACGTCTTCCGTAGCCACCAAAGCGTCAACAAGGTTTACTGATATGTTTCTAAATTCAACTGGAGAGCGGTTTTCCTTATAATATCTTCCTATTAGTTTGCCATCGGCGTAGTAAACCTCGGAAGCAACGGACATCGAGGGATTCTTGATATCGTCCATGGTGGGAGAGTAACCGAAAAGCCAAAGAAAATTGAGCTCGATGGAGCAAAAGAAGATGATAACAAAGTAAACGAGTATAGTTATATATCGAAGAAACTTGTTCCTTATTTCTTTAAACATTGGCAAAAGATGTAAAATATGCCCTAAACGGAGGCATTGAACGACAAATATAACTAACGTAACCTTACGCGTTAAATTTTTGCGGCGTAAATTAAAAGGGGGATTCAGGAAGGGCTTTAAATGCATAGAGACGCCCCGGTATTATCGGGGCGTCTCTACTAAAATACCTGTAAAATATATTAAATGCCCGGGAACATCGTCTGGGCCTTTTCGCCAATAAGAGGAATAGGTTTCTTTTGACCATTAACAGCGCCGATGAAGCCGATCACCCAAAGCGCAAGGAAGCCCAGGTATAGGATATAGGTTAAACGAGAAGCCCAGATGAGCCCTGTCAATGAACTGAAAAAAAGCGATACAATAACAGCCTCCCATAGGATATAGAAGATGATATAAATAAGGTGTAAAAGCAAGGTCTGCCTCAACTGGTAACTTCCCAGTTCGGTTTTTTTCTCGTTGTGCATCGCAAAGTATGCGATAAGCCAGCCAATAATTGTGATGTAACTGATAATACCTGCGTTTTTCCCATTATCAGTAGTTACTGAGTTGTTTTCCTGATCCATGATATTTAGTTATTTAGGTTAGTTTGGAAAGTAAATATAACTAATTATCAGAAAGATACAAGCTTTATTCAATGTTTATTTCATCCGCAAAAATGTAGGATGGCTGGCCTTTGCTTTCATGCCAATCGGGCAGCGAACCATACTGTTTGGCGACAACTTTGATGTAACGGGCTTTGGTATTCAGCTCAGCTTTGAAGTCCTGGGTTTGTACGTTAAGGTCTTTGATATCCACTTTGGTGTTAACCGATGTTACCAGCTTGTAATTTGTGCCGTCGTCCGAAGTCCAGTACTCCACGGCTTTTGGGAATACGATCCAGGCGCGGCTGTCCTGCAGCGTACCCAGGCTAACTGATTTAACAGGTTTGGCCTGCCCCATGTCCACTACGGCGACGAGGTCGTTACCCTGGTATCCCTGCCAATGGCCGAGCCGCCAGTTTGCTGTGCCGTGCAGGCCGTCTATCAGGCTTTCGGCGCCCTCGGCGGGATAGTTCGGCAGAAATTTGGTTAGCAGGGACAGCTTGATATCATCCCTGATCCTGAAAAACCGACCTTCATTTACAAAGCTTGCTTTGCCGCTCTTTATTGCAATAGCCTTAATTGTAATATTCGATGATATGTTTACAGGGCTGCTGTAAAGGGTAGAGGATACGTTAGGTGTAGAACCATCCGTCGTGTAATAGATCTTAGCATCCTTGTCGAATGATTTGATCTGTATATCGAACGGTTTTTTGAACGTGGGCGTTGCGTTTAAAAAGTAGGGGTTGGACACTATCAGGCTGTCTGTAATGCCATCGGACGATTTTTCAAGTTCCTGGGTAAAAAGCTTGTTCAAAAGCTTGCCGGTGAGCACGTCCCATTCGCCGCCTTGCTGTATCGTTTGGTCGTCGATGTAAAGTTTATTGTAAGGGTTTTTATTCAATGTCATGCCCTGGATAAACTTGTTATCGAAACCAACACCTGCACCCGAATTTGTAATAACGAAATTTTTGCCGTTCTCGAGATAGATAGTCGCTTTGTCAAACTGCGGAAAACCAACCTGGTAATCAGTTTGTCCGGGTGCGATGGCATAAATACCCAGCGAGCTCATCACATACCAGGCCGACATTTGCCCGCAATCTTCGTTACCTGATAGTCCGTCGGGCAGAATGCTGTATTGCTCCTTTAATATCTTATTGATATACGATTGTGTTTTCTCTGGCGAATTGGTAAAGTTGTACAGGTAAGCGATATGGTGGCTCGGTTCATTGCCGTGCGCATACTGCCCGATCAATCCGGTAACGTCGGCCTGCTGGCGGCCGCTCAGTTTGGCATCGGTGGTGAACAATTCGTCCAGCTTTGCTTCGAATTTATCCCGGCCACCCATGCGGTTGATCAATCCATCTACATCCTGCGGCATCAGGAAGGAATATTGCCAGGCGTTGCCTTCGGTAAAGTTGTTGTTGATGTCGGTAGGATCGAAGGGTGCGTACCAGCCGCCATCCACACGTGCCTGCACAAAGCCGGTTTGATCGTTATAAATGTTTTTCCAGTACTGGGCACGTTTTATAAAATCGGCGTAATCCTGTGGCTTGTTCAGCATTTTGGCCATTTGGGCAATGCACCAATCGTCATAAGCATAATCCAACGTTTTTGAAACTGATTCATGTTCATCGTCCGCAAGCACTACACCATTTTTGCGATAACTATCCAAACCGAACTGGTTGCGGTTTACCGCAGCTTTCATCGCTTTGAAAGCTTCTTCAGCATCAAAATCCCTGATTCCTTTCGCATAAGCGTCCACGATAACAGGAATGGAATGATTGCCTACCATGCAATAGGTCTCCGTAGATGCGAGCGGCCAGATCGGCAGCAGGCCGCCCTGTTCATACATCGCCAAAAAGCTTTTGATGAAATCGGTGGTCCGTTTGCGATCTATGATGGTGAACAATGGGTCTTCCGCCCGGAAAGTATCCCATAACGAGAAAACCGTATAGTAATCGAAGCCATCGGCTTTGTGTATCTTTTGATCCATCCCGCGGTATTGCCCGTCGACATCGCTGTAGACGTTAGGAGCTATCATACAATGGTATAAGGCGGTATAAAAAGCCGTCTGCTTGATCTTGGACCAATCGGTAATGCTTGGCTGCTTTTTCTGTTGAGGGCGATTGTAACCTGTTGAATTATAGCCACCTTCTCTATATTGATTGGTCTTTTGCTGAGAGGATAGCTCGGGCGCACCGCCTTCAACCTGTATTTTATTGAGCTGTTTATTCCAGTCGGCTTTGGCATCCTTTTCCACTTTTTTGAAATCGAAATCAGGCACTTCCGCATCCAGGTTTTTCAGGGCGCCTTCTTCACTTACCGATGATATGCCTACCTTCGATATCACCTCGCCGGGATTATCGAACTGGATATACATTTTCACATTCTTGCCCTGTACTTTATTTTTACCCTGCTGCACCTGGTCATTCAGCGCGATCCCATAAGTTTTGAAAGGCTTTGAAAACTTGGCGTAGAAAAATAGATGCTGGTCTTGTGCCCATGACTTCGATTCCCTGAAACCGCGTATCTCGTGGTCGTTCACTACCTCTATCCACGAATCCAGCACCTCGTCGCGGTGTTGCAGGTCGATGATGATATTAGCTTGTTTACTGCTCGGGTAGTCATAGCGATGCACGCCAACGCGTTTGGTAGCAGTTAGTTCTACACCGATATTATATTTATCCAACATGGTTTTGTAGTAGCCAGGTGATGCCGATTCGTTCTTCTTTTTGAAACCCGACATATAGTTGTTGTTCTTAAACTGTGGCTCGCCAGTCGTCGGCATAAAAAGCACATCACAATAATCCGCTATACCGGTTCCGCTCAGATGTGTATGCGAAAAACCGTAAACAACTGTGTCGGTATAATAGTAACCGGAGCAGCCATCCCAGCCTTCCAAACGGGTATCAGGGCTCAACTGCACCATACCAAAAGGCACCACAGCGCCGGGGTAAGTATGCCCGTGGCCACCGGTACCGATGAATACGTTTACCAGTTTGGTGTAGTCATTCTTCTTTTTTTGTCCGAACGCAGTAACAGAGATCAACAAAATTGCAGGCAGGACACGGAAATAAAGCCTCATAAGAATAGGAAGGGTTTAAATAATCAGCGCAAATTAAAGCACTAAAACGTCAAGTTTCAACAAAAATGACGTGTTCCCTTAAATTCCGGCAGGAGCTGTATTCGGATCTTTAATTGTAAATGTATCAGCGTCCTTCAAAAATGGCAGCGTACGGCGTGTTTTTTCCAGTTCGTCAGCCGTTATGGTGAAGGTATATACGTCTTCCTCATCGCGCTTGTAATAGATCACATTGCCATATGGGCTGATACAGGTCGAGTCGCCTGAATGGTACACCTCATTGCCGTCATGCCCCACGCGGTTCAGGCCGATCACATACGATTGATTTTCTACCGCACGGGCGGGCAGGAGGGTGCGCCAGTGCAGTGCACGTTTCTCGGGCCAGTTGGCCACTACAATTAGTAAATCATAAGCCGCATTCACATTGCGCAGCCATACCGGGAAACGCAGATCGTAACACACTACGGGGCAAACCTTCCAGCCTTTCAGGTCGACGATCAGTTTTTTCTTTCCGGCTGTATAGGTGTCTTGTTCTTTAGCAAGCGTAAAGAGATGTCTTTTATCGTAAAAATTGTAAGAGCCGTCTGCCCGCATCCAGATAAGCCTGTTGTAGCATTTGCCTTCTTCGGAAATGATGATGCTTCCGGTAACCACGCAATCGAATTGTTGGGCGATCTTATGCATCCAATGCATGGTCTTACCATTCATGGGCTCGGCCAGGTTAGCTGCATTCATGGTAAAACCTGTGCTGAACATTTCGGGCAGAATGATAAGGTCAGTTTTTTCGCGGATACCTCCGCTCAAACGTAATCCGATGTTTTGCAGATTCTTATCAATATTTTCCCAGAACAGGTAGCCCTGGAAAAGGCTGATTTTCAAGTTTTCCATGCCAATTAGGGGTTTCTCAATGGTTAAAAAATGTTACCCAAAGTTACAATTTTATCAATCGGTCAATAGCATTATCTAAAGTTTCTTGCTTTTTTGCGAAGCAAAACCGCAAAACATGGTGGTCGGTATGCTTGCTGTAGAACACCGAAACAGGTATGGAAGCAACACCAAATTCGCGGGTTAGCCGTAAGGCAAAATCACTGTCTTTTTCGTCGGTTATTTTGTTGTATCGTACTGATTGAAAGTAGGTTCCGGCGCAGGGCAATAACTCAAAACGACTGCTTTCCAGGCCCTGTCTGAAATAATCCCTTTTCTCTGTAAAAAACTCTGGCAGGTGCAGGTAATTATTTTCATTTTTTAAATATTCGGCAATGCCTGCCTGCACAGCCGAACTAACGCAAAACACCAGGAATTGATGCACTTTCCTGAATTCGGCCATCAGCGCGGCAGGTGCCATGCAATATCCCACCTTCCATCCGGTGGCGTGGAACGGTTTGCCGAATGACGCAACTACAAAGCTTCGTTCGCGCAGGTCAGCATAACGTGCCATGCTGTGATGCGTCTGCCCGTCATAGATCAGGTGTTCATATACTTCGTCACTAAGGATAAAAATATCCCTGTTCTTAACAATCGCCGACAAAGCATCAATATCTTCCTTTTGCAGGATGGTAGCTGTCGGATTATGCGGCGTGTTCAGGATGATCATCCGGGTACGGTTGTTCACCAACTTTTTCACCAGGTCCCACTTGATGCGATAATCCGGTGGTTCCAGCTCGAGTGCCTTTACTATACCCCCGGCGATCTTAATAGCAGGTGCATAACAATCAAATGCCGGCTCGAAAATAATTACCTCATCATTTGGATTAATGACCGTAGTTATAGCTGTATAAATAGCTTGCGTCCCGCCGGCTGTGATCGTGATCTCGATATCCGGGTTGTAATAGGCCCCATACAGTTTTTCAGTCTTTTTGCTGATCTCTTCCCGCAGCGGCAAATAACCCGCCATGGGCGCATATTGATTGTAGCCATTCTTCATGGCCCGGTTCACCAGTTCGATGAGCTCGGGCGACGTTTCATAATCCGGAAAGCCCTGCGAGATATTGATGGCGCCTACATCGGCGGCCAACGCCGACATCACGGTAAAAATAGTTGTCCCGGCGCCCGGGAGTTTTGAATTGACAGATATCATCGGAGGGCTAAAGTAACTAAAAATCATCAAACTGATTTTCGGTAATGGTGCAGCGGATGCATAAACCCGACTTTGATGGGAGTTGATTTAAATAAAAAGGCGTAAATTTTTGAATATTAGATATTTATGTTGTAGGTTTAATGTAACAAACTTGTTATAAACCATAAAATCAAACTAACATGAAAAGAATTATCGCGGCTATTTGCATGATTGTTTCCTGGGCAGGAGCGAGCCATGCGCAAAATGCGCCTTACAAGGCCAGTTACTCTTCCAAATTTACCATTGCCGATGAGTTATATGCCAACAAAGTCTTGACACTATGGAAGGATTATGAAGAAAATATGCTGGACCGGCACGTCGATTGGTTTGCCGATACGGTATCGATGACATTGGCAAACGGGCAGACGGTAAAAGGTAAAGCGGCTAACCTGACCGCGGTTAAAGCGTTCAGAGGACAACTGAAAAGTATGAAAGTTGCAGTTGACGCCTACATGAGCCTTAAAAGTGACAGAGGCGAAAATGTGGTATGTGTATGGGGTAGTGAAGATTTTACCGGCCCTGACGGCAAAAATGTGAAACAGGATATACAGGAAGTGTGGGCATTCAACAAGGATGGCAAAATAGATATGATGCTCCAATATGTACGATCTCCGGGAAGCATGTAACAACTAAGGCTATAGAGGGGCCGCTGTAAGGCGGCCCTCTTGTTTTCTATCACCCTGCTGTAAAGCTTTAGCCTTTGCCCTTTCAGCTTTCCGCCTTATTATCTAATTTAGTCGGATGAAGCTTCAACGTTACCTTTCGTTAGGATCATTACTGGTTCTTTTACTATCCTGCAATCCCAAAAAAAACGACGTTCCGGTAATCGGTTTTGTAGATGCCTTTGAGGATGTTACCGTTGGACAGGCCCGTACCGGCTTCACCGACGCTTTGAAGAAGAACGGTTTTAGCAAAGAGCAGGGAACTGTAAATATTGAATACAAGAACGCGCAAAACGACCAGCCCACACTTTCATTGATCGTCAATCAATTTGTATCCGAGAAAGTCGACCTGCTGGCCACCTGTACCACGTTATCTACCGTTACCGCCCTGCAAAAAACTAAAACCATACCAGCTTTCGCCATGGTATCGCCGGTTCCGGCAAGGATGAATGTTTTGAGCTCGACCGGCGCAACGCCGCCCAATCTGTTCGGCGCATTGGAGGACCTGAATTATATCGATACTTCATTCAACATTATCAATAAATTATTGAAGCCGAAAGGTGCGAAACTGGTTATAGGTATGATCTATAATCAATCAGAGCCGCAGTCGGCCGATGCAGTGAACCGCATCAAAGAACTTGCGGCTAAGTCAAATGTTAGCCTGGAAGTATTGCCGCTTAATAATTCGGCTGATGCGCAATTGGTTACCAAATCATTATTGTCAAGAAATATAGATGCTTTTTTCGCACTGCCCGATAATAGTGTATTCGCTTCTTTTGAAACGATCATTAAAAACTGCAACCAGGCTAATGTACCCGTTTTCACCAGCGAAGCCGGTCTTGTTAAACTTGGTGCAGTGGCTGCTTATGGCGCTGATATGTATCAATGGGGCTACCAGGCAGGCGAACAAGCCGCGCAATACTTAAAGACACACAAAACCGATGGACTGAAATGGGAAATGGTGAAAGTGCGTAAGCGTGTTTACAATCCTTCGGCCGCGACAAAATACCATATCACGGTTCCAACCAATTTTGAAGCTGTAAAATAATGGATTTTTACCTCTCCGCCTTGTTGCAAGGGCTTTGTCTTTCGGCCATAGCGCTGGGGATATTCATATCCATGAAGATTTTCAATATCCCGGATATCACTACCGACGGGAGCTATACGCTGGGAGGGGTAGTGACAGCAAAATTGCTGATTATGCATCTGCCTGTATTCGTTGTCCTACCTATGGTGATTGCGGCAGGTGCTTTAGCCGGAACTTTAACGGGGTTAATTCACACCAAATTGAAGATCAACGCACTGCTTGCCGGTATTTTAGTGATGACGGCTTTATATTCGGTCAACCTCAGCCTGATGGGCCGCTCAAATATCCCGCTGATCGGTACTGCATCAATTTTTAACCTGGTCAATGTTTCCGGTGACCCGAATCACAATACGTTTTGGATCCTGATCGTTTTTGTCGCCCTCATCACCTTCATTATCGGCTATTTGCTTAAAACCGATTTCGGCATAGCCATGCGCGCTACCGGCAACAGCGAATCGATGGTGCGTGCTTTGGGCGTCAATACCGATCGCATGAAGATAATAGGGTTAGCGCTGGCCAATGCGCTTACGGCAACAAGTGGGTTCCTGATAACGCAGTTTCAGGGTTTTGCAGATATCAATATGGGTATTGGCATCGTGATCGTGGGTTTAGGTTCGGTTATCATCGCCGAAACACTGATCAATTGGCTGAATATTACTTCGGTTTGGATAAGCCTGGGTTTGGTTTTATCCGGGGCGGTCATCTTCCAATTGGTTTTGGCTGTAACGTTAAGCCTTGGCATTGATGCAAATCTGCTGAAGCTTATAACCGCAGTATTCGTCCTGCTTATAGTCAGCTTGCCCCGGCTATCTTTTAAAAGCTCGTCATGATCGATATCCGCAGCGTTCATAAAGTTTTCAATAGGGGCAAAGCCAACGAGGTGAATGCCCTGGATGGGGTGGACCTGAAGATCAGTGAAAAAGAATTTTTAGTCATCGTCGGCTCGAACGGCTCCGGCAAAACAACATTGCTGAACTTAGTGGCCGGAAGCATTCTGCCATCTTCAGGCGGCATCTATATTGATGGCAACGACGTAACTAAGCTGGCCGATTACCACCGCAGCGAATGGATAGCACGGGTGTTTCAAAACCCGTTAAGCGGCACAGCACCCGATCTGAGTATCTTAGATAATTTCAGGCTCGCGGCCATTCGTACCAAAGCAAAAGGATTACGGATCGGTATTGACGATAAATTCAAAAAGACAGTTAAGGAAAAGATTGCCTCATTAGGCATGGGATTGGAAGGCAAGATCGAACAGCCCATGGGCACCTTATCAGGCGGTCAGCGCCAGGCACTGACGCTGCTCATGAGCGTGATGGACAGCTGCAAAGTATTGTTGCTGGATGAACCCACTGCTGCGCTTGATCCACGCTCAGCAAAGATCGTGATGGAAACGGCGGATAAGTTGGTCAAAGATTTTGGATTGACTGCGATATTGGTTACCCATAATCTCAAAGACGCCTTTACCTATGGCAACCGTATCATCCAAATGGCCGAAGGAAAGATCATAAAGAATTTGGATGAAACAAAAAAAGCATCCCTAAAACAGAATGATCTTTTCGATTGGTTTGCGTGATGAAAAAGACTTACGAAGTTTACAAAACTTCGTAAGTATGATTTGAAAAGAGAATTATTTCTTATAAGTGATCTTGTAGATAGCTCCTTTATTATCGTCGCTCACATACAAAGCGCCGTCCGGGCCTTGTGCCAACCCGCAAGGGCGGTGTTGCGCAGCGCCTTTTGCCTTATCGGCAGCATTGCCTGCAAACCCATCAGCAAATACTTCCCATTTACCAGAGGGTTTGCCATTTGCAAATGGCTGGAAAACTACGTAAAAACCTTCCTGTGGTTCAGGCGCGCGGTTCCATGAGCCATGGAAGGCGATAAAAGCCCCATTCTTATATCTGGCCGGAAACTGACTGCCGGTGTAGAACAATAAACCATCCGGGGCCAGGTGACCAGGGTAAGACGCAGCGGGATTAATGGCATTCCCGGTATAAACCTTTTTACCGTCGCCGCCATATTCAGGCATTTGCATTTTTTTGTGGGTCCGCCAGTCGTAGTACATATAGGGCCAGCCGGCGTTATCGCCTTTGTTCAGGCCGTAGAGACATTCAGAAGGTAAAATTGCGTTGTCTTTCGCTGTGAAATACTGCGGAAACAAGTCATTTAACTGGTCGCGGCCATGCTGCATAACGAACAGCTTGTTATCCTGCTTGTTCCAGTCAAGGCCAACCACGTTTCTCAAACCCGTTGCATATCTTACACCATCACCATAATGTTGATTTGGTTTGCTTGCGCTGAACTGCCAGATGCCGCCTGCCGAATCAAGAATAGGGCAGCCTTTTTGGCCCGGGGAGCCTTTGGTCCGGTCCTTCACCTGGCAGGCATTGGAGTAAGCACCAATATTTACATATAAATGCCCCGCATAATCAAGCGTAATCGCTTTAGCTTCGTGCTCGCCGCGGCTTAATAAACCGGTTACGATCTTTTCAGGATGATCCGGATCGGCAACCTCTCCATTTGCGTTTAGCTTGAAGCGGAAAACCTCCTCGTCTGATGAGGCATAAAGGTAGCCGCTTCTGACAGTAATACCCGTTCCGCCGAAAGTGCCGAAGCTGGTCTTTACATCAGCTTTGTCTCCATTTTGATGCAGTAATAGGATGCCTTTGCCTTTATCAAGGCCCTTTAATTTGGCGTAGATCTCGTTTTGAGGCGTAACGGCGATATGCCTTACACCACCACCCAAATTGTCGGCAATGATGGCCGCTTTGAAGCCGGATGGTAAAGTAAGCCCTGCGTTTGCCGCAGCGGGAGGTTTGGGATCACTCTTTAAAGCAATGAGTGACAGCAACCCGCCTATGGCCAATGAAGGCAACAAGATAGCAGCCAGTAATTTCTTTTTCATAATGGTGTGAGTTTGATGCCCAAATGTAGTTGTTTATACAATAAATATTTAAATGTGTTTTGTATCAATGCCATGACGGCCGGGCGGTTTGATATGCCAAAATCACCCGTATTTTTCATCTGCTATTCATCTTGGTAAAAATTATATTTTGTTAATAATATAGTTATGAAGAATTAAATATTGTATTTATATATAATATTAAACTGATGTATTGAAATATTAAACCTTTTCAAACAGGTATAGTCCTAACTATATAAATTTTAATAATATGAAAAAGTTAGTATTAATAGCGGCAATAGTGATAAGCGGTGTTTGGTATAATACTGCAAATGCACAGATCAGGGTTCATGTTGGTTTAAACTTCGGTTATCCGAGGGCATATGTTCCCGCAAGAGTGGTGGTAGCGCAACCGGCCCCGGCCGTTTGCGAACAGCCTGCAAACTATAATGAAGATGTAAGTTATAACGACGCAGATGACTATTATTATCTGCCTGATGTAGATGCTTACTATAACGTTCCCAATCAGTGTTACTATTATAACAATGGCGGTGCCTGGGTATCATCTGCTTATTTGCCAGGCGCTTACCGCGACTACGACTGGAGGTCAGTACGTCACTATGAAGTTCGTGCACCGCGTCCATTTATGCACAACGATTTCTATCGTGCAAAATTTAATGGTGTAGCCTTCAACGGCAGATGGAATGACAGGGGTTATGATAACCACTATCGCCAGGTGGATTACAACAGGGGCCGTGTAGCATACAGCCGTCCAAATTTCGACAGAGGCCGTGTGGCCTACAACCGTCCAAACTTTGATCGTGGTGATTCCAGGGGTCACAACAGGTTCGATCGCGGCGACTCCAGGCACGAAAGATAATTTCCCCAATATATATAGTGAAAACCGCCTTGCAGATTAGCAGGCGGTTTTTTGTTATTAAGAATGCTGCATTCTCAATACCTGTTCGGCCAGTTCATTAACCCAGCCCGAAAAGTAGGGTTCAGTACCGTCAATGCGTTCCCAATGTCCGCTCTTGTCCTTGCCGATGACCAGGTGCAGG
>Ga0157374_10002572_pt1 | contig 15292 bp, 16 predicted proteins | sample M25metaG_FD_115308 | JGI IMG/M metagenome (GOLD analysis project Ga0157374, IMG submission 115308) | Miscanthus rhizosphere microbial communities from Kellogg Biological Station, Michigan, USA - M2-5 metaG | ecosystem: Host-associated > Plants > Roots > Rhizosphere > Soil | place: USA: Michigan...
CTCACTTAGATAGTGCCGGTCCCGCGTAGGTTCGACCGGCGCCCACCAGAGCGCGATACGACCCGGATCAACGAGCGGATCCGCGTCCCCAAAGTCCGCCTGATCGGAGCCGAGGGGGAGCAGCTCGGCATCGTCGACATCGACGAGGCGCTCAAACGCGCCCAGGACGCCGACCTGGATCTGGTCGAGGTCGCGCCGGGCTCGAAGCCTCCTGTCACCCGTCTGCTCGACTACTCGAAGTACAAGTACGAGCAGGAGCAGAAGCAAAAGCAGGCCCGCAAGCACCAGCAGCAGGTCAACATCCGCGAGATCAAGCTGCGGCCGAAGATCGCCCAGCACGACTACGAGACCAAGATGGGCCACGTCGCGCGCTTCCTGCGCCATCAGGACAAGGTCAAGGTCACGATCATGTTCCGCGGCCGCGAGCAGGCGCACCCGGAGCGGGGCAGGGCGCTGCTGCAGCGCCTCTACGAGGATCTCGACGGCCTCGCCGTGATCGAGTCCCAGCCGCTGCAGGAAGGCCGCAACATGAGCATGCTGCTGGCGCCGGGCAAAGAGGCGATCAAAGTGGATGCCGAGGCCGCTCCAGGCGGTGACCAGCCGCCCGCAAGCGCTGAGAAACCAGCCGCGGAGACGCCCGCAGCCGAGGGGCCGGCCGTTGAGGAGCCGGCCGCTGGGGGGGACGCCGAGATCGACGCCGAGTCTGCTGGCGCCGAGCCGGCAGAGGATCAAGTCGCCGAGGAGAACCCCGGCGACGACGCAGCCGCGGCTTAGCTCTCCTCGAGTCCAGCAACCACGTCGGCGATCCGCTCCGCTGCCCGACCGTCCCAGAGTGGCGGTGGCTCGGGAGGCTCAGGAGGATGCTCAGCCAGCGCCGCGGGAATACCCGTGATCGCGGCCGGATCGAGACCGAGCAGGGTATTGGTGCCGGCCTTCACCGTCACCGGCCGCTCGGTGTTGTCGCGCAGGGTGAAGCAGGGGATGCCGAGATACGTCGTCTCCTCCTGGATGCCGCCCGAGTCGGTCAGGACCAGGCCGGCGTCGGCCAGCAGCGAGAGAAAGTCGACGTAGCCGAGCGGCTCGCAGAGCTGCAGGCCCGGATGTTTGGCCTGTACCTCCTCCATCATCTCTCGGGTGCGCGGGTGGACCGGGAAGACGACCGGTATCTCGCGAGCGAGGGCCGCCAGGCGCTCGATCGTCTCCGGAAGCAGTGGGCCGTCGACGAGGGCCGGGCGGTGCAGGGTGACGAGCGCGTAGCGGCCCGGCTCGACCCCGAGGCGACGCGCGGTTCCCGCGGCGCGAAAGCGCGCCTCCAGTGCCACCAGGGTGTCGATCATCGTGTTGCCGACGAAGTGCATGCGCTCCGCGGCGATTCCCTCGGCGCGCAGGTTCTCGATCGCCTCGTCACTGTGCAGGAAGAGGTAATCGGAGAGCTGGTCGGTGACGATCCGGTTGAGCTCCTCCGGCATCGTGCGGTCGAAGCTGCGCAGGCCGGACTCGATGTGGGCGACCGGGACCTGCAGCTTGGCCGCGGTCAGCGCCGCCGCCAGGGTTGAGTTGACGTCACCGGGGACGACCACCAGATCCGGCCGCTCCTCTTCGAGCACCGGGGCCAGCCGCTCCATCACCAGCGCCGTCTGCTGGGCGTGGCTGCCCGAGCCGACCTCGAGCATGTGGTCGGGCGCCGGCACCCCCAGCTCCTCGAGGAAGATCTCCGACATCAGCCGGTCGTAGTGCTGGCCGGTATGGACGATCGCGTGCCGGCCCTCGGGCAGGCGCGTCCGTAGAGCGCCGATTACCGGCGCCGTCTTGACGAAGTTTGGCCGCGTCCCGACCACGTAGACGATGCGCATCGGGCGCCACAGTACCCTGCGCATCGTCTTCCACCTGCAAGAGAGCGAGCACTCAGGCGCGCGCGTCTGCTTCAATAGCGAACCCGATGCCCAAGATGAAAACTCATTCCGGCGCCAAGAAGCGCTTCCGCAAGACCGCGACGGGCAAGCTGCGCGGGCGGCGCGCCTACTCGAGCCACATCCTCGAGAAGAAGTCGCCGAAGCGCAAGCGGCGGATGGCGCGGCCGGTCGAGATCGCCCCGTCTGACACCAAGACTGTGCGCAAGCTGCTTGGAGGCGGCAAGTGAGCCGGGTCAAGCGGTCGGTCCACGCGCGCAAGAAGCGGCGCAAAGTCCTCAAGGAAGCAAAAGGCTATTTCGGGCGCAAGCACTCCTCTTATCGTTTCGCTAAAGAGCAGGTACAGCGCTCGGGGATGTACGCCTACCGAGACCGGCGCAACCGCAAGCGCGAGTTCCGCCGCCTCTGGATCACCCGCATCAACGCCGCCGCGCGGCTGGAGGGCATGAGCTACTCCGAACTGATCCACGGCCTCAACGGGGCCGGGGTCGAGGTCAACCGCAAGATGCTCGCCGAGATCGCGGTCAGCGACCGCGAGGCCTTCCGCCGATTTGTGGAGCTAGCCCGGGAGGGTGCGGCCGCCTAGTCGCAGCCAAGCACTCCACTTCCCGGGCGGGCCGTCTTCACGGCCCGCTTTTTCGTTCCAGAGAAGAAACCCGAGACAAGAAGACACAAACGACCGCACATCATCCGATGATCGAAAGCCCCCAAAACGAGAAGCTGAAACTGGTCCGCAAGCTGCGCGAGCGCAAGCATCGCGAGCGTGAGGGTGCCTTCGTCACCGAGGGCGAGGACCTGGTCGAGGCTGGGCTTGCTGCGGGCGCGGAGCCGCGCTTCTTGCTGACCGCTGCCGGTAGCGACCTCGGTGGGGAGGAGGTTGAGGCCGAGCTGCTGGCGGGGGTTTCGACCCTTGGCTCCGGAACGAGAGCGATCGCCGTCTGGGCCCAGCGCTGGGCCGAGCCGGGCGGCTCGCCCTGCCTCTACCTGCATGGGCTCGGTGACCCGGGCAACGTTGGCACGATCGTCCGCACCGTCCACGCCCTGCTCGACGGCACGGTCGTGCTTGGTCCAGGCTGCGCCGATCCCTACTCGCCAAAGGCGGTGCGGGCGAGCATGGGCTCGATCTTCGCTCAGCCGGTCGCGCGGGCGGAGGTCAACGAGACCCCGGCGCCGCGGGCCGCCCTTGTCGCTCACGGTGGCAACGGCCCGGCAGTCCTTTCCGATGCGGCGACGCTCTGCCTCGGCGCCGAGCGCGAGGGCCTGCCCGACGAGGTGCTCGCCGAGTGCGAGACCGCGGTGACGATCCCCCTGCGCCCTGGCGGCGCCGAGTCGCTCAACGTCGCCGCCGTGGCTGCGATCTGCGCCGAGCGGATATCGTCGCTCGCCATGCCAAAGGACTCCTCCAGTGCTTGAGCGGATCGAGGAGATCAGGGTCGAGGCTGCCGCAGCGATCGAGGCCGCGGCCGGCACTGCCGAGTTGGAGGATCTGCGGGTCCGTTATCTCGGCCGCAAGGCCGAGCTGACGACGATCCTGCGCGGGATCGCCGATCTGCCTGCAGAGGAACGGGGCAAGGTCGGCGGCGGCGCCAACAACGCGCGCAAGGAGCTCGAGGCGCTGCTCGAGTCGCGGGCGCAGACGCTCGACGCCGGCGAGCTGGAATCGCGGCTGGCCTCCGACCGGGTCGATGTGACATTGCCCGGTGCGCCGCCGCGGCCGGTCGGCCACATCCACCTGATCACCCGCACCACGCGCCAGATCGAGGACGTGATGGTCGGGCTCGGCTACCGGGTGATGGAGGGTCCTGAGGTCGAGCACGACTACTACAACTTCACCGCTCTCAACCACCCGCCCGGGCACCCGGCGCGGATGCTGCAGGACACCTTCTACGTCCAATCCGACCCCGAGGTGCTGCTGCGCACGCACACCTCGCCGGTGCAGACGCGCAGCATGGAGGCGCAGCCGCCGCCGATCTTCATGATTGCCCCGGGCAAGGTCTACCGGCGCGACTCCGACGCCACCCACAGCCCGATGTTCCACCAGGTCGAGGGCCTGGCGATCGGCGAGGGGATCACGCTTGCCGACCTGCAGGGGACGCTCGACGAGATGCTGCGGGCGATCTTCGGCGGTGCCCGCAAGGCGCGGATGCGGCCGCACTTCTTCCCCTTCACCGAGCCCAGCGTCGAGTTCGACGTCTCCTGCTTTCAGTGCGAGGGCACGGGCGCTCTTGCTGGCGGGGAGCGCTGCAACCTCTGCAAGGGGATCGGCTGGATCGAGGTCGGCGGCGCCGGCATGGTCGACCCCAACGTTCTCGGCTTCGTCGAGTCCAATGGTTACGACCCCGAGCGCGTACAGGGATTCGCCTTCGGAATGGGGGTCGAGCGGATCGCGATGCTGCGCCACGGCGTGCCCGATCTGCGCCGCTTCTTCGACAACGACGTGCGCGTCCTGGAGCAGTTCTCGTGAAGGTTCCCTACTCCTGGCTGCGCGAGTACTGCGACCCGGGCGTCGAGCCTGGGCAGCTTGCCGAGCGGCTGGCGATGACCGGGACCGAGGTCGAGCGGGTCGGCACGATCGGGCCGCCCTCGGCCGAGGGCTTCATCGTCGGCAAGGTGCTGAGCGCGGACCCTCACCCCAACGCCGACCGGCTGCGCGTCTGCACGGTCGATACGGGCGATGGCGAGCGGACGATCGTCTGCGGCGCTCCCAATGTCGCGGCGGGGCAGACCGTCCCAGTCGCGCTGCCCGGGGCGACGCTGCCCGGTGGTCACAAGATCGGCAAGGCGAAGCTGCGTGGGGTCGAGTCGGCCGGGATGATCTGCGCCCAGACCGAGCTCGATCTGGGGGAGGGCCCCGCCGGCATCCTCGTGCTCGAAGAGGATCGTTCCGGTGGGCCTTATCCTCCTAATGCGGGGACAAAGCGCACCGGAAGCCTCGTGCCAGGGATGCCGCTGGCGGAGGTGCTGCCGATCGCCGAGCCCGTCCTCGAGCTGGAGGTGACGCCGAACCGGGTCGACTGCTTCGGCGTCTACGGCGTCGCGCGGGAGGTGCACGCGATCAGCGGCGCGCCGCTCAACTCGGAGCCGTGGGCAGAGGACGCCCCCGCTGAGGGCGACGGCGATGTGGGCGACTACGCCTCGGTCGCGGTCGAGGTGCCCGACCTCTGCCCACGCTTCACCGCCCGCGTCTTCACCGATGTCACGATCGCGCCCTCGCCGGCCTGGCTACAGGCCCGCCTGACCGCGGCCGGCCAGCGCCCGATCAACAACGTCGTCGACATCACCAACTACGTGATGCTGCTCACCGCCCAGCCGCTGCACGCCTTCGACCTCGACAAGGTTCCCGACGGCGCGCTGACGATCCGCGCCGCGTCGGAGGGCGAGACGATGGTGACCCTCGACGACGTCGAGCGCACTTTCGACGCCGAGACTGTCCTCGTCTGCGACAACAACGGGCCCTCTGGCATCGCCGGGATCATGGGTGGGCAGGTCTCGGAGGTCTCCGAGCGGACGACCGGCGTCCTGCTCGAGGTCGCGACCTGGAACGGGACCAACATTCTGCGCACCTCGCGACTGCTCTCGCTGCGCTCCGAGGCCTCATCGCGCTTCGAGAAGCAGCTCCATCCCGAGCTATGCATGCGGGCGCAGCGGATCGCCTCGCGGTTGATGGTCGAGCTCTGCGGCGCCAAGCTGGTGCCGGGCACGCTCGACGTCGCCGCCGAGATTCCCGAGCCGCGGCAGCTGACCCTGCGCGGCGAGCGGGTCGAGGGCCTGCTTGGAATGGCAATTGAGCAAGCAGAGCAGGTCGCCTACCTGGAGCGGCTCGGTTTTGGCGCCGAGCCCGCCGGCGACGACCTCGCGGTCACGGTGCCGCCGGATCGTCACTACGACGTCACCCGTGAGGTCGACTTGATCGAGGAGGTCGGCCGAGTCCATGGCCTCGACCAGCACCTGCCAAGCACGCTGCCCGCCGTTGCCGGCCGGGTCGGCGGCCTGACCCGCGAGCAGCGTCTGCGTCGCCGCGCCGAGGACGCGATGCGCGATCTCGGCTTCGACGAGGTGGTCGGCTGGAGCTTCACCGACCCCGGCGAGCCCGCGCGACTGCGGATCCCTGCCGACGACCAGCGGGCCAACGGCGTCGTGCTCTCCAACCCTCTCTCAGAGGACCAATCCGTGATGCGGACGACCCTGCTCGGCTCGCTGCTCGACATCGCCCAACGCAACCTCGCCCGCGGCGCCGACGCGGTCGCCCTCTTCGAGTCCGGACGTGTCTATCTATCTGCCGGCTCTGGCGCGAAACCGCAGAAACGCATTCCTGACATGCAAAACGTTGGTTTCGATGTCCTCGCCGGTGAATTTCCTGGCGAGCGCGCAGCGCCCAATTGCGAGCCGCACCGGATCGGTTGCCTGGCGGTCGGACCGCTGATGGCCAAGTCCTGGCGAGGGGGCAGCGAGCTGGCCGACTTCTTTGCGCTCAAGGGCACGCTGGAAGGACTGGCCGGTCAGCTCGGGGTCGAGCTCTCGACCGAGCCGGCCGAGGAGCCATTCCTGCATCCCGGCCGCTCGGCTCGGGTCCATGTCGCCGGCCAGCCCGCGGGCTGGATCGGCGAGCTTCACCCGCTCGCCTGCCGAGCCTGGGACCTCGAGGCTGCGGTTGCCTTCGAAGTCGACCTGGCGCTCCTCCTCGCCGCATCGCCGGCCGGGGAGGAGACCTTCGAGGACGTCACGACCTTTCCGGCCGTTTACCAGGACCTTGCGGTCGTCGTTCCGGCCGAGGTTGCGGCCGCGGGGCTTCGCGAAACCGTCCTTGCCTCCGGTGGCGAGCTGCTCCACGCCGCCGAGGTCTTCGACCTCTACGAGGGCGAGCAACTCAGCGAGGGCAAGAAGAGCCTCGCCCTGCGCCTGGAGTTCCGCGGCGCCGACCGCACGCTCACCGACGAGGAGGTCGTCGCCCAGCGGGCCGCGATCGAGGCTGCGCTGACCAAGATCGGGGGGTCGCTCCGTGGCTGACCTCAACCCACAGCCGCTTCACGGCGATCCCGCCGCCCGGGTCCTGGTGGCCGGCGCCTCCGGATTCACCGGTGCCCTGGCCGCCCAGATCGTCTGGCGCCACCCGAAGCTGGAGCTGGTCGCGGTTACCTCGCGCAGCGACGCCGGCAAGCGGCTCGACAGCCTCTACCCGCGCTACCGGGTGCCGCTGGAGCTGACCGAGCTCGATCTCGACCGGGTCGATGGCATCGACGCCGCGATCGTCGCCTACCCGCACGGCGCCTCGGCGCCGGTGGTGGCCGAGCTGCGGGGCAAGGGCGTTCTCGTCGTCGATCTCTCCGCCGACTTCCGCCTGCGCGACCTCGCCACCTACGAGCGCTGGTACGGCGAGCACGGCGCCGCCGACCTCTTCGGCGAGGGCGTCTACGGGCTGACCGAGATGTACCGCGACGAGCTGCGCTCGGCGAAGCTGGTCGCCACTCCCGGCTGCTACCCGACCGCGAGCGTGCTCGCCCTGGCGCCGCTGGCCGAAAAGGGCCTGCTCGCCGACGTCGTCATCGACGCCAAGCAGGGGGTCTCCGGCGCCGGCCGCGGTGGCGGCGACGCGATGCACTACGTCTCGATGGACGAGAACGCCTTTGCCTACAAGACCGAGGGACACCGCCACCGGCCCGAGATCGAACAGGAGCTGGCGGCGCTGGGCAGCCCGGTGCCGGTCACCTTCGTTCCCCACCTGCTGCCGCTCGACCAGGGCGAGCTGACCAGCTGTTACGCCCAGACCAGCGAGCCGGTCGGCAAGGACGAGGTGCAGGCGCTCTACCGCGAGCGCTACGCCGAGGAGCCCTTCGTCCACGTCGTCGACGGCCCGCCCGGGCTGCGCGACGTGCGCGACACCAACCATTGCCACGTCTACGTGACGGTCGAGGAGCGGGGGCGGGTGCTCGCTTTCTCGGCGATCGACAACCTCTGGAAGGGCGCCTCCGGCCAGGGCGTGCAGAACCTCAACCTGATGCTGGGCCTCGACGAGACGATGGGGCTGAGATGAGCAAGGGCTTCTTCAGGTCGCGCTGGGTCGAGCCGCCGGCCGGGGTCGAGGAGCTCGATCCCGCGCAGCTTGCGCCGGGATTCCGGGCCGGTGGGGCCCACTGCGGCCTCAAGGGCGGCGGCAAGACCGACGTCGGTCTGATCGTCTGCGACGCCGAGCAGGTTTCCTCCGCGGTCCTGCTCACCCGCAACGCCTCCGCGGCGGCCCCCGTGCGGGTGATCCGCAAGCGTTGCGACCAGGGTTCGATCCGCGCCGCTGTGGTCAACGCCGGCAACGCCAACGCCGAGACCGGCGAGCAGGGCTACGCCGACGCCGTCGCGATGTGCGACGAGGCGGCGGAGAAGCTGGGCCTGCGCCCGGAGGCCGTCGCCGTCGCCGAGACCGGCGTGATCGGCGTGCCGCTGCCGGTCGACGCTGTCCTCAGCGGGATCGGCGAGGCCGCTGGAGCCCTCTCCGAGACGGGCGGCATCGCCTTCTCCGACGCGATTCTCACCACCGACCGCTGGCCGAAGCGCTGCACGCTGCGGGCCGGGGGCGTGACGATCTCCGCCCAGGCCAAGGGCGGCGGGATGATCCAGCCGAACATGGCGACGATGCTTTGTTTCGTCCAGACCGATGCGGCGGTCGAGGACCCCGACGCCGCCCTGCGCGCGGCCTGCGACGCCTCCTTCGAGCGGATCACCGTCGACGGGCAGATGAGCACCAACGACACGGTGCTGCTGCAGGCAACCGGCACTGCCGGCGCGCCGTTGCCCGAGGGACTGCTCGAGGCCGTTTTGCTGCAGCTCGCGATCGAGGTCGTCGCCGACGGCGAGGGCTCCTCGCGGGTTGGCCGGGTGCAGGTCGAGGGCGCCGCCTCGGTTGCCGAGGCCGAGCGGGTCGCCCGCGCGATCGCCAACTCGCCGCTGGTCAAGACCGCGCTCTTCGGCCGCGACCCCAACTGGGGCCGGATCGCCCAGGCAGCAGGGATGGCTCTGGCCGGCGAGGACCTGGAGGAGATCGGCGCCGAGAACATCGACAACGCCGAGCTGGCCGAGGACGTTGCCGAGGCCGAGATCGGCCTGCGACTCGACCGCGGCGAGCATTCTGCTCACGTCTGGTTCTCCGATCTCGGCTACGAGTACGTGCGGATCAACGCGGAGTACACGACATGAGCGATCACAGAACCGACGAGAGGGGGCATTGATGACCGAGCAGGCGCCGCAGTCGCGAGCGGCCGGAGTCAGCGTCGAGACGCTGATGGAGGCGCTGCCCTACATCCGCGAGTTCCACGGCCGCACCGTGGTGATCAAGTACGGCGGCGCCGCAATGCGCGAGGAGGAGCTGCGCGATGCCTTCGCCACCGATGTCGTCCTGCTCAAGTACGTCGGCCTCAATCCCATCGTCGTCCACGGCGGTGGCCCCGAGATCACCGAGTACATGGACCGGCTCGGGATGGAGGTCCGCTTCCACGAGGGCCTGAGGGTCTCCGACGCGGAGACTGTCGAGGTGGCGAAGATGGTCCTGCTCGGCAAGCTCAACTCGGACATCGTGCAGCGGCTCAACCGCCACGGCCAGCAAGCGGTTGGCCTCTCCGGCGAGGACGGCGCGATGTTCGAGGTGACGCCGGTCGCCAATGCCAAACAGGTTGGTTTCGTCGGCTCGATCGAGCGGGTCGACGTCAACGTGCTCAACCACATCGCCGTCGACTACATCCCGGTGATCGCCTCCTCGGCCTCTGATCGCAGCGGCCAGTCCTACAACGTCAACGCCGACGAGGCAGCCGGCAAGGTCGCCGCCGCACTCGGCGCCTACAAGGCGATTTTCCTCACCGACGTCGAGGGCTGGCGCGCCGAGGCCGCCGACGAGAACTCGCTGATCTCCCGTGCAACGGTCGACGAGGTCGAGGAGCGGCTGCCCTCGATCGACGGCGGCATGCGGCCCAAGCTCGGCGCTTGCGTCAACGCGATCCGCGGCGGCGCCCAGTCGGCTCACATCATCGATGGCCGCAAGCCGCACTCGCTGCTGCTCGAGCTCTTCACCGACGCCGGCATCGGCACGATGGTGACGCCGTGAACCTGACCGACCTCCAGGCCCTCGAGCAGCGCTACCTGATGCGCACATACAGGCGCGCCCCGGTCGAGTTCGTCCGCGGCGAGGGCGCCCTGCTCTGGGACGCCGAGGGCAACGAGTACCTCGACTTCCTCGCCGGAATCTCGGTCTGCTCGGTCGGCCACTGCAACCCGGATGTGGTCGAGGCGGTGCGCGAGCAGGCCGGCCGCTTGATCCACACCTCCAACCTCTTCTACACCGAGCCGATGGTGCGCCTCGCCGAGCGCCTCTCCGAGTCCAGTCTCGGCGGCCGCGTCTTCTTCTCCAACTCCGGCACCGAGGCCAACGAGTGCGCGATCAAGATCGCCCGCAAGCACGCTCACCGGCGCGGCATCGAGGCACCGCAGATCGTCAGCTTCGAGCGCGATTTCCACGGCCGCACCTACGGTGCCCTCTCGGCGACGCCGGCGCTCGCCGCCAATCCGGCGCTCGCGCCGATGCTGCCCGGCTTCCTCGCGGTGCCGCTGAACGACGCCGCGGCGCTGCGCGAGGCGGTCGGGGAGAGCACCGCGGCGGTGCTGATCGAGCCGATCCAGGGCGAGGCCGGGATCTACCCGGTCAGCGACGAGGCCCTGCTCGCCGCCCGCGAGGCCTGCGACGAGGCCGGCGCGCTGCTGATCTTCGACGAGATTCAAACTGGGATGGGGAGGACCGGGTCGCTCTGGGCTTACGAGCAGACGCCGGTGCGCCCCGACGTATTGACCAGCGCCAAGGCGCTTGGCGGCGGCATGCCGATCGGCGCCTGCATCACCACTCCGGCGGCGGGCGAGGTGCTGGAGCCCGGCGATCATGGCTCGACCTTCGCTGCCGGCCCGGTCGCCAGCGCCGCGGCTCTGGCCGTGCTCGAGATCGTCGACGACCCGGCGCTGCTGCGCGGCGTGCGCGAGCTCGGCGCCCAGCTGCGAGAGGGTCTGCTTGCCCACGATGGCGTGCGCGAGGTGCGCGGTCGTGGCCTGATGGCCGGGGTCGGGCTCGAGGACGGAATCGACGCCGCCGCACTCGGCGCCGATCTGCTCGAGCGTGGCCTGATCGTCAACGTGCCTGAGCCTGGAACGCTGCGCCTGCTGCCGCCGCTGACGGTCGAATCGGCCCAGGTCGAGCGGGCCATTGGCGCGATCGGCGATGCGCTCCTAAGCTACGCGGCCCAATGAGCTCCGACAAGCGACCACGGGAGCCGCGCGCGCTGACCAGCAGCACGGCCGAGCGCCTGGCGGCGATCGTCGAGGCGGCCGAGCAGGCGGCCTCGAAAGTGATCGACGACGCCGAGGAGCAGGCGCGCCGCCAGCTCCAGGAGGCCGGCGCCCGCGCCGACCGGATCGTCGCCGAGCGCCTGCGCGAACTCGCCGATGAGCTCGATCCAGAGTCGCAGGCCACGCCACGCCGCGAGCCTCACCTGCGACCGGTCGAGTCCGAAGCAGAGCCGGCGCCGCCCGCGGCCCGCCGCTCGACCGCAGCGGGCGCACGTCTGCTCGCGACCCAGATGGCCGTCTCGGGCAGTAGCCGCGCCGAGATCGATCAGCGACTGCGCAGTGGCTTCGAGATCGAGGACACGAGCGAGATCCTCGACGCGATACTCGGACCGGAGGAGTAGACATGCACGAGGACCCGACCCGGATGATGCGCCAGCCCGATGACCACCAGCCGCACGGCAACATGCGGCTGCTCGTCGCCGGCCTGATCGCGGTGATCGTTGGCCTGATCGTGGCGGTCGTTGTGATCGCCGGCAGCGGCGACAGCGGTGGCACGACCTCGACGGTGACGACGGTGCCCGGCGAAACGAGCTCGACCGCGGAGACGACAACCGGCTCGACCACCGAGACCACGACTTCGACGCCGACGGAAACCACGACCACGTCGGAAACCACGACGACGCCGACCGAAACGACCACGACGACGCCGCCGGAAGAAGAAAACGGCAGCGGCGGCATCGGCGCTCCGTAAGTGACGCCCGACTCTCCCGCACAGATTCGCACCGCCTCCTACGAGGCCGATCCGGCCGAGGTCCAGCGCGTGCTGCTGCTCTACTCGGGCGGCCTCGACACCAGCGTGATGCTGAAGTGGATCCAGGACTTCTACGACGCCGAGGTCGTTTGCCTGACCGTCAACCTCGGCCAGCCGGGCGAGGACTATGCGGCGATCGAGGACAAGGCGAAGCGACTCGGCGCGCTCGAGTGCCATGTCGTCGACGCCCGCGAGGAGTTCGCCGCCTCCTACGTCGTGCCGGCGATCAAGGCAAACGCCCTCTACGGTGGCGGGTACCCGCTCTTCACCGCGCTTGGCCGGCCGCTGATCGCCAAGCTCGCGGTCGACTACGCGCGTCAGAGCGGTTGCGACACGATCGCCCACGGCTGCACCGGCAAGGGCAACGATCAGGTCCGGATCGAGGCGACGGTGGCGACGCTGGCGCCGGAGCTGAAGACGATCGCCCCGGTGCGCTCCTGGCAGATGGGCCGCGAGGAGGAGATCGCCTACGCGCGTGAGCACGGCATCCCAGTCAAGGGCGGCACCGAGGTGGCGCCCTACTCGATCGACGACAACCTCTGGGGCCGTTCCTCGGAGGGGCGCTGGATCGAGGACCTCGACCACGCGCCCGAGGACGACGTCTTCCAGCTGGTCACCCGTCCCGAGCTGGCCCCGGACGAGGCCGAGACGGTCACTGTCGAGTTCGAGGCCGGCGTCCCGGTCGCCCTCAACGGCGAGCGGTTGGGACTGGTCGATCTGATCGAAGGCGCCGCCGAGATCGGCTGCCGCCACGGCGTCGGCATCGTCGACCACATCGAGGACCGCATCGTCGGCCTCAAGGTCCGCGACATCTACGAGGCGCCCGCTGCCGCGATCCTGCTCACAGCCCATCAGGAGCTGGAGAAGCTGGTCGGCACGATCCACCAAAACCAGCTCAAGCCCGACCTCGATAAGAAGTGGGCCTATCTCGTCTACGCCGGGCTCTGGTGGGAGCCGCTGCGCACCGACCTCGACGCCTACATGGACGCGGTCAATACCCAGGTCACCGGCACGATCGGCCTCAAGCTCTTCAAGGGCAGTGCCCGGGTCGTCACCCGCTCCTCGCCCAACGCCGTCTACGACGCCGACCTCGCCTCGTTCGCCGAGTCGGGCGGGCTCTTCTCCCAGACCGCGTCACCGGGGTTCATCGAGCTCTGGTCGCTGCAATCGCGCATGGCGCATCGAATTCGCCAGCGCGGGGAAGAGGGGTAGGGAATGGTCTACGACAAGCTCGGCAAGACAGCAATCCGCTTCGCGGTCAAGTACGCCCGCCGCCGCTACCGCCGCCAGATCCGCATCGGGGCGGGCATCACCGTTGCTGCATTGGCGGTTGCGGCTTACGCCGCGACGCGCAACGTACCTGAGGGCTAGCGTAGCCTCGACAGCTTCGTGGCGCGATCCCTCGCGACAAAGGCCGGTGGCTACGGCCGCCTCGCCACTCTCTCCCTTGCATTGCTGGTCTCGGCACTGCTGCTGGCCGCTGCCGCCGATGGCGCGAACGTCGACAGCCTGCAGGCCAAGGTCGCGGCGGCGCGCGGCGAAGCGGGCTCCCTCGCCGCGAAGCTGCAGGCGGCTCAGGCCGATCTGGCGGCGGCCCAGGAGGAGGCAGCAGCCGCTCGCGCGCGCGAAGAAAAGCTCACCGACCTGCTTGCCCACGGCGAAGAACGGGCGGCGCGGCTCGCCGGCGAAGTCGAGCAGACCCAGCGTCGGCTCGTCGCTGAGAAGAAGCGCCTGCGCCGGGCGCGCGCGGTTCTTTCGGAGCGCCTCGTCGCGATCTACGAGAGCGGCTCGCCGGACACGGCCAGCATGATTCTCGGCTCGAGCGACTTCGACGAACTGGCGACGAGGACGGAATACCTCGACCGGATCGAGCAGTCCGACTCGGACCTCGCCCACCGGGTCGAGCTGGTGCGTCGCGCGGTCACCGAGGAGCTGAAGCAGATTGCCGAGCTCAAGGCCAAGGCCGATGCCTACGACGAACGGCTTGAGGCGGCGCGCTCGGAAATTGCCGGGGTGAAGCAGGAGGCCGAAGCAGCGGCTTCGCAGCTGCACGCCGTCGCCGCCTCGCGTTCCGCCTCGCTCGCGTTGCTGCAGTCGCAGATCGGCGGTTGGGTCAAGGACATCGAGGCCGCCAAGGCCGCTGAAGCCGAACGGATCAGCGCCGCCGAAGCCGAAGACGAAGTCGAGCGCTGGCTCGGCGGCCCGTTCTCGATTCCGTCCTACATCGTGATGTGCGAGTCGGGCGGCAACTATGGCGCGATCAACGCCTCCAGCGGCGCCGGCGGCGCCTACCAAATCCTGCCCTCGACTTGGGAACTGTACGGCGGCCAGGGCGAGCCCCAAAACGCCCCCAAGGCCGAACAGGACCAGATCGCCTCCGAAATCTGGGCCGACTCCGGTCTGGGGGCCTGGGTCTGCGGCTGAAGCGTAAATACGCTCGGAAGGTGCGCGGAAGACGCGCAAAAGTAGCTCGCTCCATCTGAGCCGATTGACATGATCGGCGCAGCCCGTGAGCAGCGCCTCCGCCGTCCATCTCCATGCCCACAGCGAGTACTCGCTGCTCGATGGCGCCTGCAAGATCGACGCGATGGCGGCGCGTGCGGCGGAGATGGGCCAGCCGGCGCTGGGCCTGACCGACCACGGCGTGATGAACGGCGCCGTCGACCTCTACAAGGCCTGCAAAAAGCACGGGATCAAGCCGATTGCCGGTTTCGAGGCCTACTTCGTCGACGATGTGAAGACGCTCAAGGAGAAGCCGAAGTACGAGCGCAACCACCTCACCCTGCTGGCCGAAAGCGACGCCGGCCTCGCCAACCTGGTCAAGCTCACCTCGGCCGGGTTCCTCGAGGGGTTCTCGCGCGGCAAGGCCAACGTCGACATGGAGATGCTGGCCGCCCATGCCGAGGGCGTGATCGTCCTCACCGGCTGCCTGCAGTCGCGCTTCTGCCGTCGCCTGATCGAGGAGCGGCCCGACGACGCCCGCGCCCACCTCGACGATCTGATCCAGGCCTTCGGTCCCGAGCAGGTCTACTTCGAGGTGCAGAAGAACGGCATCCCCGAGCAGGACAAGGCCAACGAGGGAATCGTCCGTTACGCCCGCGAGCTGGGCCGGCCGCTGGTCGGCACCGCCGACGTTCACTACCTGCGGCGCGAGGACTTCGACAACCACGCGGCGCTGCTCTGCGTGCAGACCAAGTCGACCCTGGAAGCGCCGAAGATGAGCTTCGACACCAACGAGTTCTACCTCAAGGACTCCGAG
>Ga0157374_10002573_pt1 | contig 15291 bp, 18 predicted proteins | sample M25metaG_FD_115308 | JGI IMG/M metagenome (GOLD analysis project Ga0157374, IMG submission 115308) | Miscanthus rhizosphere microbial communities from Kellogg Biological Station, Michigan, USA - M2-5 metaG | ecosystem: Host-associated > Plants > Roots > Rhizosphere > Soil | place: USA: Michigan...
CGCGACTCATCAAAGGGCCCACCTACCTCCCACGGATCCACATATATAGAGATACATATCTCTCCTCCCTGTAGTAACCCCAGAACTCGCCTCGGCTCCCCGCCGGGGCGTTTTCTGTTGTGGGGATTCGACGCATGACTCGAGTGCGCTGGATCCTGGCTGCGTTACGACCGCTACAGATTGCGAACTCGACGACCGATCTCCTGGTCCTGGGGATAACCGGCGGATTCCCAGAACGCTCCAGCCGCCTCGTCCTCGAAAGCGACCAGGGCCGTCACTCGGCGGACCCCGCGGCTGTGCAGATACTCCTCGCCAGCCCGCGTCAGCGCGAGCCCGATGCCCTGTCGCCGGTGCTCTTCCCGAACAGCCAGTCGGTACATGTTCCCTCGCCACCCATCCCAACCGGCAATCAGGGCGCCGACGATCTCGCCACCGCGCTCGGCAACCAAGTCGGCAGTATGCCAAGGCCGGTCTTGGGCACGAGGCGTTTTCTACAATGCGGAGCGATAATCGCCGCATGACGCGCCAGTGGGGACTAGTTGCATCGGGGATCGCGACCGTGCTCCTGCTCCTGGCGATGTCGCCGGCCGAGGACCGCATGCAGGAGAGGGGTCCGGGGATGGTGCCGTTCGAGCTGACGGGTGGCCAGAATCGGGCCGATGAGATCCTCGCCGAATGGGGCGAGGACGGCCAGGACGCCGCCCGCGAGTCGCTCTGGATCGACTTCGGCTTCCTGCTCGCCTACGGGACCTTCCTCACCCTCGCCCTGCTTGCCGTTCGCGATCTCGCCAGGGGGCGAGGCTGGCGCCGCCTCGCTGCGATCGGCGGGGTGGTCGTCTCGTTCGGCGCCCTCGCCGCCGCCTTCGACGCGCTCGAGAACATCTGCCTGCTCCTGACCCTCGACGGCGCCGGCTCCGCCTTCCCCCTCCTGGCAACGATCTTCGCCGCCTGCAAGTTTGTGCTCCTGACGATCGCAATCGTTTACCTGCTTGCCGGCCTGGGCAAAACCCGGTTGCTCAGCCGCGGTCCGGCCGCGCGAACCTCGTAGCGCCGCTCAGAACGGCGCCCAGCCCTCCGGGCGCAGGACGTAGAGCCCGAGGCCGAGGCGTTTGTCCAAGGGGCCGTGGAGCTCGTCGTAGAAGACGCCGAAGGCAAATCGCTCGTCGCTGCCGGCGGCCCGCTTGGCGAGAGCGACCAAGTCGAGGAACTCGTTTTCGGAGAGCTTCTCGGGGGCCACATTGAGGAAATGACGGAATCCGCGGGCGTAAAGTTCCTGCCAGTTCTGGCGAGTAACTTCCATTTCAGGCACGCGAGGGCGACTCCGTGGCCATACTTGAGTTCAAGTCTATAGACCGGGGCAACGCTGGCGGGAAGCGTCCTTATGGATGGCACCGCGCAAAGAACCTCAACCGGCGCTCGGCCAGGCGATTCGCCGCCTGCGGACCGAGCGCGATCTGAGCCAGGAGGAACTCGGGCACCTGGCCGAGATCCACCCGACCTGGGTCTCGCACATCGAGTCGGGCCGCACCAACCCGGCCTGGGGCACGGTCCGCCGCATCGCCAAAGTCTTCGAGGTGCCGCTCTCGGAGATCGTGCTGCTGGCGGAGAGCCTCTCCGAGGAGGAGGAAAAAGAGAAAACCTGAAGACCGGGCACCGCGGCGCGGTGCCCCTGGCACCGGCGCGGCTAAGGCGGTAGATCCACGAGGCTCCCTACCTGCGGACCCACATACATAGAGATGTCTCTTCTCCCTCAAGTAACCCCAGAAGAGAACGTCGAGAGGCTAACCGATTGAGCGCATTGGTGCAAGCCCTAATTTTTGAGGCGGATCTCTGACCTGGTCAGCTCAGGGCGGGCTCGCCGGAGCGCAGGGCGGCGAGGACTCGCTCGGCCACCGCCGCACCGGTCAGGCCGGCCTCTTTGCGCAGCAGCGCCGGCTTGCCGTGGGTGACGTAGCGATCGGGAAGGCCGAGGCGAAGAACGCGGGCGCGCTCCCCGGCGCGATCGCCGAAGGCGTCCTCGAGGTGCTCGAGCACGCCGGAGCCAAAGCCTCCCGGCAACACGTTCTCCTCGACCGTCACCACGAGATCGTGGCCGAGGGCCAGGTTCTCCAGCAGCGCTGTGTCGAGCGGCTTGGCGAAGCGGGCGTCGGCGACCGTCGCGCTCAGCCCGTGGTCGGCCAGGATCCCGGCCGCCTCGAGCGCCACCGCGACGCCGTAGCCATAGCCGAGCAGCGCCACCCGCTCGCCGCTTGCCAGCAGCTCGCCGGTGCCGATCGGAATCGCCGCGGGCTCGGCCGGCAACTCGGCGCCCTCCGCGGCGCCCCGCGGGTAGCGCAGGGCAACCGGGCCGCGGTGGTCGACCGCGGTGCGAAGCATGTGGACCAGCATCGCCTCGTCGCGCGGCGCCATCACGACGACGTTGGGGACCGGGCGGAAGTAGGAGATGTCGAAGGCGCCGTGATGGGTCGGGCCGTCGTCGCCGACCAGGCCCGCCCTGTCCATCGCGAAGGTGACGTCGAGCTCCTGCAGGCAGACGTCGTGGATGATCTGGTCGTAGGCGCGCTGGAGGAAGGTCGAGTAGATCGCGCAGACCGGCTTCGCCCCCTGGATCGCCAAACCCGAGGCGAGCAGTACCGCGTTCTGCTCGGCGATTCCAACGTCGTAGTACTGGCCGGGCACCTCGTCGGCGAGCTGCTGCAGGCCGGTCCCCCCCGCCATCGCCGCGGTGATTCCGATCACCCGCCGGTCCCGCCGCGCCTCGGCGACGATCGCCTCGCCGAAGACCTTGGTGTACTGGGGCGGCGCCCCCGCCGCGGGCGGCTTCTCCAACCGCTCCGGCGCGATCGCCTCGGGCGAGTCGGACTCGCGCACGGCGACCGGCTTGGGAGCGGGCGCGCCGTTGACGATGCTCTTCGGCTTCGCCGCGTGCCACTGCTCCATCCCCTCGAGGCCACCCTCCTCAGCCGGCGAGAAGCCCTTGCCCTTGACCGTGTGGATGTGGACGATCACCGGGCGCTCGGCCTCGAAGGCCTCGCGCAGGGCCTCGCGCAGGGCGTGCACGTCGTGGCCGTCGATCACGCCCATGTAGGCGAGGTCGAGCTCCTCGAAGAAGAGGCCAGGGGCCCAGTAGGCCTTGATCGCCGACTTGATCTCTGGGCCGAGCCGTTCGATCCGCTTGCCAAGCCCGAGCGGCAGCTTGGTCAGCCGGTCCTCGACCCCCTCGCGCGCATGGAAGAGCCGCGGGTTGAGCCGCACCCGATTGAAGTAGCGAGAGAGGGCGCCAACGTTGGGGGAGATCGACATCCCGTTGTCGTTGAGCACGATCACCATCGGGGTCTGCAGCCCGCCGGCCGCGTGCAGCGACTCGTAGGCGACGCCGCCGGTGAGCGCTCCGTCGCCGATCACGGCCGCCACCCTTCCGTCCTCGCCGATCCCCTTGCGCATCGCCTCCTTCAGGCCGAGGCCATAGCCGATCGAGGTCGAGGCGTGGCCGGCGCCCATGATGTCGTGCTCGGACTCGAAGATCGAGCAAAACGGCGACAGGCCCTCGTACTGGCGAATCGTCGGCAGGCCCTCGCGGCGCCCGGTAAGGATCTTGTGCGGGTAGGCCTGGTGGCCGACGTCCCAAAGCACCTTGTCGCGCGGCGAGTCGAGCAGGCTGTGCAGCGCCACCGCCAGCTCGCAGGTGCCGAGGTTGGCGCCGAAGTGGCCGCCGATCTCGCCGATCGTGTCGATGATGTAGGTGCGCATCTCCTGCGCCACCTGCTGCAGCTCGGCGTCGTCGAGCCCGTGCAGGTCGGCAGGCCCGTCGATGCCGTCGAGGAGATACGGCGAGTCGCCGTCCTCATGCCCGTGTGCGTGTCCGTTCTCTGTCATTCGTCTCTGGTGAAGATGTAGTCGGCGATTCGCCTCAGGTCAGCGGTCTCGCCACCGGCCTCGGCCAGAGCCCCGGTCGCCTTCGCGTGGGACTCGGCCGCGAGCTCTCGCGCCCGCTCGAGGCCGAAGAGGCTGACGTAGGTGAGTTTTCCATGTCGCTCGTCGCTTCCATGGGTCTTGCCGAGCCGCTCGTCGCTTCCGGTCACGTCGAGGATGTCGTCGACGATCTGGAAGAGCACGCCCAGCTCGCTGGCAAATCGGCGAAAGGGGATTGTCTCAGGTTCGGCCAGGCCGTTGAGCGTGAGCACGACGCCGACGCTGGCGGCGATCAGCCGCCCCGTCTTCAGCGTGTGCAGCGCCCGCAGGCCCTCGGCGTCGCGCTCGGCCACGGCGACGTCGACGTACTGGCCACCGACCATGCCGTCGACACCGGTGGCAGCGCTGAGCTCGCGCAATGCCGCCAGCACCCGCGCCGGGTCGCCGGGCTGCTCGCAGAAGAGCCGCACCGCCTCGGCGAAGAGGCCGTCGCCGGCGAGGATCGCGACGTCTTCGCCGAACTTGACGTGGGAGGTCGGCTGGCCCCGCCGCAGCGCGTCGTCGTCCATCGCCGGCAGGTCGTCGTGGATCAGCGAGTAGGTGTGGATCAGCTCCACCGAGCAGGCGACCGGCAGGAAGTCGCGGGGCTCAGCGCCGAGCGCCCGCGCCGTCGCCAGCACCAGCACCGGGCGCACTCGCTTGCCGCCGCCGAGCAGCGAGTAGCGCATCGCCTCCTCCAGGCCGGCGGTCGCCGCCGGCGCCGGAAAGCGCAGCCGCTCCAGCTCGGCGTCGACGAGAACGCGCAGCTCCTCGGGATAGCTCACTGGCGAGGAAGGACGCTCACTGCGAGGCGGCCTCGCCCTCGCGGATGCGGCGGTTCGTCTCCTCTACCGCCTCGGCGGAGAGATCGGCGGCTTCGCTGGCGAGCTCGGCGGCGCGAGCATCGGCCGTCTCCTCCCCTTCGAGCTCAGCGGCGATCGCGGTCAGGCGCTCGGAGATCTCGCGCAGGCGGCTCACCGCACTCCCTCCCGCTCGCGGACGATCGCGCCGAGGACACCGTTGACGAAGCCCGGCGCATCGGCCCCGCAGTACTCCTTGGCGATCTCGATCGCCTCGTCGATCGCGACCTCGGTCGGCACATCGTCGCTGTGCTCGATCTCGTACAGCGCGACCCGCATCAGGTTGCGCTCCAGCGGCGCGATCCGCTCCAACTCCCAACCCTTGGCGTGAGCGGCGATCGCAGTGTCGAGCTCATCGCGGTGGGCCTCCACCGCGGCAGCCAGATCGCGGGTGAAGGGCCGTGACTCGGCGACCAGCTCCTCGAGCGGGCGGCCGGTGACATCGCGCTGGTAACAGGCGAAGACGGCGTCGCGGCGCTGGTCGGACCTACGCATGACGACATTCTCCCGCTTCGGGCGGCTGGACGATTGGAGTCGGACCGGGGCGGGAGCCCCGGCGACCCCGTTTGCCGACTTAGCCGCGCGCGTAGTTGAGCGCCAGCAGCCCGACGTTGCCGTGGAGATCGGTCGCCGCTTTACGTACGCTGAGCGGGTCGAAGCCCTGGCTGGGCGAGAGTTTCTCCGGCAGCGCGAAGAGGGCGAATATGTACGTTTCGGCGCCTTCGGGACAGATTTCGTAGCCGTTTTTGCCGAAGCTGTTGCGACCGACGACGGCACCCCTGGGCACCTTTCCGGCTTCGAATTCCTCCAGGTCGGGACTCAGCCCGGCCACCGCCCAGTCGAAGAAGAGTTTCCCGTTCACCGGCTGGACGTTCATCGCGAAGAGGGCAAGTTCGGCCGTTCCCGATGGCACTCCCTGCCAGCGAAGCGCCGGCGAGGTGTTCTTACCGTCGCAGGTGAACTCGGCGGGCAGCGCCTGCGGACCGCCGCTGGCCCCCTGGCTCGAGGGGCTTTCCAGGGTCATGCTGGCGACCGTCACTTCCTTGCGCTGCTGAGGAGTGATTCCCGGTTCTGGCGCACCTTTGGGCTGCACGATCGGCGGGCCCTTCTTGCCGCCGTCAGACGACTGCCCGTCTGGGCGCGGGGCCGCTGAGCCGCCGGCCCCCGCCGCTTCCTTCGTCGAAGGAGAGGCAGCGTCGCTGCCCGCTTCGCCACCGGCCCCACCCGAGGCAGCGGTATTCGGGCTGCTCGAACTCGAGCTGTCCGAGGCGTCCGTCGTGCTCGAGCTCGAGCTGTCGGAGGAGCCTCCCCCGCAGCCGGCGAGCGCGAGCGCCGCTACCGCGAGCGCCAAGGCGATTCCGGCGCTCGCGGTCTTCATCGGCTTCATTAGGAGGCGCTGATCGCTTCGCCTCGGTGCCACTCGAATGCTTCCGTCGGGAAGACCCCGTTCCATTCGACCGTTTCGCCAAGCGATTTCAGCGCGGTCCCCGTCGCCGAGAAGCTGGCTTTGTCGAACGTCGCGGTTTCGGTCGTGTTGTTGATCAGGCCGCCGGCGGTGCCGGTGACGTGAGCCCAGACACCCCACAGCGGGCAGAACCAGCCGCCGTAGAGGACCCAGACGTCGACCCCTTTGAGGACGAGGTAGTTGCTGGTGCTGACCGTTTTCAGTTCGGCGGGCCAGGGGAACGATTCGGCTTCGATCGCTTCCACCGTGCAGGTCGAGTTGGTGTAGCAGTTGAACAGGGGCAGGCTGGTGACGCTCCCCTTGCCCGTCCCCGCTTCGTTTTTGATGTCAACTTCGTAGAGGAAGTTGTCGCAGGTGGTCGTGAACCCCCACATCGTGAGGCCGCTTTTTTCGGCCCCGCCGAGGATCGTTTCCGTGCCTTCCAGCGCTTTGCCGTTGAACTTCCAGGCTGGTGCGGCCCCCGCGCTCGCCGCGAAGAGGGCGCTCAGCATCAGCGCCGCAAGCAACCCTCCCCAAATTCTGTGCTTTCGCATGACTGGTATCTCCCGTCTACTGCTGCTCGATGGACTGGAAAGAGCTACTGCCGGTCGAAGCTTTTCGCAAAGAGATCGGCTCCGCCACCGGCGGCATCCCCCCTTGAAGGCTCCAGGCGTACCCTAAAATCCTCCAACATGTACCACATCTGGGCCCGGCTCGCCACCCTTGGGCGACAGACCTGCCCTCTGAAGGCTCAGGCGCGCGAGACGTACTCGCTGCTGCGGGTGTCGACGCGGACGATCTCGCCCTCTTCGATGAAGAGCGGCACCTGCACGATCACGCCTGACTCCAGGGTCGCCGACTTGTTGCCACCGCCGGAGGCGGTGTCGCCCTTGACGCCCGGCTCGGTCTGGGTCACCTTCATCTCGATCGCGCTCGGCACCTGGACGTCGCTGGGCCGTTCGTCGACGAAGAGAACGTCGACCTCGGCGTTGGGAAGCAGCCACTGCATCGCCTCGCCGACGAGATCGCGCGGGATCTCGATCTGCTCGTAGTCGCGCGTGTCCATGAAGACTGCCGCCTCGCCGGAGTCGTAGAGGTATTGCATCTTGCGCGACTCGGTCCGCACCGGGCGGAACTTCTCTCCGGCCCGGAAAGTCTTGTCCTGCACGGTCCCGTCCTCGATCTTGCGCAGCTTGGTCCGCACGAAGGCGCCGCCCTTGCCCGGCTTGACGTGCTGGAACTCGATGATGCGGAAGATCGTGCCGTCGATCTCGATGTGCGAGCCGTTCTTGAATTGGTTGGTGCTGATCACGGCGGCGAATCCTAGAGAAGGAAGCGCCTCGCGACTTCTTCGGAGCTCAACACTGCGATGACGGGCCGATCGTCTAACGTGATGGGCAGGGAATGAAGGGGGTCCGCACAGCAGCAATCACGATCGCCGCGATGGCGCTGTTGCCTGCCGCGACAGCCTCCGCCGAGGAAGAACCGACGCGTGCCCAGTACGTCGAACGGGTCGACCCGATCTGCCAGGCAAACACCGAAGCCAACAAGCGGATCCTGAAGAACGTCAAAACGAAGGCGCGGAGCAAGTCGCCGAAGACGGTGCGGCAGGCCGGCTCTCAGTTCATCCAGGCCTCGACCGCCTTCTGCGCCGCCGAAAAGAAGATCGCCGCGGTCCCCCGCCCGCGCGCCGACGACGCGCGGCTGCTCAAGTGGTTCAAACACCTCGCCATCGTCAGGACGGACCTGCGCAAACTGGGCAAGGCCCTGCAGAAAGGCGAAAAGATCCTCGCCGCCCACGAACAGGTCCGGGTCGAACGCGGCGCCAACGCTGCCAACAACGTCAGCTTCGTCTTCGAATTCAAGTACTGCCACCTGAGCGCCTCGAACTTCTTCTGAGCGACCCGGCCGAACGCGGCGCTCGGCCCGGCTATTTGCTTTCGGCGGCAGTACTGGTGGTGAGGGCAGCCGCTGAGCCGCCGGAGAGGACGCGGCGGACCAGGCGCGGCGCGACGATGCGGGCGATCGCCGCCAGCGCGTAAGGACGCGGCACGTAGCGCTCGGCCTTGCCACCGGGGCCGGCCTCGAGGATCGCCTCGGCGACGTTCTCGGGCTTGGAGACGACCCAGCGGGTCAGCGCCCGCTCGCGCAGCTCGGTCGCCGGGAAGCCCTCGGTGGCGATGAAGCCCGGCAGCACCATGCCGACGTGGACGCCGTGCGGGCGCTCCTCGGCGTAGAGCGCGTCGGTCCAGCCGATCAGGGCGAACTTGCTCGCCGAGTAGGCGCCGGTACGGGCTCTCGCCACCCGGCCTGCGGTGCTGGCGACGTTGACGATCGCGCTCGGCGCCGAGGCGCGCAGCACCGGTAGCAGCGCCTCGGTGAGGCGGGCGACGGCGTCGAAGTTGATCTCCATGTGGCGGTGGAGGTTGGCGTAGCCGGCCTCGCCAAACCCACCGCGCCAGGAGGCACCGGCGTTGTTGACCAGCAGCGTCAACCGCTCGCCGTGCTCGGCCACGTGGGCCCTGATCCGCTCGGGGGCATCGTCGTCGGTGAGGTCGACGGCGACGTAGGTCGCCTTGCAGGGCAAGGACTCGGCCAGGGCGCGCAGCCGATCCTCGCGCCGGGCGACGAGGATCAGCTCGGCGCCCGGCTCGCGCGCAAGCCGCCGCGCGGTCGCCTCTCCAATCCCACTCGAAGCTCCCGTTACCAGTGCCCTAATACCGCTCTCCGTCACCTGTGGAACGCTATTCGAAACGTCAGACTGCGGACGTTGGTTTGAATCGACATACTGCCCGCCTCGTGAACGAAACCCCTGGACTACTCCACAACCTTCTGCGCGCTGCGGGCCCGTCCGGCTATGAGGCTCCGGCAGCCGCGGTCTGGCGCGAGGCGGCGTCCTTCGCGACCCTCTCCAGCGACGGAATCGGTTCCTCGGTAGCTCGCATTGGCGAGTCCTCGCCGCTGCTCACCGTTGTCGGCCACATCGACGAGATCGGTCTGGTCGTCCGCCACATCGACGAGAAGGGCTTCCTCTGGTTCGCCCCGATAGGAGGCTGGGACCCCCAGATCCTGGTCGGGCAGCGGGTCGAGGTCGAGGGCCGCGACGGTCCCGTGCCGGGAGTGGTCGGGCGCAAGCCGCTGCACCTGCTCGACGCCGAGGCGCGCAAGAAGGTGGTCGAACTCAAAGGTCTCCACATCGATATCGGCGCCGATGGCCGCGAGGCCGCCGCCGAGCTGATCCGCGTCGGCGACCCGGTCGTGATCGCGAGCGAGCCGCTCACTCTCTCCGGTGAGCGCCTCGTCTCCCGCGCGATGGACAATCGCCTCGGCGCCTACGTCGCCCTCGAGGCGCTGCGCCGCTGCCACGAGCGCGGCTCCCTCAAGGCAAGCTTTGCGGCAATCGCCGCCGTGCAGGAGGAGATCGGCCTCTTCGGCGCCCGCACCTCCGCCTTCGCCGTTCAGCCCGACCTGGCGATCGTCGTCGACGTCACCCACGCCACCGACGCGCCCGGGGTCGACGAGAAGGAGCTCGGCACCCACTCGCTCGGTTCGGGGCCGGTGATCTACCGCGGCGCCACGCTCTCCCCCAAGCTCTTCGAGCTGCTGGTCGAGACGGCCGAGGCGGAGGGCATCGAGCACACGATCGGCGCCACCGGCAACTCGACCGGCACCGACGCCGACGCGGTCCAGTTCGCCCGCTCGGGCATCCCGACCAGCCTCGTCTCGATCCCACTGCGATATATGCACTCGCCGGTCGAGATGGTCGACCTGGCCGACCTCGAGGCGACGGTCGAGCTGATCGCCGCTTTCGCGGCGCGTCTCGACGACGGCATCGACCTCAGTCGTTAGTTGGCGACAAAGACCTGGTCACGACCGCCGGCCTTGGCGGAGTAGAGAGCAACGTCAGCCCGGGCGACGAGGTCGTCGGTGTTGACCGTCGGCGCGCCCGAGACAGCGGCGCCGATGCTGATCGTCACCTCCACTCCAGCCGGGCGGCGCTTGCGCACCGCCTCGCGCAGGCGCTCGGCGATCCCTACCGCGTCGACCTCGGTCGCTCCCGGCAGGACGACGAGGATCTCCTCGCCGCCGATCCGGTAGATCGAGTCGCCGGCCCGGAGCACGGCGCGCATCGTCTCGGCCACCTCCTTCAGGACCGCGTCGCCGGCGGCGTGCCCGAGCTTGTCGTTGACGCGCTTGAAATGGTCGAGATCGCAAAGCAACAGAGCGTGCGAGAGGCCCTTCTTGCCGCTGGGTTGTCCATCGAGTTCGCCCAGGCGCTGCTCCAGCGCGTTGCGGTTGAAGAGGCCGGTGAGGGGATCGAGGGTTGAGCGGCGACGGTGGGCGCGGTCGGACTCGACCAGCGCGCCGGAGAGGATCACGGTGCTGAGGATCAGGGCGGCGGCGGCGATCAGGCTCTGGCTGCGAGCGGCCGCGGTGGCGGGGTCGACCGCGACTGTGCTGAGCAGGAAGACGGTGAGTAGATAGGCCGTGCCAAGCGCCATCCCCCGTGGCTCGAACCGGACGCCGAGGGTGACTGCCGGCAGCGCGAACCACATCAGCGCCGGGCTCGCCGGCCCGCCACTGGCGATCACGGCGCCGGCAAGCAGCAGCGGCAGCAGGCCCCAGGCTCCAGCCACCCATAACCCCGGGTGGGGGCTGGCCCGCATGAAGCGGTCGGCAACGGCAAAGCCGCAGAAGCCGGCGGCGAGCGGGGCCAGCCAGAGCCAGCCGATCTCGGCGCTGGCCGAGGCCAGGGCGAGGCCGAGGATCGCGAAGCAGGCCGCGCGGTAGCGTCGCATCCGCCGCTCCATGTCGAGCAGTCGCTCGCGGCGCGCTTCGCTCCGTATCGCAGCGAGCGACTCGCTCGAGCTGACCGAGCCACGCTCGGAGCGAAGGGCGTCGCGAAGGATGTTCGATGCCGGCGGCACGCCCGCGTCATCGACTCCGCAGAGGCGCGGTCTTAACCCTGCACCCGGGGTCCCGGCGATCAGTCGACGAGCTGGAGGTCCTTGGGCAGGCCGCTTAGGTTGCGGTGGCCCTCCGCGCTGACCACGACCAGGTCCTCGATCCGCACGCCGAGCTCACCCGGCAGGTAGACGCCGGGCTCGATCGTCACGACTTCGCCGGCCGCGAGCACGTCCTCGGAGCGCTGCGAGACGCGTGGCTCCTCGTGCACCTCGAGCCCGACCCCGTGGCCGAGCCCGTGGCCGAAACGCTCGCCGTGACCGGCGGCGGCGATCGGCTCGCGGGCGACCGTATCGACGTCCTCGGCACGGGCTCCGGCGATGACCGCGGCCAGCGCCGCCGCCTGCGCCTCTCGCACGGTCTCGTAGACCTCGCGGGCGCGCTCGCCGGGCTCGCCGGTGGCGAAGGTGCGGGTGCCGTCGGAGCAGTAGCGGTCGAGCTTCGCGCCCATGTCGAAGACGACCAGCTCGCCATGGCCGATCACGCGCTCGCCCGGCTCGGCGTGCGGCAGGGCGCCGTTGGGCCCGGCGGCGACGATCGTCGGGAACGAGGGCTCGGCGCCTTGCTCGCGCATCCGAGCCTCGACGCCGCGGGCGACGTCGAGCTCGGTGCGCCCGGCGAGGCCTCGCTCCAGGGCCCAGCGCCAGGCCTCGTCGGCGAGCTCGGCAGCGGTCGCGATCGCCGCCAGCTCGGCCTCGTCCTTGACCCGGCGCAGCTTCTCCACCGTCCCCCCCGCGCCCTCGAGCGTGACCCCATCGGGAAGTTTCTCCTCCAGCTTGGCCTTCGCCCGGACCGACATGTGGTGGTCTTCGAAGCCGCTCTTGCCGGCCAGCCGCGCGGCGATCCCACCCAGCCAGTCGGCCTTGACGGGGACGAGCTCCCAGCCCTCGTCCTCTGCCTCGGCGCGCTCGGTGGAGGGGAAGTCGGTGAGGAAGACGCGCGTATCGCCGCCGCAGACACAAGCGCCGTTGGTGCCGCCGAAGCCCGTCAGGTACTGGACGTTGACCAGGTCGCTGACCAGGAAGCGATCGAGCTCGCGCCCGGCGACGAGGGCCGAGAGGCGGTCGGCGCGCGCCTGCATCAGGCCGCGCTCGTGCCCAGCTCGGTGGCGAGGAGATCGAGTGCCTCGCTGTAGCCGTCCGGCCCCTTGCCGCAGATCTTCGCCAGGACCAGGCCGTCGAATACCGAGAGCCGGCGCCACTCCTCGCGCGACTCGACGTCGGAGAGGTGGACCTCGACCGCGGGCAGGCCGGCGACGTCGAGCGCGTCGGCGATCGCGCGGCTGTAGTGCGACCAGGCGCCGGCGTTGACGATCGCGTCGTCGGCCAGCTCCGGCAGGCGGTGCAGGTACTCGACGAACTCGCCCTCGGAATTGGTCTGGAAGAAGATCGTTGCCAGGCCCTGCTCTCGCGCCCAGTGCTCGATGTTGGTCTCCAGCTCGCGCAGCGAGAGCCCCCCATAGACCTCGGGATCGCGGCGGTCGAGGATGTCGAAGTTGACGCCGTGCAGCACGGCGACGCGGTTGTGGGCGGTTGTCATCCGTACAGCTCCGTCACGGCAGCCCTGACCTTAGCCGGGTCGACGAGCTCCCCGATGCGAGGCGCGCCAGGCTCCGCAAGCAAGACGAAGCCGACGCCCTCGGCGGTGCGCTTCTTGTCGCGCTGCAGGGCGTCGAGCGTCTGGTCGATGTCGACAGCGGGATCAAGCGCAATGGGAAGGCCGTGGCGGCGCAGGATCGACTCGACCTCGTCGCGCAACTGTGAGGCCTCGGAGAGCCGCAGCGCCGCCAGCAGCCCGAGACCGATCGCCTCGCCGTGCCGGTAGCGCCGGTAGCCGCTCGCCGCCTCGATCGCGTGGCCGACCGTGTGGCCGAGGTTGAGCACCGCCCGCAGGCCGCCGTCACGCTCGTCGGCCGCAACGACCTCGCACTTGTAGCGGGCGCAGGCGAAGATCAGATCGGCGAGGTCATCGGGATCGAGCGCCTCGAGCGCCCGAGACCGCTCCCAGAGCTCACCGCCCGCCAGCAGCCCCGTCTTCAGCAGCTCGACGAAGCCGGCAGCCAGCTCCTCGGGCGGCAGGCTGGCCAGGGTCGCGGTGTCGGCCCAGACGGCAGCGGGCAGCTGATAGGCGCCGGCGTAGTTCTTGCCCTCGGGCAGATCGACGCCGGTCTTGCCGCCGTAAGCGGAGTCGACCTGGGCGACCAGCGTGGTCGGCACCTGGATCACCTGCACGCCACGCTGGTAGAGGTGGGCGCAAAAGCCGGCGAGGTCGCCGACGACGCCGCCGCCGAGGGCGACGACGTGGTCCTCGCGAGTCATCCCCGCCCGCGCCATCTCGCGCAGGACCCGCTCGGCTTCGGCCATCGTCTTCGCCGACTCTCCGGGCTCGACCTCGCAGCGGCCGCCGAGCGGGCCGAGCTGCTCGGCGTAGAGGGCGCCGACCGCCGTGTCGGTGACGCAGAAGCGCTGCCCCGGCAGTGGCCACAGCTTCGTCCCCAGCACGCCGGGGCCGGCGAAGACCGGGTACTCGCCGGAGGCGCTGGCGGCCCAGAGCATCTTGGTCCCGGCCGGCAGCTCGGCGAGGGCAAGCAACGAGGGCATCGCGCGGGCGATCAGGCCACGGTCACCGGGCGGCAGGATCGCGTCGGCGAGCGAGTCGTAATAGGGCAGGCGCTCCTCCATCAGCTTCTCCACGCCCTCGGCGCTGCTGGCGAGCGGGCGGTCGCTGCGGGCGATCCGTCGCCAGGCCTCGCGGGCGTCGACCTGCAGCCAGACGACGAGGTGGCGGCCGAGCGCCTCGCGCACCCGCTCCGAGAGCACGCTGCCGCCGCCGAGCGCGATCGCACCGCCGTCGGCTGCCTCCAGCAGGGAGCCGACGACCTCGGCCTCGCGGGCGCGGAAGGCGTCCTCGCCGTCCTCCTCGAAGGCGGCCTTGATCGGCTTGCCGAAGGCCTTTTCCATCAGCTCGTCGATCTCGACGGTCTCCAGGCCACCGTCGCGCGCCGCGGCAAGCGCGGTCGACTTGCCGGCGCCCATGAAGCCTATGAAGACGAGCGCCGGCTTCACCGGCGAACGAGAGGAACGTTTTGCATGTCTGACATGTAAAACGTCGACCTCAACCCCGGAAGTCGATGCGCTTCTTGTAGGCCTCGACCGCGGCCAGCACGTCGTCGATGTGATCGCCGCCGAACTTCTCGCGGTAGGCGCGGGCCAGGGTGAGGCAGACCATCGCCTCGCCGACGACGGCGGCGGCCGGGACCACGGTCGAGTCGGTGCGCTCGCGCAGCGCCTGCCCCGGCTCCTTGGTCTCGGTGTCGACCGAGCGAAGCGGCTTGGTCAGGGTCGAGATCGGCTTGATCGCGGCTCGCACGGAGAGCGGCAGGCCGTTGGTCATCCCGCCCTCGAGGCCGCCGGCGTGGTTGGTCTCGCGGAAGTAGCCGCGCTCCTGCGACCAGAAGATCTCGTCGTGGGCCTCGGAACCGGGACGACCGGCGACGTCCCAGGCTTCGCCGATCGAGACGCCCTTGATCGACTGGATCGAGGCGACGGCGCCGGCGAGGCGACCGTCGAGGCGGTCCTCCCAGGAGATGTGGGAGCCGAGGCCGGGGACGAGGCCGAAGGCGCGTACCTCGAAGGTGCCGCCAAGGCTCTCGTTGGCCTTGCGCAGGCGGTTGATCTCCTCGACCATCGCCGCGCTCGTCTCTGCGTCGAGGCAGCGCACCGGGTCCTCGTCGACGGTGGCGAAGTCTCCGGGGCCGAGGTCGTCGCGCTCGGGGGCCTTGACCGAGGCGATCTGGGTGACGTGGCTGTGGACGCTGACGCCGAAGGCGGCGAGGAAGCCGCGGGCGATCGAGCCGGCGGCGACGCGGGCCGCGGTCTCGCGCGCGCTTGCCCGCTCCAGCACGTTGCGGATGTCGTCGTGGCCGTACTTCTGGGCGCCGACGAGGTCGGCGTGGCCGGGACGCGGCAGGTGGACCTCGTCGACCTCGGCCTCGACCGGCCAGGGGTTCATCCGCTCCTCCCAGTTGGCGTAGTCGCGGTTGGCGACGAGGACGGCGATCGGGCTGCCGAG
>Ga0157374_10002577_pt1 | contig 15283 bp, 11 predicted proteins | sample M25metaG_FD_115308 | JGI IMG/M metagenome (GOLD analysis project Ga0157374, IMG submission 115308) | Miscanthus rhizosphere microbial communities from Kellogg Biological Station, Michigan, USA - M2-5 metaG | ecosystem: Host-associated > Plants > Roots > Rhizosphere > Soil | place: USA: Michigan...
AGCGTTCGGTCCGCGAGCGGCTCGAGGAGCATCGCAAGAATCCGCCGTGCTCGACGTGTCACTCGATCATGGATCCGATCGGCCTCGGCCTCGAGAACTTCGACGCGGTCGGCCGCTGGCGCACGCGCGAGCCGGGCGGCGACGTGGATGCGAGCGGGACGATGGCGAACGGCAAGACGATCAACGGACCCGTGTCGTTGCGCGAGGCCGTGACCGCGGACGCCGACCAGTTCGTGCGCGTGTTCACGTCGAAGCTGATGACCTATGCGCTCGGGCGCGGGCTCGAGTACTACGACATGCCGACGGTGCGCGGAATCGTCGATGCTTCGGCCCGCGACGGCCACAAGTTTTCGAGCGTCGTCTTAGGAATTGTCGAGAGCGTGCCATTCCGCGAGCGGGTCGCGCAGCCTCGCGCACCGGCCGCGGCACCTCGCGCGCAGCCCGATGCCGACACCACGGCGAACGCCACTGCGCGCTTGAACTAGCGCGCCAATCGTAGTTCTACGTATGCCGCGCTCGCGCCGCGGTCCATACCTTGTAATGAGCGAACACGGCTCTTCGAGGGTTGAATGATTCGTTTCTCCGGACGGCTTGCTGCATCGCTCCCGATCCTCGCGCTCGCGCTCTGCGCGTGCGGCGAGCGCGGCTCGTCCGCGTCGCACGGCTCCGCCGCCACGGCGGCGCTCGAGCGCGCAAGCGCTGTCTCGCAGCCGGCGGGCTGGGACGAGGATCTGAAGATCGCGCCCGCGCAGGACCTCAATCCGGACCCGCACGTGCTCGAGGTGAATCTCGAGGCGAAGCCGGTCGAGCTCGAGATCCTGCCCGGCAAGAAGACGACGGTCTGGACGTACAACGGCCAGCTCCCAGGTCCGTTGCTGCGCGCGCAAGTGGGCGACCGCGTGATCGTGCACTTCAAGAACTCGTTGCCCGTCGCAACCACGATCCATTGGCACGGCTTGCGCGTGTCGAACGAGATGGATGGCGCGCCCGGCGTCACGCAGCCGCCGATCGAGCCGGGCGGAGAGTTTCGCTACGAGTTCGTGCTCAAGGACGCGGGCACGTATTGGTATCACCCGCACATCGATTCGGCCGTGCAAGTCGGACGCGGACTCTACGGTCCGATCGTCGTCGAGGATCCGAACGACCCGAAGGCGTTCGGCGACGACCTCTTGCTCATGCTGTCCGACATGAGCTTGGATGAAGACGGCCAACCGCTGCCCGACGACAACGGCGGTCAATTCGGTGACCTGTTCGGCCGCGAGGGCTCGACGCTGCTCGTGAACGGCAAGGTGCGCCCGCACTTGAAGGTCCGTACCGGCAAGCAGCAACGCTGGCGCGTGATCGACGCGGCACGCGCGCGTTACTTCAACCTACGGCTGCCGGGGCACCGCTTCACACGGCTCGGCGGCGACAACGGGCTCGCGGCGCGCTCCGAGGACGTCTACAACGTCGTCGTCGCGCCGGGCGAGCGCGCCGATGCGGTATTCACGCCGGCCGAGGCGCCCGGCAGCCACAAGGTCTTGCCATGGGTGCCGGTCGATCGCGGCTACGGCAGCACGTTCAATCGACCGCGCGAAGACTTGCTCGCGATCGACACCGTCGACGCGCCGCCTGTGTCGCCGGAGCCCATTCCGGAGACGCTGCGCAACATCGAGCCGATCGACGTCTCCGGGGCGGCGCAGCAGAAGCTCGCGTTCACGATAGCGCTCGACGGCCGCAGCGTCGTGATGGGCTTCAACGGCGTCCCGTACGAGCACGCGCAGCCGCTCGAGGTGCGGCTCGGCGAGACGCAGGTCTGGACGCTCGTGAACGACACCGACTTCGCGCATCCGTTTCACCTGCACGGCTATTTCTTCCAGGTCCTCGACGACGCACGAGTGCCGGAATGGAAGGACACGATGAGCGTGCCGTCCAAGTCGCAAGTGAAGATCGCGGTGAAGTTCGACGAGCGCCCCGGCATGTGGATGTACCACTGCCACATCCTCGATCACGCCGAGATCGGCATGATGGGGCATCTGCACGTGATCGATCCGGCCGCGCCACCCCAGCCGTCAGCTTCGACGCACATGCACATGCCGACGCACGCGCATGGGACCCAGAAGGTGCCGGCCGATGCGGGTTCTTCGCCGGCGGACGGCGATAGGATCAGCGCTCAGCAGTAGCCCGAGCGCGCCGGCGACGTGGGACTCCGGTGGCCGCCGCTTACTTCGCGGGCTCGATCCGCAGCATCCCGCCGCCCGTCTCGTCGGTGAGCACGTACACAAGACCGTCGGGGCCCACGCGCACGTCGCGCAGGCGCTGGCCGAGCTCGGTCAGCATCTTTTCCTGACCCGCCGGCTTGCCGCTCTTGTCGAAGGTCGCGCGCACGAGCGAACGCGTCATCGTGGCCATGAGCATGTCGCCGCGCCAGCTCGGGAATTTCTTGGCCTCGTAGAACGCGAGGTTGCCGGGATTGATCGACGGCACCCAGAACAGCACGGGATCGACCATGCCCGCAGCGCCGTGCTTGCCGAGCTTGGTCGGCTCGCCGTTGTAGTGCTCGCCCTCGGTCACGAGGATCCAGCCGTAGTTCTTGCCCTTCTCGATCTTGTTGACCTCGTCGCCGCCGCGCGGGCCGAACTCGCTCTCCCAGAGCTCGCCCGTCACCGGATGAATCGTAAGGCCGAGCGGATTGCGATGGCCGATCGTCCAGAGGTCGGGCTTGTACCCGTCCTTGCCGACGAACGGGTTGTCCTTCGGCACGGAGCCGTCGTCTTTTACTCGCACGATCTTGCCCATGTGCGACGAAGGGTCCTGCGCCTTCTCGCCCCAGTTGCGGTCGCCGATCGTGATGAAGAGGAAACCGTTCTTGTCGAACACGATCCGCGAGCCGTAGCTGCCGTCCGCGGGACCCTGTCCGCAGCAGCGGTTGTTCTTGCCCGCCATCTCGCCGCTGTACCACGAGTCCGCGACGAAGATGTCCTTCACTTCGGTCAGCGTCGGGCCGCCGTCCCATTTGCCGCGTGCGACGGCGGTCGTCGCGAGCGCCTCGTTCTGCGCGTCGGGCTTCGAGTACGAGAAATAGACGAGCCGATTGCGCGCGAACTGCGGGTGCAGCGCGACGTCGAGCAAGCCGCCGATCAACGCGGCGCGGATCTTCGGCAAGCCGCCGAGCGGCGTCGGATCGAGCTTCCCGTCTTTGTGCACGACTCGCAGGCGCCCGGGGCGCTCGGTCACGAGCATGTCGCCGTTCGGCAAGAACGCCATGCCCCAAGGGTGGTCGAGCCCCTTGGTCACCACGCTCACGTGGATCTTTTCGCGCTCCGTCTGAAAGTCCCATGGCCCGTCGCCGAGCGGCTGCGACGCGCGCGGACCGCCGCCACCTTGCGCAGCCGCCCCGGCGGGGCGTGCGCCTTGCGGCGCGGCCCCTTGGCCGGTGGCAGGTCCTGGCTGTTGCGCGCTTGCGGGCACGGCGGCCAGCGAAGCGACGAGCGTTACGAGCAGGGTCGATTTGGCGATGCGCATGGAGACGAAAAACGCGGGCTATTCTTTCGGCGCCGCGGGGAGCGCACCGCCGATCGGCGGGATCGAGCGCAGATACGCGACGATCGCGTCGAGGTCGCTCTCCTGTGCGTGCGAGTAGAGCCCGTAGGGCATGAACGGCAACAGCTTACGGCCGTTGCGGCTGTAGCCCGTCGTGATCGCGGTCTTGATCTCGTCGTCCGTCCACTTGCCGAGACCCACGTCGGGATCCGGCGTGAGGTTCGCCGACACGGCCGCCCAGGTGTAGCCGAACGGCTTGTTGTAGACGTTGCCGCCATGGCCGAGCTGCTTCATGTCGATCACGCCCATGACGTACGTGGTGTGACAGTCCATGCAGTGGCCGAGCGGCCCCGCGAGATACTCGCCGTACTTCACCTTGTCGGTCTTCGGCACGTCGGGCACGCTCGTGACCATCGGGCCGTAGCCGTTCAACGGAATCTGGTACGTGCTCGGCGGCACCTCGTTGTGGATTGGCTTCACGGTGCGCAGGTACGCGACGATCGCCTTCACGTCGGTATCCGACATCCGCTTGTACCAGCCGAACGACATCGGCGGGCCGTAGAAAGTACCGTCGCGCTTCTGACCGTTGCGGATCGCGTTGATGATCTGATCGTCCGTCCAGGAGCCGATGCCGGTCTCCTTGTCGGGCGTGATGTTGCGCGCGTAGGCCTCGAATACCGGCTCCTTGATCACGAAGGCGCCGGAGAACGCCTTGTCCGGATCGAGCGAGCCGTCCGGCAAGTGCGGTGTGTGGCAGTTGCCGCAGCCAGCGATCGTCTCGACGAGGTAACGGCCATGCGTGAGCGTGTCCGTGCCGTCCGCGATGCGCTCGACGTTCGGACGAGCCGGCTGCGTCCCCGCCACGGCTGCCGCGGGTTGAGAGGCCGGCGCGGGTTGTGCGGCCGGCGGCGCTTGCGCGGCCGGGGCCGGAGGCGGTGGCGATTGGCCGCACGCGGCGATCATGAGCATTCCGATGAGCGCCACAAAGGTGCTGGCGCGGCGAACTCCCCCAGTGCCGATCATGAGTCTTGTTCTCCCGTAGTTGGCGTACGACGACGCCGCACAGCATACCGAAGAAACGCGGCGTCGAAGAAGTCGCGCCCGTCGAATCGCTGCGCGCTCGGCAGCGTCGCTCGGCGCGGACGCGTGGCGCGGACGCCGTGTGGACTACATTTTTCTTTGGGAACCGTGACTTAGAAGCGGTTTATTAACCGTTAAAGATCGGCTACCGTGTGCGTCTCCCGGGTCCGCTGCGAGCCGGCTACTTTGCCGATGCGATGAACGAGGATCTCGACCTTCTGCGCGAGCAAGCTCGCAAGATCGAAAAGAGCGGAGCGCTCGGCCGCTCGCGTTCGTACGCACGCTTGCTCGAATTCTTGATCGATTCCTCGCAGGCCGGTCGGGTCCCGAAAGAGCTCGAGATCGCGATGGGGGTGTTCGGCAAGGGCGCGGACTTCGACCCGAGCCAAGACTCGATGGTGCGCGTCTACGCGCACAACCTTCGCCAGAAGCTCGAGCACTTCTACGCGACCGACGGCCGCGCCGAGGCGCGGCGACTCGTGCTCGCGCGCGGCGAATACCGCGTGTCGTTGTCCGCCCCGAGCACTGCGACCAACGCGGACGCGCCCGCTGCGCCGGTTTCGCCCGCGACTCCGCAGGTGCCGTCGCCGGCAACAGCCCCGATCGAAACGAGCTCGACGCCGCGCGCGTCGGTCACGGCCGCAGACGCGGAGGTTGCTCGCGACGTCGCTTCGAGCCGCGGTTTGCTCGGCCGCCGCGTCGCGGCCGCGTTCGCGTTGCTCGCGATCGGCGCGCTGATCGGATTCTTCGCGGCCGGCGCGCGCACGCCCGCGCCGTCGGCGGCGCAGCGGGTCGCGGCGTCGCCGATCTGGGCCGGCGTCCTCGCGGACGACATGCCGGTCCTGGTCGTGATCGGCGACTACTACATTTTCGGCGAGGTCGACAAGCACGACGGCGACATCAAGCGTCTGATCCGCGACTTCACGGTGAACTCGAGCAGGGATCTCGACGAGCTCGTGATGTACCACCCGGACATGCTCGGTCGTTACATGGACCTCGACCTCACGTATCTGCCGCGCGGCAGCGCGCTCGGGCTTCTGAACGTGCTCCGCGTCCTCTACACGACGAACAAGCCGGTGCGGGTCGTATCGATGTCCGAGCTCAGCATCGCGGACTTGAAGTCGAACCACGTCGTCTACATCGGCTACTTGAGCGCGCTCGACAAGCTCGAGGATTTCGTCTTCGCGTCGTCGTCGCTCACGATCGGATCGACCTACGACGAGCTACGCAACATCGAGACCGGCGAGACGTACACGAGCGAGGCCGGGATGCCGGAAACACATCGCAGCTACCGCGATTACGGCTTCATCTCCACGTTCCCGGGACCGAACGGCAACCAGTTCGTGATTATCGCGGGCACTCGCGATCCGGGCATGGTCGAGGCCGCGCACGTGCTCTCGGATCCGGCGCTCGTGAGGAGCCTCGAGAGCGCACGGCCCGACAAGTCGACCTCCGGTCCGCCCGCGTTCGAGATGCTCTACGAGGTCGCGGGCACCGCGCGCACGAATCTCGACGCGATGCTCGTGCATTCGGCGAAGCTCGACTACGGCCAGATCTGGGGCGGAAGCTTCCTGCACGCCGAAGCCGGCGAGCCCTAGACCTCAAGCTCGCGGCAGCGCGATCTCCGCGAGCATGCAGCGCACGCTGCCGCCGCCATGCTTCTCGATCGTGCCGACGTCGGCCACGACGAGCTCGCCGTGCCCCTCGAGCGCTCTGCGCTGCGGCGCGCGAAGAGACCCGAGCGCGGTCTCCGAAAGAGCGATCACCGACGCGGCGGGCGTGCGCAACTCGAGCAGATTGCCTGCGAACGCGTGCAGCTGCTCGAAGCTGAGGTCGATCACCTCGCGGTGCTCGGCCAGACGCTCGATCAGCTGCCGGCGCTCGGCCTCGTCGCGCAACGCGCTCGAGCACAGAACCGCGAACCGCGTGCCGATCGAAAGCAGCACGTTCGTGTGATAGATCGGGTGACCGTCGCGGTCCGTCGCAGCGAACACGTACGTCTCGTAGCCGAGCACGCGGCCGAGCTGCGCGAGCGGCGCGTCGTGCGTGCGCGGCGATCGGCAGGCGTACGCGATGCGGCTGACTCGATCGAGCACGAGGCTGCCGGTGCCCTCGAGATATTGGCCGCGATGCTCGAGCGCCGTGAGATCGACGACGCGCGCGATTCGATAACCGTGCTGGTCACGCAGGGCGTCGATGACGTCGTGCCGGCGCTCGCGGCGCCGATTCGGCGCGAGCAGCGGATAGAGCACCGCCGTGCCGTCCTCGTGAAAGCTCACCCAATTGTTCGGAAACACCTCATCCGGCAAGTCGGCGTCGCGCGCGCCGGCGAACGCATGCACGCGGACGCCCGCCGCGGCGAGCGCGACGGCGAGGCCGTCGAATTCGCGGGCAGCGCGTGCTGCGACCTCTCGATCCGCCGCCGCGGCGCCCTGAAAGCGGTTCGAGCTCGCGGTCTCGGGGTTCGCGGCGAAGCGCGCGGGGCGGATCATCAGCACGGCGTCAGCCGTCTGGTTCTCCGCTGGCGCTTCTCGCGGCGCGGCGGACATCCGTCAGTCGGCCCACCAGGCCGCGAACTCGCCGAAATCGATCTTGCCGTCGTGGTTCGTGTCGATTTCCCGAAAGCCGGCGCGCGTCTCGGCATCCGACATGTCGGCCTCGAGATCGTCGAGCATGTCGGCGAACTCTTCGAGATCGATCAGGCCGTCCTCGTCGCGATCGTTGTAGTCGAATGCTTCGCGAACCTCGTCGAGCGCTTCCTCGTCCAGTTTCTTCTCGGTCACCTTTGCTCCTCGTCGTCGTCGCCGGATTGTGGAATCCGGCCGATGAAATCGTAGATCAGCCCAAGCATCGCATTGAAACCCGTTACGCGCATCACGAGCGCGGGCGCGGACAGCGTCCGGCGCGGCTTGCGGAACTCACGCACGCGGCGCGCGAGCAACGTCGCGAGGATCGCTCGCGTGAGGCCCGAGAGCGCAAAGAGGTACAGCAAGTTGCTGAACACGCCGGTCGAGCCGAACAACACGCTGCGCGGCGGGAGCCAAATCTCGAGCGACGCGCCGAGCATCGCGCCCGCGAACACGCCCGCGGCGGTGCCGACGTTGTGGAACGCGACGTACGCGGCTCGCCGCGTGCGCGGCACGAGCTCGTACAGCAGGTTGCCCGAGCTCAGCGTGAACCCGGACCAGCTCAAGCCCGACAGCACCTGGAAAATGAGCAGCCACCAGAAGTTAGCCGAGAGCAGCCAGAGCAGCGGAATCACGGGCAGCGACACGCTCGTCACGATCAGGATCAGTCGGTTGCCGTAGACGTCGGCAAGCCGGCCCCAGGTGCTGAGCATCAGGTACTGCGCGAACACGCTCGCGCCGGACAACGCTGTGAACTCGAGATAGCTGAGCTTCAGATCCCGCAGCATGTACACGGTGAAGAACGGGGACGAGATGCCGACGGCCGCGTTCATCAGTGCGAAGTACACCGAGAAGCCGATCGCGCCAGTGGACAAGAGGCTCCGCCACCAGTGCTCGATGTGCATGTCGGGCGTCGCGCCGTGCTGCGCGGGCTCGTAGAGGAACGTGAGGTGATAGACGGAAACCGTGCGTGCGACGAAAGCGACCGCGAAGATCACGACGAAGCCGAGGTAGGTCGCGCCGGATTTGTCGACTTCGTCCAATATCACGCCGCAGATCACGAGCGCGATGAAGGTGGTGACGGTTGTGACCTGCGTCCGATAGCCGAAGTAGCGCCCGCGGCGCCGCTCGGAGACGAGGTCGCGCATGATGCTCGTCCACTGCGGGGCGGAGAGATTGTTGGCGCCTTGATAGAGCGCGAGCAGCACGAGCAGAGCAGGTATCGCGAACGGCGCGAACAGCAGCGGCACCAGCAAGATCGGGAGCCAGAGCAGCGCCTGGAGTGTGCAGCCCCAGAGCACGAGGCGCCTCCGGCCGAAGTGGGTGCCGAGCCAGGCCGAGAAGATCTGCGCCGACGAGCCGAGCAGCGGCGGCAGCGTCGACAGCAGCGCGACCTGGGCCGCCGTCGCGTTCAGGAACAGCGCGAACGCCGAGAAGTAGGTCTCGCCGGCGCCGACCTGCACCGAGTACGCCATGCCGTCGCGCACCGAATGGCGCAGCGCGCGATCCACGGACGGGTCCTTTGAGAACCGACCGGTGGCCACGTCGACTAGGCAGAGGTGGGGGCGCGCACGCTCAGCGGCCGCCCGCGGCTCGTAAGAGCTTCTGCGCGTCCGTGATCGCCACGCTGTCGTTTGGGGAAGCGAGCGTGAGCGCCTTGCGAGCCAGCGTCGCGGCTTGCGCGGCGTTGCCGGTCGCGAGCTCGATCTCGCCGAGCTCGACCCAGAGCGACGCATCGCTCGGCGCGATGCGCAGTGCGCGTTCGATCGTCGCGTTCGCTTGCGCGTAGTTGCCGGCGGCGCGCGCGGCGCGGCTCTGTGCGAGCAGTGCCTGAGTCGCGCCCGACGTCGCGCCCGGCGGCCGCGCGGGCGCGGCGACGGACGGCGGAGGCGATTCGGGCTGAGCCGGCGCGCCACCCCCGCCGCCTGGCGCCGGCGCGCCCGTCGATCCGGAGGATCCCGCGCCGTTGGGCCTCGAGGGCTCCTTGGGTCGTTGGGCACCCTCGAGCGTCGAGCACGCGGCGAGCGTCGCGAGCAGCGCGAGCACGAGCGCGCGCGTCGCGGTGACGCGCGCCATGCGTCGAACGACGCGGAGCGACCGAAGCGACGGCAGCCTCATGGCGCGTCGGAGCGGAACAAATGGCGCAGCCGCGCGCCCCACGATTCGCCCGCGCAGCCCTGAAGCAACCGGTGTGGCCGCGCGTCGGCCGCGGGCAGCGGCAGCGCGACCGCATCGTCGCAGCGCGCGGCGCTCGGCTCGCCGGTGAGGTAATCGACCCAGACCGTCTCGAGCGAGTCGGGTGCCGGCGCGCTGTACGAGCCGGCCTCGAGCCCGCCGACGACGCGCACCCAGATTTTCGCGGCGCCGGTCGCGCCCGTGAGGCCGGTCGGCCGATCGTCGTCGTAGCCGATCCAGGCAACCGCCAGGTGCTCGTTCGTGAAGCCCGCGAACCAGCTGTCGCGCAAGTCGTCGGACGTGCCGGTCTTGCCAGCGACCGTGAGACCGGCCGGCAACTGCGCGCGCGCGGTCCGGCCCGTGCCGCGCTCCATCACCTGCACGAGCGCGTGATTCAGCGCATAGACGGCGGCGGGGTCGGCGGCCTGCTCGATCTGCATCGAATAGCGCTGCAGCACCTGGCCGTCCTCGCCGAGCACGTCGCGCACCGCGCGCAGCGGCACTCGGAAGCCGCCGTTCGCGAGCGTGTTGTAGATTTGCGCGACCTCGAGCGGCGTGAGCGCGAGCGCGCCGAGCAGCATCGAGGGATACAGCTTCGGTTTCTGCGCGAGGCCGAGCCTTCCCAAGCTCTTCGCGATCGGCTCGAGCCCGACGTCGAGGCCGAGCCGCACGGTCGCGAGGTTCAGCGATTCGGCGAGCGCTCGGATCAGCGGCACCTCGCCGCGGGGCTCGCCGTCGTAGTCGTGCGGAGACCATACGTCACCGTTGTCGAGCTTCACGTCGATCGGCGAGTCGTCGATCACGCTCGCCAGCGTGTAGCGGCCCGACTCGAGCGCGGTGAGATAGATCGCCGGCTTGATCAAGGAGCCGATCGGGCGGCGCGCGTCGAGCGCGCGGTTGAAGCCGTCGCCGCTGCGTCCGCCGACGATGGCGTTGACCTCGCCGGTGTGCGGGCTCGTGACGACGACCGCGCCGTCGAGCTCCTTCGCGTTCGCGCCGAGCGCGGCGATCCCCGTCGTGAGCGCGCGCTCCGCCGCGGCCTGCACGCCGGGGTCGAAGGTCGTGAGCACCCGGAGTCCCGCGCGCTCGAGCTCTTTCATCGGATAGTCCATCGCGAGCTGGCGGCGCACGAGCGAGAGGAACGCGGATTGCGTCGCGCTGCGCCGCGAAGTCGACAGCAGGTCCAGCTTGCGCTTCTCGGCCTTCTCGGCGTCCGCGGCCGACACGAGCTTCGCGTCGGCCATCTCCTGCAGCACCAGATTGCGGCGCGCGAGCGCCCGCTCCGGATGGCGACGCGGATCGTAGTAAGTCGGTCCGCGCACGACCGCGACGAGCAACGCGAGCTCGTGCAGGTCGAGCTCCGCGAGCGGCCGCCCGAAGTAGAACTGGCTCGCGAGCCCGAAGCCGTGCACCGCACGGTCGCCGTCTTGGCCGAGATAGATCTCGTTGATGTAGGCCTGCATCAAGTCGGGTTTGTCGTAGCGCAGCTCGAGCGCGACGGCCATGAAGGCCTCGTGCAGCTTGCGCGTCCAGCTCCGCTCGTTGCTCAAGAAATAGCTGCGCACGAGCTGCTGCGTGAGCGTGCTCGCGCCTTGCTTGATCTCGCCGGCCGAGAGGTTCACGAACGCGGCGCGCAGCATCGCGCGCAGGTCGACGCCATGGTGATCGGCGAAGCGCCGATCCTCGATCGCGATCAGCGCCGCGGGCAAGAGCGGCGGCGTCTCCGCGGGCGCGACGATGAGCCGGTCCTCGCCGTGAGCCGGAAACAGGCTGCCGATCAGGAGCGGGTCGAGGCGCGCGATCGCCGCGTCGGCGCCGTCCACGCCGCGCAGCGTCGCGATCTTGCCGCTCGCGAAGCCGAGCGAGATCAGCTGCGGCGGCTCCGTGTCGCCAGCGAAGTCGAAGCCGCGCGTCGAGACCTCGACCCGCTGGAGCGCCACGCGGTAAGTGCCGGGCCTGGCGAGGCGCGGATCCTCGCGATAGCCGAGGCGCTTGAGCTCGCTGACGAGGTCGTCGGCCGCGAGCGCGCGGCCGGCATAGAGCTCGAGCGGCGTCGCGTAGACCTGCGCGGGCAAGTCCCAGCGCCGGCCCGAAAACTCGTGGCCGACTTGCCACGTGACGTAGCCGGCGTACGCGATCGTCGCGACGACGCAGAGCGCCATCGCGCCCAACGTAAACTTCAAGATCCTGCTGCGCGCCCTTCGCCCCGACCTAGCCGTCCGTGCCATCCGTCGCTCACCGTGAAGGTGACCTTCACCTTGCATCACTTGGCCGGGCACATCAAGCGCGAGGCCCGAGCGATCGAGTAAGATCGCGACCCTCGGTCGTCTCGAACGAGACGACACGATGGGGGGCGGTTGCTGCATGTGCGGACTCACGCGACGCGAATCTTCGACGACGTTCGGACGGGTGCTGGCCGCCGCCGCGAGCGTGGTGCTCTTAGGCGCCGCGCTGCTGTCGCCGCTCGCCGCGCACGCGCAATCGGGTGTGACGGCCGGCGACTTCACCGTCGAGCGCCCGACGCTGTTGTCGCTCGGCTTCGAGTGGCGGATCGCTGGCGACGAGAACCGCGACGCGACCGTGGAGGTCACGTACCGCAAGCGCGGCGAGCAGGCCTGGCGTCGCGCGCTACCGCTCTTCCGCTTGCAGAACGAGCCCGTCACGGGCGGCCGGCCGCGCGAGAGCACGGGCACGTTCTACTCGTACACGGGCGAGAACATGTTCGCGGGCAGCATCCTGAATCTCGCGCCAGGCACGGAGTACGAGTGCCGCTTCGTGCTTGCGGACCCGGACGGCGTGAACGGGGTCGCGGAGCGGACGGTGACCGTGCGCACGCGGGACGTGCCGCGCGCGGCGGAAGGCGGGCAGGTCTATCACGTCTATCCGGTCGGCTATGAAGGGCCGAAGCAGCAGCCCGCGTTCTCGAGCCTTCTGTCGGCTTACTACAACGGCATCGATCAGTCCGACCATTCGAACGCGTTCCCGCCGCGCGTGAAGCCCGGCGACGTGATCCTGATGCACGCCGGCGTCTACAAGGACCACCGGCTGAACTACGGAGGGTTCGACGCGAAGATCGCCAATTACGGCACGACGTTCGACGGCACTTACTACCTCACGCAGAGCGGCACGCCCGACAAGCCGATCGTGATCAAAGCCGCGGGCGACGGCGAGGTCGTGTTCGACGGCGACGGCAACTACAACTTGTTCAATCTGCTCGGCGCGAGCTACGTGATGTTCGAGGGGCTAACGGTGCGCAACACCGAGGTCGCGTTCCTGCTAGGACTCAAGAACATCATCGGCTCGAGCGGCTTCACGCTCGTGCACTCGAAGGTCGAAAACGTCGGGCGCGCGGTGCAAGACGACTGGGCCGGCTCGAAGGACTTCTACATCGCAGACAACGTCCTGATCGGCCGGCACGACCCGAGCAAGCTGCTGGGCTGGTATCCGCCGGCGGTCTGGAGCCGCTTCCCGGGTTTCCCGCAGCTCATCAACTCCGAGTACGCGGTGAAGGTGTACGGGCAGGGGCATGTCGTTGCCTACAATCTGGTCATGAACTGGCACGACGGGATCGACGTCGCGACCTATGGCACACCGAGCGAAGACCCGGACCGCGTGCCGGTGTCGATCGACTTCCACAACAACGACTTCACGAACATCGACGACAACTGCATCGAAGCGGACGGCGGCGCGCACAACATCCGTGTGTTCGAGAATCGCTGCTTCAACACGGCGGCCGGCGGCTTCAGCGCGCAGCCGACGTTCGGCGGGCCGTCCTACTTCTTCCGCAATATCGCGTACAACGGCACGTCGGCCGGGCCGCTCAAGCTTTTCGACGGCGGCGCCGGCATGCTCGTCTACCAGAACACGTTCTTCGGCCAGGGCACGCTGTTAGGTCCCGTCTCGAACGTCCACTTCCGCAACAATCTGTTCTTGGGCGACGGCTGGGGTGGGCCGGTGTTCAACCTGCGCACGTACACGAACTACTCGACGTCCGACTACGACGGCTTTCGGCCGAACCCCGGCGAGGGCGTCGCGTTCGAGTGGTTTTCGCCGGATTACGACAAAAAGGCTGACTACGCCCACCCGCTCGTCATGCGCCAGTTCCCGTCGCTCGCCACGTTTCGCGACGCGACCGGGAACGAAAAGCACGGCGTAGAGGTCGATTACGATGTGTTCCGCAAGGTCGCGATGCCGGACAAGTCCGATCCGGAGCGGCTCTACGATCCGAAGGATTTCGATTTCCGCTTGAAGCCAAATTCCGCCGCGGTCGACAAGGGCGAGGTCTTGCCGAGCATCACCGACGACATGACCGGCCGCGCGCCGGACTTGGGCGCGCTGGAGCTCGACCGGCCGGTGCCGCAATACGGGCCGCGGCCGCCTTCTAAAGACACACACACCCGATGAACTGACCGGAGCAGCCGATGAAGTACGCCGTTCTAGCTTGCCTTTCGATCTTGTTCGCGAGCACCGCACTCGAAGCGCAGACGACGCAGCCGGTCGCGGGCAAAGACTACGCCGAGATACCGAACGGCAAGCCGCTCGATCCGGTGGCCGGCAAGATCGTCGTCGAGGAGATGTTCAACTACGTCTGCCCGGCTTGCTTCCGCTTCGAGCCGCGCTTCGATGCGTGGACGAAGAAGTTGCCGCCGTACGTCGCCGTCGTGCACATCCCGGCCTCGTTCCGCCCCGACTTCGTGCAATACGCGCACGCATTTTACGCGGCGCAGGCCATGAACCTGGTCGACAAGACGCACCAGGCCGTGTACGACGCGGTCCACACCAAGCACACGCTGCCGGCCGAAGGGCAGAAGCCGGACGAGGAAAAGATCGCGGCGTTCTACGCGAACTACGGCGCCAACCAAGCCGACTTCCTGAGCGCGATGAAGAGCTTCGGCGTCGACGTGAAGGTCCGCCGCGCGACCGAGTACATGACGCGCGCGAAGGTGCCTGCGACTCCGTCGCTCGTCATCAACGGCCGCTATCTCGTCAAGGGCAACACCGACGAGGAGATGCTCCAGATTGCGAGCGCGCTGATCGAGAAGGAGCACGCCGGCAAGTAGCGATCGGCGTCACCGAGGCGGCGCGCCGGCGCTCAACAATTGCTCGAGCGCGCCGACCGAGTCGTTCGGATCTCCGCCTCTGCGCAATTCGAACGCCGCGAGCGCCGCGGCGCCGCGCCGAAACGCCGGCCACTCGGGCTGACCTGCCGCATACGCTTGTGCAAGCTCGAGCCGCGCGAGCAGGTCCGTTCGTTCGAGCGGTCGCAGCAGCGGGCCTTTGCCGGCGCCGCGCGCCGACAGGAACACGATCGCCCGCAGCTTCAGCGGCGCGCGCGCGAGCCGGAAGCCGTCGCGGCGCAGATCGACTTCGAACTTGCGCACGCCGCTGCGACGCCGAATCACGGGCGAGCGGCGAATCGAGGTCGCGGCGCGCGCGCGTCCGAGCCCAGCCAACGAGTCGGAGCGGACGTGCAGGAAATTCGGTGCGCCCGTCGCGAGCATCGTCGACGGCTGGACGAACACGGCGTCTTCGGACAAGAAGTCGAGCCCGCGCAGGAGCCAATGCAGCGCCACGGTCGACTTGCCCGCGCCGCTCGCGCCCATGAGCAGCGCCCCGCGGCCGCCTTTCCCGACGCATGCGGCGTGCAGCGCGGCTAAACCTTGCGTGCGCGCTGCCAGCGTGTAGACCGCAAACTCGATCAGCTCGTATCTCGTGTGGTACGGGAAGCGCAGCATCGACTCGGGGACGACGACGAGCGCGGAGCCGCTCGCGGGCGACAACGCCACGAAGCTCGACGTCGCCGGCGCTCCGGCGAGCAAGCCCGCGCCGGACAGCATCGCGGTCGGCGGCGGCTCGGATCGCCGGCGGCCGCTACCGCC
>Ga0157374_10002578_pt1 | contig 15280 bp, 11 predicted proteins | sample M25metaG_FD_115308 | JGI IMG/M metagenome (GOLD analysis project Ga0157374, IMG submission 115308) | Miscanthus rhizosphere microbial communities from Kellogg Biological Station, Michigan, USA - M2-5 metaG | ecosystem: Host-associated > Plants > Roots > Rhizosphere > Soil | place: USA: Michigan...
ATGTATGAAGTATCTTTTTCAAAATGATTTGTTTTATTTAACCATACTTCAATACCCATCCAGTGACCCGCAATTATTAAATCCTGTTTTCCATCTCTATTAATATCTACGGCCGCAGATGAAGTAACCAAATACTGTTTATTGAAATTTTGAAGCCACAAATCGTTCTGCTTCGAAAACTTTCCCTTTCCGTCATTTAACAATAATTGAGACCCGCTTGACTCCGGGTATTTTCCTGGCACACAAAAGCCTCCGTTAAACAAATCCGCAAATCCATCATTATTAAAATCCGCGACAGTTACTGTGTTATCATTAATTACATCTGTCGGCAGAGCGTTTTTACTTCTTGCAAATTGCCCCCTCCCATTATTTATATATAGCCTGTTTTGCAGCAGAGTATCATTAGGCTGACATTCATAACCGCCACTTCCGACAAACAAATCATTATCCCCGTCTCCGTCCGCGTCAAAAATTTCAGCCGTTATATCTTCGTATGCTGCATCAGCACTTAGAGATGGGTCCACATATTTGGTAAATGTTCCATTTTTATTTTGAATGAAAATTGCTCCTGCTTGGCCCTTTGCCCCCCCGATAAAAAAATCTTCCAGTTTATCGCCGTTAACATCTCCTTTCGCCATTGCCGGGCCTTGCCTGCTGAACCATTCGGGTAATAAGGGTTGTTGATTAAAATCGTTAAATAAATTTTCGGTATGTTTAAAGGGTAACGAATCAATGAATGTAAAGAGTGCATTCGTTTCATGTTGATGTATATGCAAAGAATCGGAATGAGCTTCCTTAATATTCACATTAAGTGTTTTATTAACTCCTGGTGAAGTTATTGATGAAGTAAGACCATTTGACCACACAACATTGACTTTTTCGACAGAATCTGTTGATGCAATTCCAAAATGAAGGATATAATCAACACTTGATTGAAATCCTCTTGATGGCATCAACTCCTGTGTTTGCGTTGCTGCGGTAGTAATTAAAGTTACCTTTGATCCTATTGCAAATGGATTTAGACCGTTACCTGTCAGTTTAATGTTAAGATATTTATTGCTCTTATTTAATTCACGGAAATTATTTTGATAAATACCAGCAACTTCATTGCAGTTGTTAGTAACAATATCAAGGTCGCCATCATTATCCAGATCTGCATAAGCAGCACCGGAAGTAATAACAGCTTCGTTCATTCCCCAGTCAGTTGTTTTATCTGAGAATTTTAAATCACCTTCATTTTTAAAAATATAATTCGAAATTTTAATGGTAGGAAGTTTGCTCACCCTGTTCCTTAACATTTCCTGCTGCTTAGTCGGATCTTTTTCCAATACGATATCTACATTGTACTTTAGATAGTCCATGTCTGTGTAGTCCTTTACATAGCCATTGGTTATAAAAATATCTTTGTTTTCATCGTCATCAAAGTCAGCAATAAGTGGAGCCCAACTCCAGTCCGTATTGCTTATTCCTGCATATTGCCCCACTTCATCAAAAGTTCCATCTCCGCGATTTAATTGAAGCATATTCCGGCTGTATTGCTTGAAAAACCCACTGTTAAAAAGAATCTGGAATTTGTCAAAATTTTCGGCGCCATTATGCATTTTTTGCAAATAATTTCCCTGCGGCAGCATGTCTAAAGTGACAATATCTTCAAATCCATCGTTATTAATATCTGCAGCATCATTTCCCATACTGAACAGACTTGTGTAAGGAAACATTTGGCGACTCATTTCTTTGAATGTTCCATCTTTCTGATTAATGAAGCAATAGTCAGCTTCATTAAAATCGTTACTGATATACAAATCAGGCCATGTATCGTTATTGAGATCGCTTACAGCAACACCTAATCCAAAAGAAAGGACATTAGAGGTAATTCCTGCTTCATTTGTAACATTTGTATAATGACCATTATCATTTCGATAAAGATGTGTACTAAAATTGGGGTTTGTTTGATGCCGGATGCCTGGTTTTTCCTGTGCTCCCTGTGTATATTCTTTCAGGCTATGATTGATTACTACGAGATCTAAATCATTATCCTTATCATAATCAAAAAATGCAGCGTGGGTACTATAACCGTTATCTGCTATGCCATACTTTTCAGCCTCTTCAGTAAAGGTATTATCATGATTATTGATGAATAAAAGATTTTTTCTTTTTGAAGGATCTATATCAGCGCTTCTGCACACGTAAATATCCAACCATCCATCAGCATTTACATCTGCCATCGTTGCGCCCGTACACCATCCCTGTTCATCAGCCACTCTGCTTTTTCCAGTAATATCTTCAAATTCAAAATTCCCTTTGTTTAAGTACAATCTGTTCTTTACCATATTGCCTGTAAAAAAAATATCAGGCAAGCCATCATTATTAATATCGCCTACTGCAACACCTCCCCCATTGTAGAAGTATGGATAATTCGAAACATTAAATTCTTCATCCTCTACTAAAAGATTTTTAAAGTTTATGTTTGATTTTGAAGTTGAAACCTTGGTAAATAATTTTTTATCTGATTGATTGCAGCCTATAATAATATATACGAAAGCAATAAAAAGTAACTGTACTAAGGATTGACGAAGAAGAGCATCGCGTTTAAAAAACTTTTGCATGACGATAAGAAAGAGACCAGTGGTTTTAAATGAGATGTTTATTAATTTTTGCAAGTAAGTGAAAATGCCTTTCAATAATGGTGATTTTACTTTTGATTTTTACTTACTTTATATTAAAAAGATCACCTCGTTGAAGTGATCTTTTCCAATTTTAAAAGAAGTATATTATGGATTCCACCAAAGTTTTGTACTTGTTTTATCAGGCCCTCCCAATAGCTGAACTCCTGTTTCATATCCTTTTGCATTAACGGTGATTTCCGAAGGAGGAAAAATTAAACGCTTGACACTGCCCGGATCGGTGCTTGCATCCAGGTTGGTATTATTTATTCTTGGATACAATTTCGGAAATCCGGTGCGCCTGCGTTCCGCCCATGCTTCAGGACTCATAGATGGGTATAAGCAAAGCCATTTCTGCGTGCCAATTTGCTCCCGCTGAACTGCTTCGGTAGTACCAAATGCAACCGGAATATTAGATACTGGCGGCGCGGCGTATGGAGCGGGCCCTGTGAATGCCTCTGGCGTATTTGTACTGGTAATATAAGAAGCAGCAGCATTTCCAACTCCCCATTGTTTCAATGATTCAATGATACCATTTTCATAACATTGTTTGGCTGTAAATGCGCCAACATTCCAACCATTTAAGGCAGCTTCAGCCATATTAAACCATGTTTCTGCAGCTACATACAGCGTAAATGGTTCAGTAGTATTTGCCGCATTTTGAAATCTTGGCACCACATTGCTATTATTGTCATTTTGATTAAACGGTTCCGACATCTGGGTGATAGTTAACCCATTGCGTATGCCTTTAAATTCGCCGGTATTTTTTGCCGGTGCAAAATACTGGGGTAACCTTGGATCCTGGTATCCTTTCAGGATGCTTTCCATAGATGCACTCATTCTGAATTCTCCCCATTCTGATATCACACCGAGGGGGTTTAGATAAGTAGGTGGGGTAGGCCTCATGTTGGCATTGTCTTCAAAACTTGTGATTAAACCTCCGGAGGCGCTAATTGCGGCTTCAGCCTGTGCTTTTGCAATATCAGGAGTTATTTTAGACACCCGGATAGCGGCTCTTAAGCGTAAACTGTTGCCAAGCTTCAACCATTTTGCCAAATCTCCATCATAAATTACGTCTCCGGTGGAAAACGCTGTTTTGTCAAGGTTTTGACTGAGTACTGCATTTGCTTCAGTTAGAATTTTGAAGAAATCAGCATAGATAGATTCCTGACTATCATAGTTTACTACATCCTGACCATTTCCCACTTCGGAATAGGGGATGGGTCCAAACAAATCTGTCATCTGCATATAGATGTAAACTTTCCATATTTTGGCTACCGATTCTCTTAAGGGATCCGGGGCGGGAGCATCCGGTCCTGTTTGCTTAAGGATTGCGTCTAATGTAGTGGCTCCTTGTAGAAATGCTCCCCATCCACCGTTGATCCAGCGTCCAACCATCTCATTACGATCACTTGGAAAGGCTGTCTGGGTACAGGCGAAAAATTGAGCTTGTTCATCTGAGGCAAGAGAGTAAAGCAATTGATATCCCCCCGCATACTCATCGGTGTTGGTAATACCCGCGTATTCCGCTGTAGTGAATAATTTGTCCAGTTGTGCAGGAGCCAGCACTTCAATTTTTGTTTTGTCGGTATTTAATTCATCAAAATCTTTCGTACATGATGATAGTAACACCAGCGAACAGAGGACTGTGAATATATTAAAACCTTTGTTGCATCTTTTCATATTAAGTGTCTTTAAAAATTAAAAATTAAGGTTTAGGTTAACGCCAACGCTGCGGGTGAATGGCAGGCAGAAAGACTCAGTTCCAACTAATCCATTATCCGTTGATAGCACCAATTCCGGATCGAACCCTCCTGCAGAATTTTTCAAAAAGAAGAGATTGCGCCCGGTAAGCGAAATAGTGGCTCCTTTAATAGGGGACCTTGAAAGCGTTTTTTGTGGGAAAGTATAGCTGAACACTAATTCTCTTAATCTGATATTGGAAGCATCATAGGTGAATATCTCACCAGCCGGCGTATTTCTTCCACCCACCTTCAGCCAATAATCTTCGGCTGTAACAGTAATATTATTTTTTGATCCGTCAGCTTTGACTCCATCAAACACAAATCCATCTCTGCCCGCAATGGTTCCGCCAGCAAAACCATCTCCGTAAATATTAGCATTGGTGAAGGAGCAAATGCTTCCACCCATTCTTGCCGAGATCAGGAAGCTCAGTGCAAAATTTTTATACGTAAACCTGTTACCCAATCCTCCTATCCAATCAGGTCTGCTGTTTCCAATATATACAGTCTGTCCTGCAGTTATCTGGGGAATGCCGTCATCGCCCACAATTATATTACCTGTCGCCGAATCTCTGACATAACCCCTGCTATACATCTCGCCGAAAGGCCTGCCTTCTACTACCTTGGTACGCGTCATAAAACCGTCCGTATTAAGTTCAAACTCTGGAGAACCAGGGTAGATTGAAATAACCTTGTTTTTGTTTTTCGCATAGTTTACGTAAAAACTCCAGCTGAAATCCCGGCTTTTTATCGGCATAACATTCAGGGTAATTTCGATACCGGAATTCTGAACATTTCCTGCATTAATGAACTTGCTGGAATAACCAGATGCAGGAGGAGTTGCGACATTGATTAATTGGTTTTTCGAGTTTGTTTTATAATAGGTGAATTCCGCACTGATCCTGTTTTCCCATAGGCCTAGGTCAAATCCATACTCCTGGGAGGTTGTAATTTCCGGCTTCAGTGAGTCAGCAGGATTTGTCTGACTTTTGACAATACCGCCACCGGGACTGATAGAATAGTATTCTTTGGTTTGATAAGGGGCAGGCTCCATACCTGTTTGTGCAATCGAGCCCCTAAGTTTAAGTAAATTAATAAACCCGGGCAGCTTGATCATATCGGAAATAATAGCAGTAAGGCCTGCGGATCCAAAGAAATAAGACCTGTCGCTCGCAGGTAAGGCAGAAGACCAGTCATTTCTTCCGGTTAAGCTAAGTATAAGATATTTCCGAAACCCGATATCGGCGCTGGCGTAAAGAGAATTCTTTTTATATTCTGAAAATGTCTCATTGGAAGAAAGTTTTCCGGACTGTGCATTATTCAGCGTGAAAACGTTCTGATTAACAAGGGCGCTGGCCGTTGAATTCAAAGAAGAAGTATTCCAGCTTTTCATATTACCCCCGCCATTAGCACTGATACTGAAGTCTCCGATATTGGTGTTGTAACTTAATAAAAAGTCGTTGTTTATTTCAGTGTAGGTATTGGTACCCACGCTGAAAGAACCGTCTTCTGCTATAACATACGTGCCATCGTACTTGCGATCCTGGCTACTATTGGTATACCTGTTCATTCCCGTACGAATCATCAGGTTCAGGTTAGGCATAAACCGGTAAGTCAATGAGGCTAATCCTTTGATATTATTTGCTTTGAAAACGTTGGTGCAATTGTATTTAACCCAGTAAGGGTTTTCCCCGCCGTTTGATCCCGGGCGCCAATAATTCTGCGTTAGCGACCGATTCTCATCATAAAACTGGTAGTGGTCTGCAATATAATCTACACCAATATTAGTCGGCAGGCGCAGAATCTGGCGATTAACATTGGCAAAGTCTTCACCTGATTTAATAAAGTTATTAGCTTTCTGGTCGACGTAGGTGATTTTAGTGTCAAAAGAAAGTTTGTCAGTCAGGTTACCTCCCACCCTGAAATTGAAATTGTGGCGAAGGAAGGTATTATTATCAACAATGCCTGTACCAGATATATTATTATAGGAAAAATATGCTTGAACTTTTTCACCACCACCACTTACCGATATTCCATTCGTGAATGTGGTACCAGTGGCGTAAAAGTCATCATAATTGTTTGGATGGGCTGCCAAAGTAACTAAAGTATCGTCAGCGGGATCTATGCTCCAGTTTCTAACTTGCTGTCCCGCAATTTTTTCCCCCCAGCCAAGTTCAGAATTTGATTGATACGCGCCTTTACTGCCCTGGGAATATATATTCTGAAAGTCACGAAGATTTTTGGCTTTATCCGCCTGAAAACTACTATTTACAGATATCGCAAGCGCTTTTCCTGCAACACCTTTTTTTGTAGTAATAATAATAACTCCATTTGATGCATCGCTTCCATAGAGCGCGGACGCAGAAGACCCTTTCAGCACGTTCATGGATGCTACATCGTCAGGGTTCAGTGTGCCAATATCACCGGGAACACCATCAATAATGATCAGGGCCTGGCTTTGACTAGGATTGTTAATGGATCGGTCACCTCTGAGGACTATCCGCACATCCGATCCGACTCCCTCAGATGAACGAACTACATCCAAACCCGCGACTTTTCCGGATAATGAATTTGCCACGTTGGTTTCACGTGCTTTTGTCATGTCCTTTGTATCTACTGTTTGTGTAGAATAATTCAGGTTTCTTTTGTTTTTTGTAATACCGAGGGCAGTTACAACTACGGTGTTTAGTTCGCTACTACTTTCAACAAGTGTAATGTTTATTTCTGACGCACCGGCTTCTACAGTTCTTTCGACTGAAGTGTATCCTACATTTGAAATAACAAGGGTTACAGCTCCATTCGGTACATTTAAAGAAAATGACCCATCATTATTTGTAATTGTACCGATTGATTTGTCTTTTACTTGTATCGCTGCACCGGCAATCGGTTGATTATTTTGCGCTGATACAACTTTGCCCTTTACAGTTCTTGTCTGTGCATACGCGGCAAAGCAAAAAAAGAGGAATAAAATAAAAAACAGGGCTCGAAGTTTTTTCATAAAACAGCAGTTTGGTTTTGATGAGGAGGTATAAGCAGTTATCTCAACAAATATAACTTCTTATACCTTCTAAACAAAAAATTGTTAAAAACTTTAGCTGGATGATGGATGAATGGTAAATCATTAAACGAACGAAATTTACAATTGCTCATAATGTTGCGCAACATCATCCAATACCAGCACCCAATCTTGTCCGTAACCTGTTGAAGGTGGTGTAAACTTTTTTGTTCCAGTGTTGTCAACGTTTCCTATTTCTTTTGATTTGCCATCGCGTGGATTATACCAGTAAGCATGCAATGCTGTTCCTTTAATTTTCCCCATCACAACCGTGAATGGCTTTCCTGCCGCGGTGTACACAAAAGCATAATCGATGCCATGCGTTGCTTGTATACGTTCAGCCGGAACAGAATTATTTTCTTCAATCAAAGTTTGATCAGGCACACGGTCAAGCAAAGGATGCGACTCTATCAATCTTCTCACATATTTCATTTGAGTGGCACCAGGCAGATCCATTGCTTGCTGCCAATACACATGCGGCCCATTTACACCTTCGCGCTTTGATGAATAAAATTGCCAGATATCATGACAACCATAAGTGTGTCCATGGGCACCTGCAAACAAATCGAGATAAGCATATTTTCTTACATCATATGCGCTGCTTGTTCCAAGATCTTTTGCGTTAAAACATACAGGGTGGTCTTCGTAGATTGGCTCTGCATCCATCACAGGTTTTGTTGGTTGTAAATTGTATGCAGCTTGTATTTTATCATAGTTAGCCACATCTCTGCAATGCCCGTTTTGAAACATATTAAAACTTAACCAAACATCTTTGTGAAACCAGGTTGCCGAACCTAACGGACAAGGTTGCGGATGAAAAGTGATGATAGCTTTATTATTTGTTGCTTCCATAATTCCTTCAGCCATTGCACGCCATATCTCCACATCATTTTCGTTGCGGGGATTACGGTCACCACCTAAAATCCAAATAATATTTGTTTTGTCTTTATAACGCTTGCCGATCCAATTGCCATACACTTTTGCATTTTGTGTATTGAATATTTCTGGTCCCACACCCCACCTATCTTTGTTTATTTTATCACCCCAGGTTGGCAATAAACCAATATTTAAATTGTATTCGTTTGCTTTATCAATGATATAATCGACGTGTTTAAAATATGCTTCATTTAATTTGGCAGGATCATCATCAATTAATGGCTTATCTCCATAAGCATTGGGTGTATGCAAACCGTCAAACTCTGCAAGCACTACGGCTTGTATCACTGTGAAACCCTGTTCTGCTCTGTGTTTAAGATATTGGCCAGCTTCCTCTCTTGTTAAACGATGAAACAACTCCCAGCCTGTGTCTCCTAACCAGAAAAATGGTTTGCCGTTTTTCAACAGGTAATGAAGATTGCTGCTGATTGTAAATTGTGCAAAGGAAGTTTGCAGCAATGCAAATAATAAAATGAAGAGAAAAATTTTTATCATAGAAGATTTTCTTATTGAATTTTATGAACAATTAAAATCACCAGGAACATCGATTAAAGCGCAGATTTCACGGAGTTCGTGTACATACTCTCGAAAAAACTCTATATGATTTTCGGTTAAGATAAAAGTTACCTTATTTCATTTACATCATCAATCAAAAAACAATACTCATAACGTTTCATTCCAATCCGGGGATAATAGTTGATCGCTTTTGGCGCAGCAAGCAATATGAGTTTTGCCTCAGGAGTTGCAAGTTTTGTTTGTCTTATCAATTCCTTTCCGATTCCTTTTTTCTGGTACATTTCATCAACGGCAAGATCAGAAAGATAAGTGCAAAAAGCAAAATCTGTAATTGAACGCGCAACACCAATAAGTTTATTGTTTTCTCTCGCGGCAATGGTGAGATTCGCATGCCTTAACATTTGCGCAATGCGTTCCGGTTCGTTTACAGGTCTGCGTTCTGAAAGTGTTGAGGCTTTTAAAATTGAAATAAATTCTTCTGCCGACAGATCATTTTCTATTTTGTATTCGATCATGAAACTTAAAAAAATTATTTGATGAATGTAATTGATATTATTGAATGATGAGAAAAGTTTATAATATGCGAGAGAATAACCGAATCATTAACTATTATATAATTCGTTTCTTAAAAAAATTACCCTTATGAAGAAGTTCAACATAATCTTTTTTGTTTTGTTGCTTTCCTTAACATCTGTTGCCCAAAAAAAATTAACTGTTGCTGCTGCAGCCAACGTGCAGTTTGTGTTGAACGAATTAGTGAAGGATTTTGATAATTCTACGGGCATAAAAACAAATATTATTCTTAGTTCATCCGGTAAATTAACTGCACAAATAAAAGAGGGAGCACCTTATGATGTTTTTGTTTCCGCTGATATGAAGTACCCGCAAGAGCTTTATAAAAGCGGTTATGCAATTGATCCTCCAAAAGTATATGCAAACGGTTTATTGGTTTTATGGACAATACAGCCGGGTATTAAACCTGTTGCAGATTTAAGTGTGCTAACATCGGATGCAATAAAAAAAATTGCAATTGCAAATCCTCAAACTGCTCCTTATGGTGAGGCATCGGTAAAAGCAATGAATTATTACAAACTATATAATAAGGTAAAAGATAAATTGGTTTTCGGTGAGAGTATTTCTCAAACAAACCGGTACATTATTTCCGGTTCTGCTGATATTGGTTTCACGGCAAAATCGATCGTACTTGCAAATGAAATGAAAGGCAAAGGAATATGGGTGGATATTGATAGAAAATCGTATCAACCTATTCAGCAGGGTGCAGTGATATTAAAGCATGGAAACGAGACAAATCAGAATGCCGCAAAAAAATTTTATGATTATCTCTATTCAGAAAAAGCAAAAATTATTTTGAAGAAGTATGGGTATATGATAAAATGAATTTTCAATTACAATTACGGCAAATCAAATAAAAAATAAACTAAAACTCGCTGCTATGAGATTTTCAAAGTTTTGCTACTCCTTGCCGGCGTCTTATTCACCTTCATAAACACAGTATTTGTGCTGCATGCAGGCGAAGGGAAAACATTAGTGTGATTGCCAACATTAAGGATAATGTAAGAAGAATTACAGCAATATTAAATCGCTACATTGTTCTCAATGTTTCTGTTCGCCCCAGGTGTTTGGATAACGGGAGGAATAATCATTGAATGGATATTACAAATGATTTTTTGAATATGCCTTTGGCGTTACTTTATAAAACTCCTTAAAACATTGCACAAAATAGGAGGCGGTTCCAAACCCTGTTAAGTAAGCTGTTTCAGAAACATTCTTTCCCGACACGAGCAACGTTCTTGCTTTTCTTAACTTGTATTGTTTTATTATTTTATTTGCAGACAACCCTGAAAGCAGGCATAGTTTACGATTGAGTGTACTTTTACTTAGAGCGAGGCTGCTGGCTAAATATCCGACAGATAATAAAGGCTCATCAAGATTATCGTCAATAATTGTCCACACACTTTGTAAAAAATCAGTTTCCACTATAACAGATTTTTTTGCTATTTAATGTATAATGCAGATATTTTCCGCCTTATTCTCCTCTTCGTAATTATCAAATCATTACTCTCTCCAGCCGGGATTTGTTATATCTCTCGGATCGAAAAAATTTTCCTGTTCAGTGATTTTTCCTTCTTCATTAATAATGAACCTGTCTATGATGCGCAATGTGCAGGATGGATTAAGAATATTACAATGGAACTCTGCGGTGACTGCAGTGTTTTCATCATTTACAAAACTATTTATAAACTCTACGTCTCCTAATAATGAAGGAAGAGGAGCCCACCACTGTTCACGTACATTTTCTTTTCCTTTTATAGGATTGGCAGAGCCTCCGGGACATATAGGTGCACGCAGAATTACATCATCCGCATAAGGTATTGCATCAAAATTTTTTTCTCCGAGACCGTTAAGCACGTACGTCCTTGCAATTTGATGCAGCAATTCTTTTTTAGTAATCGTTAAAGCTGTCATAAGAGTTAATTTTTATCGTACAAAAATTTTTATTGAATAGATACGGTATCATGTTCCAAGCTGACGTTTGAAATCTTCGTGATTCCATTGAATCTGTACATGATCAATTTTATTTTTTTCGTCAAGATGGAAAATAAAAATATGATCACTCTCAAAATGAAGCCCTTTGCTTTTTATATCAGCAAAATCTTTAGCTTGTGTGCCGTGTATTACCACCTGGCATCTAACGGTATGTTTATCTTCTGCAACTGCAGCGTCAAGCGTGTTATCAATATCCGGAAAGCATTCTATTAAACCACCCCAAATGGCTCTGCCCAATTCACCTATCTTTCCTTTTCCGGCATCACCCAGGGGAAGAAATTCTATCGTTCCGTTAAGATTGCAGAAGGATAACATCTTTTCAAGATTCTTTTGCTGATAAGCAAACATAAATTGCACGCAGGTATTTTTAAGATCAAGTTCGTGCTGCTGTGCTACTGAAGTTTCCATGGTGAAAGTTTTTTTATGAATGAAGAGATTATTGTAAACGAAGTCATGTAGTTTATCGTTTCTGCTTTGAGCGATGTTGATGATTAAACACGGCTAAGCTAATCCACTTCTTATTCTTTTCATTGTAAAAATGCGGCAAAGAAAATTATTCTATATTCTCTGTTTTGGGTTTATCAATAATGTTGGCGAGCTCTGCGTTTTCTTTAAGATATTCTTCAGGTGTACGTCCTGTAAACTCAAAAAAATCTTTAATGAAATGGGACTGATCATAAAATTCGCATTGTGAAAACAGGTAAGCCCAATCTACTTTTTTCTTTCCGGCGATCTCATTCATCAGATAACCTATACGCCTGATACGTGCATAATATTTTGGACTCAATCCCACTTTTTTAAAAAATCTTCTTTCAAAATTTCTTCTTGACATATATACTTCTTTCAGCAGTTCTGATATATGAATCATTCCATTCTTTTCTACTATCAGATTGGCAGCATGATCAATATGATCGGGCACAGGTTTATCCTTGTTGTAAAACGTCATTACAAAATCCTCTAACAATTTTACTCTTTCATTTTCGGTGTTCGCATGTTCTATTTTTTCAGCAAAAGCATCTGTCAATGATCTTTTGAAAACATTATGCAGAGGAAATCTTTCTTCTGTATATACGTAAGCGGGCAAACTGAATAAAGTAGCCAATGCAGCGGGTTTAAACACAATACCCGCAATTGAAATAATTCCGTTCAGGAAAAGCTTATAACTATAAATAGACTGACCCGCAATAAATTGTTTTGGCACAACCAGTCTTTCATACTTTTTATTATGAATTGCATAATCATCACCCTGGTTGAATACAATTGAGCAAAATCCGGAGGGCGGAGATTCTACCATTAAATTATGAACGACCTCACCGGCAGAGTCCCATATAAAGTAACATTCTATAAAAGGTTGCAACGTTTCACACGGATTGAATTTGCGGTAGATCATATTGCAGCGGAAGTGCTTTAAAGGAAAAATAGAAGGTAAAGATTTTTGCGGGGTTTTAAAATTAAAAATCTGCTCTGAAATAAATTCACAGCTATCTGTAAGTCTTAAACTACAGATATTTTGCTCTGGTCGCAGATGTACCATCGTGCGAAAGCAAAGAGAACCAGTAAATATTTCTATGATATTTTGAGAAGTGTTGGAAATGACGTTTCTTTCATTTTTTCACAATACGCTTTCAGAGATTCACACATTTGTTGCAGTTGATCGAAAAGAGCAGCATTTAATTCTTCAGGAATGGAGCATTCGCTGTCATTGATAAAACGGGTTGTCAACATGCACCTCTTCTCATCCATTTTTTTGAACACAAATTCATAGATCAGGGAAAGATGCATTTCCTGAACATTGCATCTTTCAGCATACATGATCCCTTCCTCTGATAATGTCATACGCAGCGGAGATATTGTAGCGTGATAATTTTCAAATGTGCAGTGATGAGTACTACCTATTAGTAGTTCAGGCACCTCCTGCTCTGCTTTTTGCATACCCGGCATCCATTTATAACGTCCCTCGATATCCATCATCGTCATATAAACATCACGAAAATTGGCAGATATTTCTACTTCCAGGTAGGGCGTTTTATCAGTACGGTAATTGTTGTCGGGTGGCGGCGGATCAGATACTTTTTTCCTTGCTTCATTCAGTAACGCAAAGCGATATTCAACTTTGCCAATAGCCGGGTATTCTTCAGATAAATTGCTCCATTCCATTTCAACAACTTCGGGCGAATCATCCATCTGCTGCAAAAGTTTTTCAGTTATCAGCACGTATTCATTATTACCGATACTGTTTTTCAGTAAACGATGTGCTACGATCATTTCAGCACCCGAATGAGTTGTGAACCGTCCAACTTTTATTTCACTCACAAGACCGTGATGTACCACAAATTTCAAAGTAAGATTGATAATCGCCTGGCATGCGCCACAGGGACAAACGGTGTACATCTGCATCCACTTCCGCTGGTAATGAAAAGCATTAAATATTTTAAGACAGGTGTCAAGTATTTCTTTTTTGGAAGGAGGCATTCCTTTTCTTATCAGCAAAACAGCATCACCTTCAATTTCTGATACTTCATATTCCTCTTCAACGGCTTTTATGATCGTACCGATAAAAATACTTACAGCATGCGATGCATGGTTGAGTTCAGTAGAGGTCATAAACTCAGTAAAACCGCTGATATCAGGGATCAGTATGGTTACGTTGTGGTCCGGCATAACACGACTAAAGCATCACTAAGTTAAGAAGATCGGGAGCAATGCCTGTTATTTTTACATAAATCAACAATTCTAAATGAGTTTCTTTTTCGCCGTTGAAAGCATTTTCACTTGCAACAATCTCAATTCATTGAAGAGAAACACAACGAAGACAAAAATTATTTTATCCTATTCCATATCATTAGGCTCCCAAAGTTCAACCTTGTTACCTTCAACGTCGATAATATGAACAAATTTACCATAGTCAAAAGCCTCAATTTTGTCTACAATTGTTACTCCTTCATTTTTAAGTTGCTCTACAAGTGCTTCTAAATTCTCGACTCTATAGTTTATCATAAAGTCTTTTGTTGAAGGCTCAAAATATTTTGTTGTTTCATTAAAAGGACTCCATGTTGTAGAACCCTTCTTTGCAGGGTCAGCATCTTCCCGCCACTCAAAAGTTGCTCCATAGTCGTTAGTGTCTAAACCTAAATGCGTTTTGTACCATTCTTTTATTTTATTGGGGTCTTTGCATTTAAAAAAGATGCCGCCAATTCCTGTTACTTTTTTCATTTTTATTGTTTTTTTACTTTGTTCTGTAATTATTGTGTTAAATGCGAAACCTGAAAGAAAAGATGCTGTAATAACTAAAATTATTAATGATATCTTTTTCATTTGTTTGAATGTTTATCGTTTATGATGTCGCTCTTTACACTTACGCATAACGAATCGGTATTGAGAAGGCAGGATATTGTGTTCCTTCACGCCTGTATCAAAATTGACTTTTGTTTTCTTGTTGAAGATAAGATATTGAGTGTAATTTCAGCTATTGTGCATACATGCCGCAAAGTTTCTTAAGGAGAGTTCACGGAGAAGAAAATCAACACTTAAAGAGCTACGTTCCTAAATTTGATATTTTCCTGTCTTTCCGCTATCAATAAAAATTCGTTTCATTAATCTTTCTAACTTACTTCTTCATTTATTTGATTATGAATAAGCAATCTCTTAAGACGATACTGATTAAAAAATCCACTTATAAAGTTCGTGGTACTTTATGGATAGAGTATAAAGGAAGAGGCTTTCTGGGACCCGGCAGAGTGGAGTTAATGCAGCGAATTGAAAATACAGGTTCAATTAACAAAGCCGCTACTGAAATGGGC
>Ga0157374_10002579_pt1 | contig 15280 bp, 14 predicted proteins | sample M25metaG_FD_115308 | JGI IMG/M metagenome (GOLD analysis project Ga0157374, IMG submission 115308) | Miscanthus rhizosphere microbial communities from Kellogg Biological Station, Michigan, USA - M2-5 metaG | ecosystem: Host-associated > Plants > Roots > Rhizosphere > Soil | place: USA: Michigan...
CACTTTTTGACCTATTTTTGAGTTAATTAATTGATAATTAGTTAGTTAACAAAATTGTGTGTAAACCATGATTTTAAGCTGTTACTGACAAAACACGGTCACCACTTATACGCCTTTCATGTCCTAAATTTGTTAATATGGTTATTCGTGATGGATAGCCATACACGCTCTTTGAAATATGATTTGGTGTGGCCCTTGTTGGTGTTGTCACTTCCGCCGTCGTTGGTGTTGTCACCAACGACACGGTTGATGATTTGCCCATTGGTGTTTCGCGATGTTTCAGCTCCTATATCAAAATACGCACGGTTTGTTGGTGACAACACCAACAAAGGCGGAAAGTGATTCCCCCCCGTCATGGCGAGCGAGAGCGTGGCCATCTCTAAACTATGCCAGTCGTTGGGACGGGATTAACGATGGTCACGAGTACACCATTCCGCTATTCTGCGCTGCATACTCGCGCCGGGTTGGGGCTTAGCGGTTTAAGTATATGAAATATTGCGTACTTTTGGGTAGCAAAATAGTAAACAATGAAAAACTTAGAACGGATTACACTTAACCCTGACATAATGGGCGGCAAACCTTGTATCCGGGGTTTAAGGATGACGGTTGGTACTATAATAGGCTTACTTGCTTCAGGTTTCACTAATGATGAGATTTTGAAAATGTATCCGTACCTGGCGCCTGAAGACATTTTAGCAGCGTTATCCTACGCCGCCTGGCGTTCCGAAGAAATAGAAGTTCCGCTTGCCACAGCATGAAAATATTAATAGATATGAATTTATCTCCTGAATGGGCGCAGGAGTTTAAACTTCATGGAATAGAAGCCGTTCATTGGTCGGCAGTAGGTAAGTTCGATGCTTCGGACAGCATAATAATGGACTGGGCACGAAAAAATGAGCACATAGTTTTCACCCATGATCTTGATTTTGGTACAGCCCTGGCCCTCACAAAAGCCGAAAAGCCAAGTGTTATACAAGTAAGAACTCAAAATGTAACGGTATTACATTTGAGCAAGATGCTAATAGAAACACTGGGGCATTATTCTGGATTACTGGAGAAAGGTGCGATACTCGTTATAGATGAAGATAAACAGAGAATAAGAATATTGCCGTTGTAACGAAGCAACCGCACGCTTAACATCTGCTACCCGGGAAGACATCTATTGACCATTTACCTCAGACTTCTGACTTCCGACTCATCTTTTTGGTTTGATTTTTATAGGATGGCGGATAATCGCCGTTATGCCAGGGCATGGTCCCTCCTTTTTAGGGGGAACAAGGGTGTTTGCAAAATGTTCGATGTGATCCTCCATCGTATGTAGTTAGTACTAATAACATACGAATGCTCCAATAATGGAATTAAGGAAATTAAATATTTGTTGATGACTGTAATAATTTATGAAGAAAATTTTATGATTAGTTTCTTAAATAAAACTTTGCTAGTTTTTTAAAGCCTTGTAATTTTAAAAAGACCGGTTTGAAGTATTCTCCGCGCATTGCATAAAAATCTTTAATAGCGTCATCTTTTGTAGATTCATAATTTTTGATTTGGCTTTTAACGAAATCCTTCATAGCCGGATGCAATTCCTCAAATTTGCTAATACTAGGAAAGTGGACATTTAAGCCCATCAAGGCGGATTTCAATGATGAGCATCGTTCTTCAACAAATTGGTGCATTTTTAATACTTCTATTATCAATTCGTCCGCAGCTTTTGTAAGACTGTCATCGTCTACCAATAAGTCCATAACCCCGTTGTAAATATGCACGTTGTTGTATGCTTGATTCATGTCGATTATCTTTTGATTTAATTTTTCAACGTCATTAATCCAATACTCATGAATTGATATTTTCGTTTTTTCCCATATCCAAGCATTAATTTCAGTATAGAATGTAATAATCGCTTGTTGCTCTTGAGTAAATGATTTTGTCCTTTTGTCTACAAGGATCGATAATCCGGCTTTTAAATGCTCATTTTCCGAACTAAATCTATTTCTAACTTCCTCAACAATTTCCGTTAGCTTTTCAATATCACCCTTGTCAGCCAAATTTTTCCCTTTTTGATTAAGGAAATTAACCAAAAATGCAGTTGCGAATTGACCGATTAAAATAAGCGAGGCTAGGAAATATGGATTATTCATGATCGGCATATTAGGGCAGGTAAAAAATAATTGAGCTATTTTTCTATTGAATTATCATTGCTTATAAAATCCGGATACGTTCTTTTGTCCTTGAGTTTCGTCAATTTAACATAAAAGGAATACGTCTTTATTTTGCCTGAAATAAGATTTTGAAAACTAAATATGGCCTTCCAATAAGTAAAATTGGAAGCATCAATTATCCATTTCCTTTCATTGACACTGAGGGTATCATTGACTGTTATTGTTCTGTTTTGCGGCGATTCTTTAATAACGTAGTAGTTAATATCACTACTAATTATAAGGTCTTTATCGTTTATTATAGGTTCTATAGGGCTAAATCTAACTTTACTAACTTGCTTTATAATTTTTACTGGAATAGGTGTTAGATTAACCAAAGTATATACTATTTGCACCCTATTTCCAATAAAATGTAAACTATCGATATAAATCTGCAAATAGGGCTCATTTTGCTTTATGAATTGATCTTGATTTTGTCTTAGCGCTTTTATTTGCAGGCCAATAGCTGTGGTGTCCCGTATAAATCTCTCCTGCATGTCCTTGCTATTATTTTCAACAGAAAGTTTTTGAAGCCTAAAGAGATCAGAATCGTTTCTAGATTTAATTGCAGCTGCTATATCAGACTGTCTCTTTGCCGAAATTTGACTGTCGAGGGACACTCGTTGTATTTTGAGCGTACTGTCATTATAAACCTTAGACAGGCTGTCGGCAGTTATTGCTGCTTTTGCAGAATCGGTAGCAGCTTTACTTTGCGTAAGTGACTGCTGAAACAATCTAAAAGTTGCATAAGCCATAATGACACTTATCACTAAAGCGAAGGCGGCGATTTTATCACTACGAGTCCATTTCTTATCGTCAATTACATTAACAGCTGTTCCTTTGGTTTTTTTTCTGCCGCTAACTTCATCATTCCTTGGTAACAAATTCTCGGTATGATTTAGAGCCATATTCGGCGAGTCTCTGTGACGTTCAGTGTGTTGGCCACTACCGTGTAGTTTTGATTTGCTCATTATCGTGTGATTAGGTTTGTATAACCTAAACATTCACCTTATTTAAATCCGTTTGTCTTATTTGAGCCTGCGATTTATTTATGATTCTTTATCATACTCTTCTCTAATTTTTGAGAAAATGCCCCTTGTCTCCTTTATAGCGGCTTCAATATCTGCTTCAGAATATTTAATAAGACTGAACGATAAGGTACTTAAGCAATAAGTACCTACCTCAACGTCTTGAGTTGTGCATTTGAAAATCTCTTCCGCTAAGTAATGTTGAATAAGTGGGAATTTTAACTGCTCTTGCCAAGAAATTGGGTGCTCCGTATAGAAATAAGAGGCAAAACCACCGTCATTTGAAACTAAATTGGGTGTATACCCTGTCAGATAAACATCACTAATCATGTTCCATTCAATGCTTTTTTGAGCTCCTATATATGTATAATTCATAGTTTTGAAATCTTCCATATATGGTGCAAATCGATCAATTAAAAATTCTTGCCTTTTTTTGTTTTTTGCATTCTCAGAAAAACTCAAAAAATTCTGTCTCAATTTTTTAATTGCATCTGGTACCTGTAGTTGCCCCGTATGAGATGCTCTTGCGCAATCTTGCCAATATTGCAACATTCCATGTTTCCCGCCACTTTTCTTTTTTTCTTTCAATTGTTTAACAAATGTTAAAGGACTTCTTCTAACATCTTCTAATTTGGAACAACTTATTCTAATCATAGCCGACAATATTTCTAAATTACCACGTATAAAATTAAATAAGTGTAAAATCAACGCATCACAAATGTGGAAAAATACTAACACTGTTAGTAAATTAAACACAATTGAGCACCTTAAATCCTAATTATGAGACAATTGTTAAAATGTGAAGAAATTTTTTATCGCCACTGTAAAATCACTAATAACTTAAGTATTTACGCATAAATATCCGTTCTAGTAAATCTGCGGAAGGTAACTCGCGTTTTTAGATCAAGGTATCTTCCAATTTATAGCAGCGCCTAGATATAAAGTGTTAAAACATTCTCAAAAATACTCCTCCGTCGACGCCACCCCACTCAACAGATCCAACTTCGGCTCAACCTCAAACCCCGCCGCCCATAACTCAGCAGCAAATTTCTTGAAGGATTCGAGTTCCTGCAGCACCAGGTGGGCCTCTTCGTCAGCAAACTGGTCGAAGTGCATGAAGGTTTTGCCATCGGGCAGCAGCCAGGCGCCGTATTTGATGCCGGGGTGGTTCAGCGTTTTCAGTTCGGCCACCACGGCGGCGATGTTCTTTTGGTTGGCTTCGGTATGCCCCGGCTTCAGGGTGTATTGCACGCGTACTACTTTCATGATGGTAAAAATACACGATGGATTGGAATAATATAGGACAATGTGCAGGGTCGAAAGCGGCAATATCGCTTTGAACCGGCTATCGTCAGCCCGGCGCTCATACTTCGAGTGCCGCAGTATGACACCCTTTTTTTTTAAATCTGCGAAATCACATAAATCATTCAAATCAGCGGTTCAGACAATAACCCGCAAAAAAATCTGCGGTCCCTGTTACACTTCGCCAATCACCCCCGTAATGTATTTATAAGAGATTTAGTTAAGTATATTATTCCGGGTTTGCCTGGTCTGGATATGTTCCCGCCCTCATTGGTTTTGTAAACCAGGGGGCGGTTTTATTTATGCCTGTTGAACAGTCCATGAGTTGGCCGTAACAAGGCCCTTATGACTTTGAAAATCCGAATTCCAACATCCGAAATCGAAAATCCGAAATCCAAAATCCATATAATGCCCACCAAATAAGTATAATTTCTTATACTTGGGGTTTCAATACATCTGCCCCATGGCCCTCAATTACCAGCGCATCGTCATCAAGATCGGCTCCAACGTTTTAACCCAAAACGATGGCCTGCCCGACCTGCGCCGTATTGGTCATTTGGTTGAACAGATGGCCGCTATAAGGAAACAGGGCATCGAGGTGATCCTGGTGTCCTCCGGCGCGGTAGCATCGGGCCGCAGCATGATAACGGTATCCGAAAAGTCGGACGCGGTGGCAGCCAGGCAATTGCTGGCCTCCATCGGCCAGGTGAAGCTCATCAATACCTATTCGAACTTGTTTGGCCAATACGACATCCTTTGCTCGCAAATACTGGTCACCAAGGAAGATTTCCGCGACCGGCTCCACTACCTCAACATGCGCAACTGCCTCGAAGTATTGCTGCAGCACCAGGTGATACCGGTGGTGAACGAGAACGACGTAGTTTCGGTAACCGAACTGATGTTCACGGACAACGACGAACTTGCCGGCCTCATCGCCGCCATGCTGAATGCCAATGCGCTGTTCATCCTCACCAATGTCGATGGCATTTACGACGGCGATCCGAAGCTTGCCGGCTCGAAAATATTGGAAGAGGTTGATAATTCTACCGTGCTTCCCTCCTTTGTGGTTTCAGGAAAGTCACAATTCGGTCGCGGCGGTATGGTTACCAAATCTACCATCGCGCAAAAAACAGCGCAATTAGGTATCGCCGTGCACATCGCCAACGGTACAAAAGATAATATTCTGACCGACGTTTTAGCCGGGAAAATAGCCCACACCCGTTTTGTACCCGACAAGGGCAAATCGGGCAAGAAGAAATGGATCGCGCATTCGGCACATACCGCCACCGGGGCAGTACAGGTAAACGCGGGGGCCGGCGAGGCGCTTACCTCCAACAAAGCCACCAGCCTGTTGCCGGTGGGCGTGGTAAAAATTTTAAGCGACTTTGATAAGGGCGAGATCATCAAACTGGTGGATGAACAGGATAAACTGATCGGCCTTGGAATCGCCGAATACGCCTCCGATAAAGCCAGGGAGCGCCTCGGCCAGAAAAACCAAAAGGCGCTGGTGCATTATGATTACCTTTATTTACTGTGATGGAAACGGCGACTAACTATAAAAGCTATTTTGAGGACGCGCTTGCCGCCGGCAGGACGATAGCCGGTATTTCGCCCGAAACGATCGCCGCTGTTTTGAAAGATGTAGCCGAAACCGCCGTGGCGCAAACTTCAAAGCTCCTCGAAGCCAATCAAAAAGACCTCGACCGCATGGATCCCTCCGACCCCAAATACGACCGCCTGCAGCTGACCGAAACGCGTATCAAGGACATTGCAGAGGACATGGTGAACGTAGCCGATCTGTCCAACCCGCTCGGCCATATTCTTTCCGAGAATCAAATGCCAAACGGACTGCATATCTCTAAGATCAGCGTTCCATTGGGCGTTGTCGGTGTCATCTATGAGGCAAGGCCCAATGTAACTTTCGATGTATTTGCCCTTTGTTTTAAAACCGGCAATGTAAGCATGCTCAAAGGCGGCAGCGATGCGGAATATTCCAATAAGGCAATTATCTCGTTGATCCATGAAGTATTGGAGAAACATGGTATAGATAAAAACGCTGCCGTCTTGCTCCCCCCCGAACGCGAAGCGACCGAAGCGCTATTTAATGCAATAGGTTATATCGATGTGCTTATCCCCCGTGGCAGTCAGCAGCTTATAGACAGGGTTCGCCAGCAAAGCAAAGTGCCCGTTATCGAAACCGGTGCAGGTATCGTACACACCTATTTTGATGCAAGCGGCGACCTGCAAAAAGGAAAAGACATTGTTTTCAACGCCAAAACCCGCCGCGTAAGCGTGTGCAATGCGCTGGATTGTTTGATCATTCATACCTCCCGTTTATCCGATCTGCCCGCGCTGGTTGAACCTTTGTCAAGCAAGGACGTGGTTATTTACGCCGATGCTGCAGCCCACCAGGTTTTGCGCGGTCACTACCCTGCCGGTTTGCTATTCGCTTCAAAACCCGAGCACTTCGGCACAGAATTCCTGTCCCACAAAATGGCCATAAAGACCGTAGATAGTTTCCCGGAAGCCCTGGATCATATTGCAAACTACAGCTCCAAACACAGCGAAGCCATCATCACCGAAGATGCACAGCTTGCTACAGATTTCCTCAATAAAGTAGACGCCGCCGCAGTTTATGTCAATGCATCCACAGCCTTTACAGACGGTGCCCAATTCGGCCTTGGCGCCGAGATCGGCATCAGCACCCAAAAGCTTCACGCCCGCGGCCCGATGGGCCTGCAGGAGCTCACCAGCTACAAATGGATCGTAAGGGGCGACGGTCAGGTTCGCAATCCGTAATTTTTAATGGCTGATTATCATTCGCTTACAACAATCCTTTTAACGGCTTCTTCATTTGCTTAACATTTACGGTCAGGGTCACGTATAATATTTTAGTCCACAAATTGACCCCGTGATGAGATCTGGCGCCCTACGCATTGTTGTAATTTATATTGTAGCTGCATTAACCTGGATAATGCTGAGCGACCGGCTATTGTTCCTTTTTCACGATACACTTAACCCGCAGGTATACATGACGCTAAGCAGCGTCAAAGGCTTCGCATTCGTGCTGATCACCGGGTATTTTCTTTACAAACTGATCAAAGCTGATGAGGGAAAGCTGATCGAAAGCGTTAAACGTTCAGTAAAAGCCGATGACGAGGTTAAAAGACTGGGCAACATCATTACCAGGGTCAATAATATCATCATCATTACCGACCAGAACAATTTTATTTGCTGGGTGAATAAAGCTTTTGAAGATTTCACCGGGTATAAATTCGAAGAACTTGCCGGGTACTCTCCCGCCACATTTTTTGCAGGCGAAGAAACGGATATGGACGACCTGGCGGACGTACTGAGTAAAAAGAAAGCACACGAAGCATTTTCCACCGAACTCAATTGCCATAAGAAATCAGGCGAAAAATTTTGGGTACAAGGCGAATACACCCCCCTGTTTGACGATAAAAAGCAATTTACAGGCTATATAGCCGTATATAATGACATCACCTGGCTGAAATACAAGGAGCGTGATATGATCCGCCAGAATGAAAAGCTGAAGGAAGTGGCCTGGCTCAGCTCGCATGAAGTTCGCCGGCCTTTGGCCAATATTATCGGCCTCATCGGCATGTTAAAGCTGGCTCCTTTTATGGATGAAAAAATGAAGATCATCGCTAACATCACCCGATCCGGGGATGAACTGGATAAAATAGTCCATACCATCAACTCCACTATCGAAACCGAATTCGAACAGGTAGAACAACCTGTAAAATAACCGCGTCCAACCATTTTTAAGTTCAGGTGTTTTACATTTGAACATAAAAACCGGTTATGAACTTCACCTCCGTTAATCCTGCCAACGGCCAAAAGCTGAAAAGCTATAACGGCCATACACCAAAGCAGGTCGACCAAAAGATAAAACAAACGCATAAAGCCTGGCTAAGCTGGAAGGATACGTCGCATGACGAATGCAGCAAGCTTTTGCTTAACATGGCCGCCGTACTGCAAAACCGCAAGAAAGAATTTGCCATACTAATGGCGCAGGAAATGGGCAAACCAGTGTCGCAGGGCGTCACCGAAATCGAAAAATGTGCTTCGGTTTGTGAATACTACGCAGCAAACTCGGCCAAATTCCTCAAAGATCAACAGATAGAAACCGATGCCTCTCAAAGCTTCGTAACCTTCCAGCCCATTGGCGTGGTATTGGCCATTATGCCCTGGAATTTCCCCTTCTGGCAGGTTTTCAGGTTTCTCGCCCCTGCTTTGGCCGCAGGGAATTGCGGTGTATTGAAGCACGCTTCCAATGTTCCCGGTTGTGCGTTAGCTATTGAAGTTGTTGTTCGCGAAGCTGGTTTTCCTGATAACGTCTTCCAAACCTTATTAGTCAATAACCTTGCCGTAGAAAAGATCATCGAAAACCCCTTGATACAAGCCGTCACCCTAACCGGAAGCACCATTGCCGGCAAGCAGGTTGCCCAAAAAGCCGGCTCCCTGATCAAAAAGACGGTTTTGGAACTTGGCGGAAGCGACGCCTACGTAGTCCTGGCTGATGCCGACCTGGAAAAAGCCGCCGAAGCCTGTGTGAATAGCCGCATCATCAATAGCGGCCAAAGCTGTATTGCCGCCAAGCGGTTTATAGTTGTCAAATCAGCTGAAAAGGAATTCACAAAGCTGTTTTTTGCCAAAATGAAGGCAAAAAAGATGGGCGACCCGCTCAATGCCGATGTTACCATAGGCCCCCAGGCGCGGGTCGACCTGCGCGATCAGCTGCATCAGCAGGTAAAGCTCTCGATAAAGAAAGGCGCCAAATGTATTTTAGGCGGAACTATCACCAAGGGAAAGAACGCCTATTATCCCGCTACCATATTAACGAAAGTAAAACCCGGCATGCCTGCATATGATGAAGAACTGTTCGGCCCCGTAGCAGCCATTATAACTGCAAAAGACGAAGCCAACGCAATCCGCATTGCCAATGACAACAATTTTGGCCTGGGTTCGGCGATATTCACGCAAGACAAGGAGAAAGGCGAACGTATCGCAGCAACCCAATTACAAGCCGGCTCATGCTTTGTAAATGCTTTGGTAAAGTCAGACCCGCGACTACCATTCGGCGGCATCAAACAATCCGGCTATGGCCGCGAACTGGGTACTTTCGGCATCCATGAATTTGTGAATATTAAGACGGTGTTTGTTGGGTGAAATAGTCAATGGTGAGTGGTGAGTAGTCCGTGATTTGCTTAAAAAGCGCCCAAACACACGTTAACTATAGATTAAATATAATTAATTACCAAATAGTTATATACTTTATATAAAATTTTACTTCACAAATAACCAAGCGACTCACCTTCACCAATGACCAATGAACTAATGACTAATGACTAATGACTAATGACCCTCCCCTGACCCATTCTCAAATCACAAAACCGTATCTTTGCACCCGTTATGAGCAAGCATGGCAGGATATTAGTAGCAATGAGCGGCGGGGTCGACAGCTCCGTGGCGGCTGTTATGTTGCACGAGCAGGGCTACGAAGTTATCGGCCTGACCATGAAGACCTGGGACTATGCCTCTTCAGGCGGAAGTTCAAAGGAAACAGGCTGCTGCAGCTTAGATAGTATCAATGATGCCCGTGCATTGGCTGTGGCTTATGGTTTCCCTCACTACATCCTGGATATCCGCAGCGAATTCGGCGATTTTGTTATCGACAACTTCGTGGATGAATACCTTGCCGGCCGCACCCCTAACCCATGCGTGCTGTGCAATACACACATCAAATGGGAAGCCTTATTGAAACGTGCTGATAAGCTCGATTGCGAATTCATCGCAACGGGCCACTATGCTAATATTCGCTTGCAGGATAATGGCCGCTATGTAGTATCAAAAGGGTTGGATGAAAACAAAGATCAATCCTATGTCCTTTGGGGTGTCTCACAGAAGAACCTGGCGCGTACCAAATTCCCATTAGGCGGCTTTGCCAAGAAAGAGATCCGCCAAATGGCATTGGATATGGGTCAGTTGGAGCTTGCCAATAAAAGCGAAAGCTACGAGATATGTTTTGTACCCGATAACGATTACAGGGCGTTCTTACGCCATAAAGTAGAAGATTTAGAGGAACGCGTAGCAGGCGGCAATTTTGTTTTAACTGACGGCACCGTAGTAGGCAAACATGAAGGCTACCCTTTCTATACCATCGGTCAGCGTAAGGGGCTGGGTATAGCTTTGGGCCACCCCATGTTTGTGACGCGTATTGACCCGGTAACCAATACCGTGGTTTTAGGCACTCAGGAAGAATTGCAGCGTAAGGAAGCGTGGGTTCGTAATCTGAATTTGGTTAAGTACGAAAGCATCACAGCACCCATTGAAGCGGTAACTAAGATACGCTACAAGGATGCCGGCGCCGAAAGTACCATTGTACAAATGGGCGAACACATGAAAGTTGATTTTCATCACTCAGTTTCGGGTATCGCACCCGGCCAGTCTGCGGTCTTTTATGAAGGAAACGACCTTCTCGGCGGTGGTTTTTTAATGTAGTAAAACGGCTTCCAACCTCTACAACCACTACAACTATTTCAACCATTACAACTATAGCTAAACAAAAACAAATTTGTGTTTAACCTTCTTTATCCTTTATTTGCAAAAAATAACCGCTTTAAATGGCTAAAAATTTACTGATCGTCGAGTCGCCGGCAAAAGCGAAAACTATTGAGGGATACCTGGGAAAGGACTTTACTGTGAAGTCCAGCTACGGGCATATCCGCGACCTGGTGAAATCGGAAGACGCGATAGATATACAAAATAACTTTGCACAGAAATACGAAGTTCCTGCCGATAAGAAGCAGGTAGTGAGTGAGTTGAAAAAACTCGCCAGGGAAGCTGAGATCGTATGGCTCGCGTCCGATGAGGACCGCGAGGGTGAAGCCATTTCATGGCACCTTTTTGATACTTTAGGGCTGAAGGATGCCAATACGCGCCGCATCGTTTTCCACGAGATCACTAAACCGGCCATTCTAAAAGCCATCGAAAACCCGCGTAAAATAGACTATAACCTGGTAAATGCCCAGCAGGCTCGCCGTGTTTTAGACCGGTTGGTGGGTTTTGAGCTTTCTCCTGTTCTATGGAAAAAAGTAAAACCTTCCTTGTCCGCGGGGCGTGTACAATCGGTCGCTGTAAGGCTGATTGTCGACCGGGAACGCGAGATCAATAAATTCAATGCCGAGGCCGCTTTTAAGATCGTAGCGATATTCGGTAAAGGCAGGGAGGCATTTAAAGCCGAGTTGTCGGAACGCTATGCCAAACAGGAGGACGCTGAAAAATTCCTGAAAGATTGTATCGGTGCCGAGTTCAATGTCAATTCGCTGGAGACCAGGCCAACCAAGCGTTCGCCGGCCGCACCATTTACCACCTCTACCCTGCAACAGGAAGCCAGCCGAAAGCTGGGTTTTTCTGTTTCGCGGACGATGTCTGTTGCGCAGAAGCTGTATGAATCAGGAAAGATCACTTACATGCGTACCGATTCGGTGAACTTATCCGACACGGCGCTGAGTGCTGCTGCCAGCGAGATCAATTCGGCTTATGGCGAGAAATATCATCAATACAGAAAGTACAAAACCAAAAGCGCCGGCGCCCAGGAAGCGCACGAAGCTATCAGGCCGACATATTTTGAAGTACATAGCGTGGACGGCGATCCGGCTGAAGCCCGGCTTTATGACCTGATCTGGAAACGCGCCATCGCTTCGCAAATGAGTGAAGCCTTATTTGAGAAGACTACAGCGAAGATCGGCATATCCACACGCAAAGAAGAACTGGTAGCCAACGGTGAAGTAATGAAATTCGATGGCTTCCTGAAAGTTTACCTGGAGTCGTCCGACGATGATGACGACCTGCAAAACGGCGAGGATAACGCAATATTACCACCGCTTGCCAAAGGCCAGAAACTTGATATGCAGGAAATGAGCGCTACCGAAAGGTTCACCCGCCCGGCTGCAAGGTACACTGAAGCCAGTTTGGTGAAGAAGCTGGAGGAATTGGGTATCGGCCGTCCGTCAACCTATGCCCCTACCATCTCCACCGTGCAAAACCGTGGTTACGTGGTGAAAGAGGACCGGGAAGGCAAACCAAGAAATTTCAGGGTATTAACGCTGAAAGCCGGGAACATCACCAAAGAAGAAAAAACAGAAAATACAGGTGCGGAACGCGGCAAGTTGTTCCCCACTGATATTGGCTCGGTGGTGAACGATTTCCTGGTACAATATTTTAAAGAGATTGTTGATTATCACTTTACTGCCAGCGTTGAAAAGCAATTTGACGAAATAGCCCAGGGCCTGGAAGAATGGACTAATATGATCCGCAATTTCTACGACCCATTCCATAAAGGCGTTGAAAGCACCATTGAAAAAGCCGACAAAGCTACCGGCGAACGTGAACTGGGTGTTCATCCTGAAAATGGAAAGAAAATATCCGTGCGTATCGGCCGTTTCGGGCCCTTCGTGCAGGTAGGCGATAATGAAGAAGAAGGAAGCAAACCGCTGTATGCCAGTTTACGCGCCGGCCAGAGCATCGAGACGATCTCATTGGATGAAGCGCTTGAACTGTTCAAATTACCCAAGAAGGTGGGCGTGTTTGAAGATAAAGACATGACCGTGGCCATAGGCAAGTTCGGCCCTTATATCAGGCACGATGGTGCGTTCTATTCCCTTCCTAAAGATTTGGATCCCTTAGATGTGTCTGAAGAACAGGCCGTCGTAATCATCCAGGATAAACGTAAACGTGATTCTGAACGTGTGATCAAAACGTTTCCGGAAAACGCTGATGTGAAAGTATTGAACGGCCGCTATGGCCCGTATATTGAATTCGGCAAGCAGAACGTTAAAATACCAAAAGGCAAAGAGCCGGCTTCACTCACCTACGAAGAATGCCAGGCCCTCGCCGATGCCGAAGCAAAAGCGCCAAAAAAAGCCGGTGGGAAAAGGTTTGTGAAGAAAAAATAGTTTGGTTGATTAGGTTGATTCAGTTAAGTGGTTGATTAAGTTCAACCCAATCCAACTTAATCAACTTAATCCAACTCAATCAACTAACAATGATTAAGGACATCCCCGAAAATATTGTCAAAGACATCGCCATTGCTGTTGCGCTGGAGGGTGAGAACATACGCGATAAAACCTGGTACGTCTATCTCATCAACCTGAAGAATGAACCCATTGAAAATGTGCTGGTCACTTCCAAAGGTTATGGCGAACAAAACGGCGAGCAGGTTAAAACTTCAACCTTGCGCCACATGTTCCCGCTGGTAAAGGCCAACGCTTTTGTACTGATCGAACCGATAGACGAAGCTACATTCGGCTTAAGCAACGAATACTGGCTGAGTTACTATATTGGGAAAGAGATCTATGATAAAAAATTCATCTTCCTGCCGGAAAGCATCGTAGAATCGAATTTCATCAAGCTGCCAATTGTGAATAAGCCGGGGGTGATGATACGTTAATTGGCTTTGAATAACCCGTATTTTAGTATGCAATATATCGCTCGCACACCATCCTTCCATCCTATCTTCTTCCCATCTTCATAAGTTCTGCCATAATAGGAAATACCTACCTCGTAAATGCGTATACGTGGCACCCGTGCTATTTTTTGCGTTACCTCAGGCTCAAACCCAAAACGCTGCTCGCTGAGCTTGATCGCCTGGATGATCCTGGTATCAAACAGTTTATAGCAAGTCTCCATATCGGTCAGGTTCAGGTTGGAGAACATATTGGAAAAGAAGGTGAGCCAGCGGTTCCCTATGGTATGCCAGAAGAAAAGAATCCGGTGCGGGTTGTTTCCCATAAATCGTGAGCCGTAAACCACATCTGCAAAACCATTAACAACCGGTTTTAAAAGATCATTGTATTCGTTCGGATCATACTCCAGGTCGGCATCCTGGATGATGAGGTATTCGCCGGTAGCTTTTGCAATACCTGTATGCAGCGCTGCGCCCTTGCCCCTGTTTACTTCGTGTTTATAATATTGGATGTTTAGGGCCGGGTTAGCGGCTTGATAGTCGGTAATGGCCTGTTCGGTATGATCTTTTGAGTAATCATTCACAATGATGATCTCTTTTTGGATGCTATCGACCAACTCAACGGCCTTGATCTTATCCAGTATCAGGTGAATGGTATTGCCTTCGTTATAAGCGGGGATAATGATGGATAACTTTTCTATTTTCATCAATACGTCAAAATCAAAAGTAAAAAATATACTTAGCTTATCGGCACAGGTAGTAAAACCGCAAATGATTATATTGGCACCAGATAAAGATGGCGCATGCTTGAACAATACGACCTGAACAACCTGTTAGTGCTCGACATTGAAACTGTGCCGCAATACGGCGCTTTTGAACAGGTGCCGGAACACCTCCAAAAATTATGGGACCTGAAAACCCAATCGAACCGGAAAGAAGCCACCGCCGAAGAATTTTATGAGCGCGCCGGCATCTGGGCGGAATTCGGCAAGATCATCTGTATATCTGTCGGCATATTCACCAAAGGCAAAAACACCGGCTTGCGTGTAAAGTCTTTTTTTTCTGATGATGAAAAGGAATTGCTGATCCAATTCAGCGACCTGCTCCGCTCCCAGCCTGCCTCACTGATCTTATGCGCTCATAACGGCAAGGAATTCGATTTTCCCTACATCTGCCGCAGGATGCTGATCAATAATATTCCGATACCCGCCCAATTGGAAATGGCCGGTAAAAAGCCCTGGGAGATCAATCACCTGGATACTATG